>Ga0079220_10000110_pt1 | contig 16250 bp, 14 predicted proteins | sample GAAS100_FD_75071 | JGI IMG/M metagenome (GOLD analysis project Ga0079220, IMG submission 75071) | Agricultural soil microbial communities from Georgia to study Nitrogen management - GA AS100 | ecosystem: Environmental > Terrestrial > Soil > Agricultural land | place: USA: Georgia | collected... | reverse complement strand
GCACGCCAACGGCGACGTCGGCGTCTGCGAGCAGCGGCCGCCGATCGGCAATCTGCGCAAGGCGTCTTTCCGCGAGATCTGGTACTCGCACCACGCGAAGGACATCCGGCGGTCGATCGCGGCCAAGGAGTGCTACTGCACGAACGAGATCTTCATGTGGTCGAGCATCATCTATCAGCCGATCGAGCTCGTCCGATCGCTGCTCGGCGCAAAGGCCTGGAAGCGCGCGACGCCGCTCGCGCCCGAAGAGCGCGCCGATTACAGCGACGCCGCTGCGCCATTGCCGCGCGCGGCCAGAGTGGTGCCGCTCGTGCGTCGGGCCGGCTGAAGGACAGCTCGCAGGTCCGGGGTCAGGCCGGCCCGCTCTCGCGGGCGCCGCCTCGCGCCGGCGGCTCGACGAACACGGGGCGGCCCGCCAGCCGCGGCTCGAGCTCCTCGTGGTGCGCCCGGGCCAGCGGATGCCCCGCGCGTTTTCTCGCGATGAGCTCCCGGACCAGCGCGAGATAACGATCGAGATGAACGCGCTCCGAGAATTCGCGCTCGAAGGCGGCGCGCGCTTCGCCGGCCAGTCGCTCGCGCAATGGAGCGTCGCTCGCGAGCGCATCGACAGCCTGGCCGAGCTCGCCGGCGTCGCGATAGATGAGCCCTCCGCCATGGGTGCGCACGATCTCGTCGAGCGCGCCTTGCGCGTGGACGATCACCGGCGTCCCGGCGGCGAACGACTCCGCCACGACCAAGCCGAACGTCTCGTAGCATAGCGAGGGCACGATCGTGGCGAGCGCGCCGCGATAGAGCGGCGCGAGCTCGGACTGCGCCAGGCTGCCGAGAAATCGCACGTTGGGCGCCGTTCCGGCGAGCGCGCGGAGCTCAGCCTCCATGCTTCCGCTGCCCGCGATCAGCAGATCGACGTCGGGCCGCGAGCGAAGCATCGGGATGGCGGTCTGGACGCCCTTGAGCTTTTCGAGCCGCCCCGCGTACAGGAAATACGGGCGGCCGGCGCGGATGCCCGATTCGCCTCGTTCGGGCAGCGCCCGCTGAAACTGCGGCAGATGCACGAAAGTGCCCTCGAGTCCGCGCGTGCGGTGCTGCCGGATCGTGAACAGGCTCGGGCCCAGGAAGGCGTCGATCCAGCGCGGCGCTGCCCGGGCGACTCCAGCGTCGCGCCATAGCTGAGGCGGCCGCCCGCCGGCGAGCGTGCAGCGATAGCACGTCGGCCGGGTGCAGACCTCGCGGTCGAATTTCCACAACGTATGCATGGGGCAGACAAGCCAGTGGTCGCTCAGCGTGCACAGCTTGAGGCCGCGACCGAAACGGAACGCCTCCACGCCGCCGAGCAGCGACACGTTGTTGTAGTGGATGACGTCGAAGCTCCCGCCGTCGAGCAGCCGGCGCAGAGCTGCCCCCTGCAGCGCCGCCCGGCCGGTCTGATGGACGGGAAGAAGGCCGAGGATTCCCAGCGGCGTGCGCAGGCCATGCACCGTGACGCGCGGATCATCGTCATAGCCCTCCCGGGGCGGACCGCCGGCGAGGAGCTCGTACGCCGAGGGACTGTGGATCACCGTCACGCGATGACCGCGCTGCGCGAGCGCGTTGGCGAGTCGGTGCGCGTAGATGCCGTCGCCGCCGAAGTTGTACGGCGGATAGAAGGTGCCCACTAAGCAGAAGCGAAGCGCGTCGTCGACCATCGGGCGCCATTGTATACTCGGCGCGGCTACGCTCTCTCCGCCGCAATCCCGCGGCCCGATCGAATCGAGACCGTGCAAGTCCTGTACATCGCCGGCTGGGGCCGGAGCGGCAGCACGATTCTCGACAACGTCCTCGGACAGGTCGAAGGCTTCTTTTCGACCGGTGAGATCCGTTCGGTGTGGGATCGCGGCCTGATCGAAAACTGGCCGTGCAGCTGCGGCGCCGCGTTTCGCGACTGCGCGCTGTGGCGGCGCGTTTTCACGGAAGGCTTCGGCGGGTTCGATGGCGTCGATGCGCGACGGATGATGTCCATTCGCGACCGGTTCGACCGTCCGTGGAACGTGTTCTTCCCTCGACGGTTCGCCTCCGGCGAGCTGTCCGAATACCGCGCGGCGCTGACCCGCCTCTATGGCGCCATCGTTTCGGTCACCGGAGCGAGAGTCATCGTCGACTCGTCGAAGACGCCCGCCTATTGCCGGATCCTGCAGGATTGTCCCGGCTTGGAGGTTGGCGTCGTGCACCTGTTGCGCGATCCGAGGGCCGTGGCTTTCTCCTGGCAACGCAAGCGCTTGTGGGGCAACACCGAGGGCAGCTACATGTCGCGGTTCGGTCCGACCCGAAGCTCGCTCATCTGGGACGGTCGGCAGATCGCCACGGAGGCAGTCGGCCGCCGCGCCCCCGAGCGGTACGTGCGCCTGCGCTACGAGGATTTCGTCGCCGCACCTCAGGCCGTTCTCGCGCGGATCCTTGCGCTCACCGGCGGCGGCGCAGCGCCACTCTTCGCCGGGGAGCGAAAGGTCGCGCTGCGGCCGGTTCACGGCATCTCGGGAAACCCGAGCCGGTTCGCCCGGGGTGCCGTCGAGATCAAGGCCGATGACGAGTGGCTCACGCGGATGACGCGCGCCGACCGCTGGATCGTGACGATGATGACGGTGCCGCTCCTCATGCGCTACCGCTACCCGCTCACCGCCGGCGCGCCCGCTTGAAGCCCGCGCCGTCGGAGAGCGCCGCCACGAGCGAGCCGCACGACGGCTGGGCGCCGTCCCGTGCCGCGACGGGCGGAGCGACGCTCCCCCTCTTTCGCGAAGACTCCGACGCACCGCTGCCGTGGGTTGCGCTCGCCGCACTCACGGGACTTGCTGTCCTGCTGAGGACGATCGGAATCGGCGGCGAACTGTGGCTCGACGAGATCCACACCCTGATCGAGAGCATTCGGCATCCGCTGGCGCAGATCGTCACCGTCTTCCCGGACAACAACCAGCACACGCTGTACTCGGTGCTGGCGCACGCGTCGATCGAGGCGTTCGGGGAGCAGCCGTGGAGCCTTCGCCTGCCCGCGCTTCTGTTCGGCGCGGCCTCGCCGGCGGCGCTGTATCTCCTCGCCCGTGAATTCACGAGTCGCTTCGAAGCGCTGCTGTCCGGCGCGCTGCTGGCGGTCAGTTATCACGGCGTCTGGTTTTCGCAGAATGCGCGCGGCTATTCCGCGCTGGCGTTCTTCGCGCTGCTCTCGAGCTGGCTGCTGCTGCGCGCGCTCCGGCGCGGAAGGACGACCGATTTCCTGTGGTATGCCGTGGCCTGCGCGCTCGGCACGTATACGCACATGACGATGGTCTTCCTGGTCATGGGGCACGCCGCGGCGTGCGCGGTTCGCCTCCCGCCGTCCCGCGGCACGCTTTCGGCGTGGCGCCGTCCGCTGATCGGATTCGCGCTGGCGGCCGCGTTGACGCTCGCGCTCTATGCGCCGCTGCTGCTCGACGTCCAGCAGTTCTTTCTCAAGCGGACGATGCCGCCGGCGGTCGCGACCCCGGGATGGGCGCTCAAGGCGGTCCTTGCCGGTCTGCAACTGGGGATGAGCACCGCGCTCGCGGCAGTCGTCGGCACGATCCTTCTGCTCACCGGCCTCTGGAGCTACTTCCGGCAGAGCCGGTTCCTCGCTGCGCTGTTCGTGCTCCCCGCGGCGTTCACCATCGCCGCCGTGCTCGCACTGCGCCAGCCGATCTTCCCCCGGTTCCTGTTCTTCCTGGCGGGATTCGCGGTGATGATCGTCGTTCGCGGCGCACTGGAGATCGGCGCCCGTATCAGCCGGCGACGGCCCGACGGCAGCTCGCCCGCGCCGGCAACGCTGGTCGGCACAGCGCTCGTCGGAGCGATGGTGGCGGCGTCGGCGGCATCTCTGCCCTTCGACTATCGCTATCCAAAACAGGACTTCGAGGGCGCGATGCGCTTCGTCGAGGCGCGCCGCGCACCGGCCGAGCCGGTCGCAACCGCCAGCGGCGCGACCTACCCGTATCTCAGATACTACGGCAGGCCCTGGGAGGGCGTGAAAACTCTCGCGCAGTTGCAGCAGGTTCGGGCCCGGGGCCAGCGCGTGTGGGTGCTTTACACGTTCGCCGACTACATCCAGGCCGACGCACCCGAACTGATGCGGGCGTTGCGCGACGAATGCGCGATCGCCGGCGTCTTTCGCGGCACCGTGGCCGGAGGCGACGTGACGGTGTGCACGCTGCCGCCATCGAATCGCAGCGCGGATGCTTCCGCTCGCTGAAACCCCGGCGCAAGTCGCGCGGCTGGAGCGCAGGCTCTTCTTCTATGTTCCGGCGCTCGTGCTGGCCATCGCGTTCGTCGCCGTATGTCTTCAGGCGGGCACGCCCTGGCCGTGGAGCCGGGTGGTGCACGAGGACGGCCAGCACACCTTGCTGGGAACGATCTTCTACTTCGAGCACGCGACGCGAGAGCTCGTGCTCGACACGGTGCTGGCCGTCGCGATCGCAGGCGCCGTGCGCTATTTCTACCCGCCGTCCGAGGCGGTCGACACGCGGCTCCGGCGAAGCCGCATCGCGTTCGCGCTCGCGACGCTCGCCACGCTCGCTCTGATTCTCGGAGGGACGGCCTACCTCAACGCCTTCGGACCGCATTACGCCGGCGAGGCGCGCGGACAATCGATCCTCGACAACCTCGCGCAGTACCCGACGAGGCCCGGAGCGCCGTTCGTCTGGGGCGCGCACTGGCGCTACCATTTCGTCGAGCGCTTCGCGGAGATCGCGCTCGCGTTCTCGCTCGCCGGGTTCGTCTGGCTGCGCGAGGGACGGCCCGCGGCGCCGGGCCGCGGCGGAGGCGCGCTCTACGCCGCCGCGTTGATGGTGTTCGCGGCCGCGACGATCATCTTCGGTGTCTCGATGCTGCCCTTTCGGGATCCGATCTATCTCGGGCATCAACTGCGCGAGCTCGTCACGCACACGCTCGTGACCCTGCCGCTGGCGCTCGGGACCTGCTTCGTGCTGGCGCGCCGGTACTCGCGGCGCGAACCGGACGTGCGCTCGAGCCTGCCCGCATGGACGATCTACGCGGCCGGCATCGTCGCAGTGGTCTGCGGCGCGTACGTGCTGGTTGCCGCGCTCGTCCTGAAGGCGCAGGCTTACGGGCAGAAAAAAGCCCTTGCCGAGCTCCTGTTTCCGCATTTCTTCGAGCACACGCTGGGCTATCTCTTCGTGTGCGCGCTCGCCGGGCTCCTCTATCTCTGGCCTTTGCGAAACCGGCGCTCGAGCCAGCAGGCGACGTAGACGGCCGAGCTGTAGAGGTAGTAGATCTGGTGGAACGCCACGGCGCCGACCGCGAAGGCTGCGCCCCGTGCGCGCCGGAAGAGCCCGAACAGGCGCGCGTTCGCGACGGCCACCGCGACCACGAACCCGAGCGGCAGCCAGAACGGCGCGAGCCTCGCCGCGGCCAGCGCGGCGGACGCGAGCAATCCCGCCGCCAAGGCGGCGTTGATCCGCTCGCCGACACCGACGTTGAGCGCATCGGGCAGCCCGCTCTTCGAGAGGATGAGGCGCGCCCACGGCAGGGCGCGCCGCGCGATGTCGGTATGCAGCAGATTGCCCAGGCGCCAGATCTTCAGGTGAGTACCCTGAATCCGCGGATCGAGGACGATGCGCAGGCCCCGTTGGCGCAACCGGTAGCCCAGCTCGATATCCTCGACGGACGGATAGGGGTAGCGCTCCGCGTCGAAGCCGCCGCTCGCGAGGAACGCCTCCTTGCGGATCGCTCCGCACCCTGCCCAGAACGTGTCGGCGTCACCGCCGTCGCCGTGGTGATAGAAGTGGTGGACGAGATTCTTGTACTGCGACAGGAAATTGCTGCCCGTCGGACGGTCGTCGTAGCTGCCGAATACCGCCGCCGCTCCCGTCGTCGCGAACGCGGCGGCGAGCGCACGTGCCGCGTCGTCGTGAACGACCACGTCGGCGTCGACGAACCACAGGACGTCGCCCAGCGCCTGCGGCGCGGCGACGTTGCGCGCCCCGCCCGGGCCGACCCGACCGCCCGAGCGCAGGACGCGGGCGCCGTGCTCCGCGGCGATCGCGGCCGAAGCATCGGTCGATCCGTCGTCGACGACGATGATCTCGGCGATTTCGCCCGATCGACGCATCGCGCCAAGCGGTGCGAGGCTCGCGCGGAGCACGCGCTCGCCGTTGTACACCGGCATGACAACGCTGATCCTGGGATCGTCCGCGGGCAAGCGCCCGGGAGGCGCCGTGCCGGCCGAGGCGTCGATCGCCGAAGGCATCGACAAAACCCCTAGCCGGGGGCGGCCGCCGCGCGCGCGCGCCGGCTCATCGGGGATGGCGCCGCCGCGCGACCGCGTTGTAGATCAGAACGAAGCTTCGGCAGCACCCGTACAGCACGACGAAGAGCTCCGCGGCGCCGACGATGCTGCCAAGCGGGCTCACGCTGTAGCCCGGCAATACTTCGGAGAGCAACCGGGCGTGCACGCTCTGCGCGGCGGTGCCCCGTACCACCAGCAGGTTAGTCGTGGTGATCAACCCGAGCGCGCCGACGAGCCCGATCGCGAGTCCCAGCGATCCGCCGTCCAGGCGCAGCACGGCGCGGGGAAAATCCGCGGCGCCTCCCTCCGGAATCATCAGCTCGTCGACCCGGTCCAGCACATGGCGCGCGTTGATGCGATAGATGCCCGCGCCGAGGAGCGCCCCGAGAACGATGCCCCAGAACCCGCCGATGAGCGCCCCGCCCCAGCCGCTCGCGCTGTACCCCGGAAGGAAGACGCCGATCAGAGCGACCGCGAGATGGCCCGTCCCGGCGCCGTAGTGGCTGACCAGGCTCAAAGCGAACAACGCTGCGCCGGCGAACACGCCCAGGATCGCGCTGAACACGCGCGTGTTGAAGGAGAGCGTGGCTCGCAGCACGTCGCGCTCGCTGACGTCATCGCGCTCGGCAGGATCGTTCATCGCCACAACGGAGGCGGCCGCATCAGTCGATCGAATAGCTTGCCAGGCTCGCGCGCATGCGGATCATGGCGAGAAAGAGCGCGTGGACGGCGTTCCAGAACGCCGCCAGCAGCAATCCGGCCACGCCTCCGGCCGCGCCCGCGTATGCGGCGCCGATGAACGCGCCGGCGACGGTCACCGAATAACCCGGGAAGAAGACGGAAAGCTGGGCGAGATGCGGTCCGACGGGCATGCCCGGCGCCGCGCCTTTGACGACCAGAAACAGCGTCAGCGCGAACAGCACCGCGGCACTGACCAGCGCGCTCGCGATTGCGAACGCCGCGGCATCGAGCTTGGCGAGCGCCCACATTATAATCGCGTCGCGGTGATCGGCCGACAGTGCCTCCATGTTTCGCGATCCAGCACGCACGGGCGATCAGTCTAATGACGCATACACCGCGTTGCAAGGTTGATTGAGGCCGGGGGGCGGCGATAACGACGAGCATTCCAAGGGGCGAGCGGATCGCGGTCATCATCGGCGCGGGTCCCGCGGGCTTGACCGCGGCGCTGGAGCTTATCCGGCGCACCGACGTGCGGCCGGTCGTTATCGAGGCTTCGGACGTCGTCGGCGGCATCTCGCGCACCGTGAATCACAACGGCTACCGCATGGACATCGGCGGCCACCGGTTCTTTTCCAAGTCGGACTGGGTGATGGACTGGTGGCAGCAGATCCTTCCGCTCGAGGCGGGCGCGGATCCCAACGCCGTGATCAGCTATCGCAACCGACAACGTCAGCTCCCTGCGTCGGCGGCCCCGGCAGCAGCCGGCCACGAGAAGGTCATGCTGCTTCGCAGGCGGCTGTCGCGCATCTACTTCCTGCGCCAGTTCTTCGATTATCCGCTCAAGCTCGACCTCGCCACGATCGCGAAGCTCGGTCCGCAGCGTTTCGCGCGAATCTGCGCGAGCTACGCATGGTCGAGTTGTTTTCCGCGGCGCCCCGAAGCGAGCCTGGAAGACTTCCTGGTGAACCGCTTCGGCGGCGAGCTCTACCGAACGTTCTTCAAGTCGTACACGGAGAAAGTCTGGGGCGTTCCGTGCTCGGACATCAGCGCCGAGTTCGGCGCTCAGCGTATCAAGGGCCTGTCGCTGACCCGCGCCGTGCTCCACACGTTGCGCAAGATGACGCCGAAAAGATCACCGGGTGCCCCCGCCGTGCAGACCAGCCTCATCGAGCGGTTCCTGTACCCGAAGTACGGGCCCGGTCAGCTCTGGGAAGAGGTTGCGCAGCGCGTGCTCGCGGGCGGCGGCGAGCTGCGCTTCCGGCAGGCAGTCGAGAAGCTTCGGATCGTGGACGATCGTGTGGCGGGGATCGTCGTCCGCGACCTCGGCGCAGGCAGTTCATACGTCCTGAGCGCCGATTTCGTGATTTCGTCGATGGCGGTGAAAGATCTGGTCGCGGGCCTCGAGCCCGCGCCCCCGGAGAACGTGCGCTCGATCGCGGACCGGTTACCGTATCGCGCCTTCATCGCGGTGGGCCTCCTCGTCGAGCGAATGAAGACGCGCGATCCGCGCGACGGCCGGCGCTTTCCACCCGACAACTGGATCTACGTGCAGGAGCCCGACGTGCTGCTCGGCCGGCTGCAGATATTCAACAACTGGAGCCCCGCGCTGGTGCGCGACCCGAGCAAAGTCTGGCTGGGACTCGAATATTTCTGCACCGAGGGAGACGAGCTGTGGCGGCGCACGGACGAGGAACTGCGCGCGCTCGCCATTCGCGAGCTCCGGCAGATCGATCTCTTCGAAGGCGACGCCGTCATCGACTCGACCGTCGTGCGCGTGGCCAAGGCGTATCCCGCGTACTTCGGCTCCTACGCGCACTTCGGCGAGGTGCGCGCCCACCTCGATCGCGTGGCCAACCTGTTCCTCGTCGGCCGCAACGGCATGCACCGCTACAACAACCAGGATCATTCGATGCTCACGGCGAAGGGCGCTGTCGATTGCATCGCTTCCGGTCGCCTCGACAAGGCGGCGATCTGGGATGTCAACGTCGACGACGAGTACCACGAAAGCAAGTAAAGCGGCGCGCCCAGGGCGGCGCGCCTAGAGGGCAGGATTCACCGAGGCGAGCCGCGCGCTGTCGCCCGCGGACAAGGTAATCTCGTCGCGGTACTGCAGGACGGCGAGCAGGTACAAGGCCAGCGCGGGGACGCCCTGCAGCAGGAAGCGGTTCACCAGGCTCTCCTCGTTCACGCCCCCCGCGGCACTGCTGAAGAAGAAAACGACGACCACCAAGGCTGCGCCCGCGGCGACCGTGGCGGTGAGCGGCGCGAGCCGAACGTCGAGCAGGCGCCGCGCGTTGACGGCGATGACCGCCGCGGCGGCGTACCAGAAGAGGTGCCAGTTGTCCATGACGAACATGTGCTCGATCATGGGCGCGCCGACGTGCCGGAGCTGGGTCACCACCGTATAGCCCATGAACACCATCGCATTCGGACCGAACACGAGGTAGAGGATCGCAGCGGCGCCGAGCAAGCCGCACAGCGCGAATCCCAGGCGGCGCTGGACGGCGATCAGCGCGGCGGGAACGAGCGTCAGCGTCCACAGGATGCCCTCGTTCTTGACCATCGCGCAATAGACTGCCATCAGGATGGCGAGCGCGGCATCCTGCCGCTTCCGGCTCCTCGTCCATTGCCACAGGCTCGCCGCCGCCGTGCCATACGCGACGGAGACGAACATGTCCGCCATGCCTGCGACCGCGACGTTGATCTGCAGCAGCGGAATCGAGAGCAGAAGATAGGTGCAGACCATCGCCTTCGCGGCTCCGGCGCCGAGGCGGCGGACCTGCGCGTAGAAGGCGAAGCCGAGCGCGACGAGCGCGGCGAGCCACGGCATGTTCATCAGCGTCTCGTCCCACCGGCCCAACCCCAGCGAGGTCCAGACCTGCAGGAGCGGAACGGCGCCCGGATGGCGGGGGTTGGGATCCCAGAAGTACTGCACATCGGCGAGCCGACGCCACTGGTACGCGTCGACGAACGGCATGATCCTGCCGTATTCGTACCAGACGCGCGCCTTGTCGGCCCAGTGGGAAATGGCGTCGTAGGGCAGGAGCAGCCCCCAGGCCACGCAGCAGGCCAGCCCAACGACGTTGATCGCCGCAAGCGCGAGGAAGAGCCAGAAGATCCTGCGCGACGTCGAAGGCATGGCAGCGAGGCTCGCTGCGCAGCGACTGGGCGCGTCCCGCAGGATCGGAAGCGGCTTCGCCAGGTACCATCCGCCGGCGGCCAGCGCGATCAGCACGCCGGCGATCCCGGCGAAGCTCCAGCGCCATCCGGCGAGCGATGCCAATCGCAGCAGCAGCGTCGTCGCCAGCGCCCCGACGAGATAACCGTAACCTATGCACAGGGTGCCCTTCCCCTGCACGCGCTCCCGCCAGAGCGCGGCGACGGCGAGCGTGCCGGCGATCCATGGCAGCGCCAAACTCAGCGCCAGTCCTGCGAGCTCACGCATGACGATCGACGAAAAGTCGCGGGGTCCGATGCCGGTTCGGCATGAGGCGCACCCGGGACATCAGCGGACGCGCAGGAGCAGCGCTCCCGGCTCGAGCAGAACTTCGTCGGCGGGTTTGGTCCGTCCGTCCGACCACACCACCGCGTGATGCTCGGGGTCGTAGCCCAGCGTCCGCGAATAGACCAGCAGCACATGGTCGCCAGCGTGCATCTCCTCGGGCGCCGGCAGCGTGCGCCGCCAGTGAAAGGCACGATAGACGTTTTGCGGGTAGAGCATGAAGGCCGCGCGCACGCACAGGTTGTCGTTGTCGCAATAGAGGAAGACGCGGGACGGCGTCGCCGGAAGGGCGCCTTTCATCTTCTCGATGAGCTGATAGAGCGCGGCATCGTCCGCCGCGAGATGCATCTCCGCGGTCGTCTTGCCGGCGAAGCGAAGGCCCCGCTCGCGCGCTTCCCGCCACAGGTTCGCCTGCCAGCGCAGATCGAGCAGGAGCCACCCGCCGACGAAGACGCCCCACAGAACGCGACGATCGCGCGGCCATCCGCGCCATCGCGCGAGCAGCAGATACAGCCCGATCGCCAGCGCTTCCGCGCCCGCCACCGCGGTCAGCGCCGGCAGGTCGTGGGCGCGCTCGGCGTCGAAGGGAAAGTTGACCGAGTAGCCACGCAGCGGATGGGGCTCGGTCCACTGGCGCAGCCATTCCGCCGCGGTCACGGTCGCCGAGTGCGACGCGATGCGCAGGGTTCCGACTCGCAACGGCATCGTCAAGCCGGGCCCGACCAGAAGCCCGACGCCGGTGATCGTTCCGCTCCAGCCGTCCTCCGCCGAGAGCTCGAGCGGCGCAGCGCCGCTCATCAGCCAGCGCAGCCGCTTGGTGTAGTTGCGCTTGGGATGCTCGCGGGTGCGCCAGACGACTGCAAGCTCCGGAGGCGCCTGCGCCGAGAAGATCGACCATTCGACGCGGGAAAAATCCTGGGCCCGGAACGGCGCGAGCTTCGCGGTGAGCACGGCGATGCCTTCCGGACCGGGCGCCTCGAGGACGAACGCCTGGCCGTCCTTGCGGCCGGTGCCCTGGACGGCGGCGAGCTCCGCGCCGTCGGCGACGATCGGGGCAGGCGCATCCGCCAAGCGGCCACCGCCCGACCTCACGACGGCGAATGCCAGCACGACGGCCAGCGCGAGGACGAATAGGCCCGCCGCGACGAGCCACCAGCTCGCGCGCGGACCCGGTCCAGCCGCGAGCTGCGCCGTCGCTTTCGCCGTCGTCAAGCTTGTGATCCCCTTCCCGAACCGCGCGGCCGGGCCGCGGGCGCCCCTTCGCGGGGCGCGCTTCCAGGCGCGAATCGTAACGGCTCGCGCGTCATCGCGAAAGGTGCGATGCTCGGACGAGCGAGTTTTCCGGGTTTCCCTCGGTTGCCGCCGAGGCGCGATTGGCGTAACGTTGGCCTCGAACGCTAGGGGTCCCCTCGCTCGAAGGAACGCGTGCGAGGCGGTGAGATCACACCCTTGGTACCTGTGCGGATAATGCCGGCGCAGGGAAGCGTGCTCCATTTCTCCCCGCTCCCCGCCCCATCTTCCGCCGCAGCAAGAGGAGCGCCATGAACGCCACCGACAAGTTTTTCGCGCGCGACGCGCGCGTGGACGACGCCGCGGTTCAGCCGTTGCCCAATTCCCGCAAGATTTACGTCAGCGGCTCCCGGCCGGACGTGCGCGTGCCGATGCGCGAGGTCGCGCAGAGCGATACGCCCGCCTCGTTCGGCCCGGAAACGAACGCGCCCATCGTCGTCTACGATACCTCCGGGCCTTACACGGACCCGCGGGCGACGATCGACATCCGCGCCGGGCTTCCGGGATTGCGCTCGCGCTGGATCGAGGAGCGCGGCGACACCGTCGAACTCGACGCGCCCTCGTCGGCCTATGGCCGCGAGCGCCTCGCCGACGCCGCGCTCTCCGGCATGCGCTTCTCGCTCGCGCGAAAAGCCCGCCGCGCCCGCGCGGGTGCCAATGTCACGCAGATGCACTACGCTCGCCGCGGCATCGTAACGCCCGAGATGGAGTTCGTCGCGATCCGCGAGAACATGAAGCGCGAGGAGATGCTTCGCACCCTGCCGGCGCTGGTCACCGCGCAGCACGCGGGGCAGAGCTTCGGTGCGTCGCTTCCGCGAATCGTCGCGCCCGAGTTCGTACGCGACGAGGTCGCGCGCGGACGCGCGATCATCCCCGCCAACATCAACCACCCGGAAACCGAGCCGATGGCGATCGGCCGCAACTTCCTGGTGAAGATCAACGCCAACATCGGCAACTCGGCGGTGTCCTCGTCGATCGGCGAGGAGGTCGAGAAGATGACCTGGGCGACGCGCTGGGGCGCCGACACGGTCATGGATCTCTCCACCGGCAAGAACATCCACGAGACGCGCGAGTGGATCGTCCGCAACTCGCCGGTGCCGATCGGCACGGTCCCGATCTACCAGGCGCTGGAGAAGGTCGACGGCAAGGCGGAAGAGCTCACCTGGGAGATCTATCGCGACACGCTGATCGAGCAGGCCGAGCAAGGCGTGGATTACTTCACCATCCACGCCGGCGTGCTCCTGCGCTACATCCCGCTCACCGCCAAGCGCATGACCGGCATCGTGTCACGCGGCGGCTCGATCATGGCCAAGTGGTGCCTCGCCCATCACCAGGAGTCGTTCCTCTACACTCGCTTCGAGGAGATCTGCGAGATCATGAAGGCATACGACGTCGCCTTCAGTCTCGGCGACGGACTCCGGCCGGGCTCGGGTTACGACGCCAACGACGAAGCGCAGATGGCCGAGCTCGCCACGCTCGGCGAGCTCACGAAGCTCGCGTGGAAGCACGACGTGCAGACGATGATCGAGGGCCCGGGGCACGTGCCGATGCACCTGATCAAGCACAACATGGACGAGCAGCTGCGGCTCTGCGGCGAGGCGCCGTTCTACACGCTGGGACCGCTCACCACCGACATCGCGCCCGGCTACGACCACATCACGAGCGCGATCGGCGCGGCGATGATCGGCTGGTACGGCACCGCGATGCTCTGCTACGTCACGCCCAAGGAGCATCTGGGCCTGCCGAACAAGGTCGACGTCAAGGACGGCATCATGGCGTACAAGATCGCCGCGCACGCGGCCGATCTCGCCAAGGGCCATCCGGGTGCCCAGATCCGCGACAACGCGCTGTCCAAGGCACGGTTCGAGTTCCGCTGGGAGGACCAGTTCAACCTCGGCCTCGATCCGGACAAGGCGCGCGAGTTCCACGACGAGACGCTGCCGCAGGAAGGCGCGAAGCTCGCGCACTTCTGCTCGATGTGCGGTCCGCATTTCTGCTCGATGAAGATCACCCAGGACGTGCGCGACTACGCGGCGAAGCTGGGCGTGGACGAATCGGCCGCCTTGCGCAAGGGAATGGAGCAGAAAGCCGTGGAATTCGTGCAGAAGGGCGCGGAGATCTATTCCAAGGCCTGAGCCCGTGTCCCGGCATCCACACGGCCGCCGGCCGCTCGCCGGCTAGCCTCGAAAGCTCATGCGAAACGCCGCTCTTCCCATCACGCTCATCGTCGTCGGCGCGATCGGCGTGGTGTGGTACTTCGGATGGTTTCCGGACGTCCAGTCGGTCACCGCGCTCGCGCTCGCCGGGGCCGGCGTGCTGATCCTCGCGACCGACCGGATCACCAAGAGCTCGATCGTGCTCGGCCCCATGCTGATCGCCGTCGGCGGCGCAATCTGGCTTCACGACACCTATCGCCTGCGCTGGTGGCTGCTCGTTTCGATACTGCTGATCGTGCTGGGCGTGCTGATGCTCATCGCGCGGAACCCGAGGATCCCGGAGCACCGGCCGACGGCGCCGGGCGAGCCGGCGAGCGGGCGGCCGCCGAGCGGCCCGACGCCTCCCGGCCAGCCTTGACCCGCTGGCAGGACGAGTCGCCGGCGACGTGGTGACCTGGCAAACAGCCGCATCTACGGGATCAACGTCAAGCCCGTCTGAGGCGCGAAACGCCCCGCGCGCCGAACGCGGCTCGCCGGAGCGCCTCGCGGGCGCCATCCGGGTCGGCATTTCCGGCTGGCGCTACGCCTCCTGGCGCGGGCGGTTCTATCCCAGGGGATTGCCGCAGCGTCGCGAGCTCGAACACGCGTCGAGCGTGTTCGATTCGATCGAGCTCAACGGCTCGTTCTATTCGCTCCAGCGCCCGGAGCATTACGACCGCTGGCGATCGGAGACACCCTCCGATTTCGTGTTCAGCGTGAAAGGATCGCGCTATATCACCCACATGCTGAAGCTCAGGCGGGTCGAGCCCGCGCTCGGCAACTTCTTCGCCTCCGGCATGGCCAATCTGCGGAGCAAGCTCGGCCCTTTTCTCTGGCAGCTGCCGCCGAACCTGAAATTCGATCCGGAACGCATCGATGCCTTCCTGTCGCTGCTGCCGCACGACACGCGAGCCGCATCAGCGCTCGCGCGGCGCCACGACGAGCGGGTGGCAGGACGCGCGGAGACGGCGTTCGGCGCGAACAGGCGTCTCCGGCATGCGATCGAGGCGAGGCACCCGAGTTTCGTCGCGCCCGAGTTCATCGCGCTCCTGCGCAGCCACGGCGTGGCGTTCGTCGTTGCCGACACGGGGGACAAGTGGCTCGAATACGAGGATGTCACGGCCGATTTCGTCTACATCCGCCTCCACGGCCCGAAGAAGCTCTACGCGAGCGGCTACAGCCGCGCCGCGCTGGAGCACTGGGCACAACGCATCCGGCTATGGAGCCGCGGCCTCGCGCCGAGCGATGCGCGGGTCATCTCCGGCGCTGCCGCGCCGCGCGCGAAGACGCGGGACCTGTACTGCTATTTCGATAACACCGACAAGCATCACGCGCCGGGCGACGCGCTGGCGCTGATGCGCATGCTCCGCACGAGCCTTCCGCGCTAGAGCGACGAGCGGCGCGGCGGCGCTCGATGCCCGAGGCGAACGATCAGCGCCCCGTAGAGAAGCGCGTTCAGCGCGACGACCAGCAGCGCGCAGAGCATCTGCGTTCCGCGTGTCAGCCCGTCCGGATAGATCAGCGCGACGATGTAGTGCTGGACGAAGTCGCCGCGGTAGCCCATCCCGCCGGCCGAGGCTCGCAGGACGTTCTCGAGCGGAGTCAACGGACAGATCCAGCCGGTCAGTTCGACCAGTACGCCCCAGAAGACCGCCGGTACGTGGAGCCAGGCCAGACGCGGCCAGCGCAGCACGAGCGCGCCGCCGAAGACGACGAACAGCACGAACCCGAGATGGAAGACCAGCACGGCGTCGGCGGCGAGGTGGTCGAGCATCGCCGTCGTCCGGCGACTGTTCAGTGCGCCGCAGCGGCGAGGCGCACTGGCACGCGCCGGCGGCCCCACTGTCCTTCGAAGCGCCCGTAGCGACCGCCGAGCGGGCTGTCGCAGGAGGCGCAGCGGCCTTCGGGCGTCACCGCGTAGCTCTGGATGTCGTACCAGTCGCGCACGATCGCCGCCTTGCCGCACACCGGGCAGAACGTCGTCCCGCCCTCGCGATCGTGCACGTTCCCGGTGTAGACGTAATTGAGGCCTTCCGCGCGTGCGATGCGCCGTGCCCGGGCGAGCGTGGACGCCGGCGTCGGCGCGATGTCGGTCATCTTGTAATCGGGATGGAAGGCGGTGAAATGCAGCGGCACGTCGGGCCCCAACTCGCGCCGGACCCATTTCGCCTCGGCCTCGATCTCGGCGTCGGAGTCGTTTTTTCCCGGGATGAGCAGTGTCGTGATCTCGGTCCAGACGCCCGTCTCGTGCACGAGATACGCCAGCGTATCGAGCACCGGCTGGAGGCGCGCGCCG
>Ga0079220_10000107_pt1 | contig 16354 bp, 20 predicted proteins | sample GAAS100_FD_75071 | JGI IMG/M metagenome (GOLD analysis project Ga0079220, IMG submission 75071) | Agricultural soil microbial communities from Georgia to study Nitrogen management - GA AS100 | ecosystem: Environmental > Terrestrial > Soil > Agricultural land | place: USA: Georgia | collected... | reverse complement strand
TTCGACATGGAAGATCTCGCCGCGCGCATCGATGCTCTCGGCTGAGGGCTTACGGCACGCGTACGGGCCCGTGGTGGCGCTGGACGACGTGTCGTTCACCCTCGCCCCGGGACGCACGCTCGCAATCTTCGGGCCCAATGGGGCCGGGAAGACGACGCTGCTCAAGGTGCTGGCGGGCCTGATTCGCCCGCAGCGAGGCCGCGCCCACGCCGACGGGGGACGGCGCGCGATCGGCTGGATCGGCCATCAGTCGCACCTGTACGATCACCTCACGGTGCGGGAGAACCTGCTCTTCTGGGCCGCCATCTACGCTGTGGCTCCCGCGCAGCGTGGCGATCGTGCCGCAGCGGTGCTCCGGCGGCTCGGGCTCGCCCAGCAGGCGGAGCAGCCCGTGTGGTCTTTGTCTCGGGGGCAGCAGCAGCGCGCCGCGATCGCGCGGGCGCTGATCCACGAGCCCGCCGTGCTGCTGCTCGACGAGCCCTTCACGGGGCTCGACCTGGCCGGAGCCGCCGAGCTGCGCGCCCTGCTCGGCGAGCTGCGTGGCGCCGGCCGCGTGCTCGTCGTGGCCACGCACAACGTCGATGAAGGCGTCGAGCTCGCCACCGACGTCGCGTTCCAACGACGGGGGCGCTTCGTGCATTTCGCGCCGCGCGGCGGGCGAGACCCGGTGCAGATCGCCGAGCAGTATCGCCAGGCGATGACCGATGCGTGAGCTGGTGCGGCAGGCGTGGACCGTGGCCCAGAAGGACCTGCTGCTCGAGCTGCGGACCCGCACGGCGATCGTCTCGGCCGTGGTGTTCACGGCGCTCGTCCTCACCGTGTTCAACTTCGGGCGTGATCCCACCGCCGTCGCGACCATCGATCTGGCGCCGACCATCCTGTGGGTCACGTTCACCTTCGCGGCCATGCTCACCCTGAATCGCGCGTTCCAGCTCGAGCTCGAGAATCAGGCCCTCGAGGGGCTGCTGGTCTCCCCGCTCAGCCGGACCAGCCTGTACTGGGGCAAGCTGATCGCGAATCTGCTGTTCGTCGCCGTCGTGGAAGCGGTGGGCCTGCCCCTGTTCGTCCTGTTCTTCAACGTCCCGGTGAGCCACGTGCTCGTCCCGCTCGTCGGGGTGATCGCGCTTGCGACGCTGGGATTTGTCGCCGTCGGAACGTTGTTCAGCGCGCTCGTGATCCGAACACGGTTCGCGGAGCTGTTGCTGGTGGTGATCCTGCTGCCCTTCCTGTTGCCGCCGCTCATCGGCGCCGTGCAAGCCACCGCGCGGCTCCTGGACGGACGTCCCTTGAGCGAGTCGGTGGGGTACCTTAAGTTGCTCGCCGCCTACGACATCACGTTCGTGTCGCTCGCGACGCTGCTGTTCCGCTACACGGTGGACGAATGAGCCTGGTGCACAAGGGGCGGGCCATCACCCTGGTCGGTCTCGCGCTGCTCGCGGTGGACTACGTGCGCGCGCTGGCGTTCACGCCCATCGAGCGGCTGCAGGGCCCGGCACAAAAAATCTTCTATCTGCACGTGCCCGCCGCGATCTGGACGGAAGCCGCGATGGTGCTCGTGGGATTGGCGGGGATCGGGTACCTGTTTCTGCGGGACCCGCGACTGGACCGCTTCGCGGCGGCGTCGGCGGAAGTGGGCACCGTGTTCGCCGCGATCGTTCTCACTACCGGTCCGATTTGGGGCAAGCCGATCTGGGGCACGTGGTGGACCTGGGACGCCCGGCTGACGTCGACCTTGTTCCTGTTCTTTCTCTACGTGGGATATCTGCTGCTGCGCGGAGCGGTGGTCGATCCTGGGCTGCGCGCGCGCTATGCGGCCGTGCTCGGCATCTGCGGCATGTTCCTCGTGCCGTTCATTCACATGAGCGTGTATCTCTTCCGCACGCTGCATCCGCAACCCATCATCCTGAAGCCCAGTGCGCCGTCGCTGCCGGGCAGCATGCTGGCCACCTGGCTCTTCTCGCTTGGCGTGTTTTCCCTCCTGTACATCGGGTTCGTGACGCAGCGTTATGCGCTGTCGCTCGACCCCACCGTGGAATCGGAGCGGACCGCCGGCCATGCCTGACGTACCGCACAATGCCGGCTACATGGCGGCCGCCTACATCCTGACGGCCGTCATCCTCCTGGCCTACACGATCTCGCTGTACCGTCGCTCCGACCGCCGCTAGCCTTCGCGCTTGGCCGCGAACAGCTCGGCGCGGGCTTCGGAGAGACGCTCCAGTCCGTCGGGCACCTGCGTGGCCCAGAGGTGGAGCGCCTCGTCGGCGGCACGCACGTCGCCGGCCTGGAACAGCGCCTGCGCATTGAGCCGCAGCGCCTCGGCGCCCCCGCCGGCGGCGTAGGCCCGCGCGAACCGCGCGGCCGCTTCGGCGTGCCGGCCGGAGCGGCGATACAGATCGCCCGCCGCGAGCGCGGCGTCCGGCCGCTCTTCGAGCGTCAACACCTGCTCGTACGCCACGAGCGCGTCCTGCTGACGAAACACCATCTGAAACGCCTCGCCCAGGAGCATCCACGCGTCGGGATTCGCGGGAAAGCGCTCGACGGCGTCCTGGGCGGCCGCGACGGCGCCCCAGCGATCCTCGATGGCGCGGCGCAGTCGCACGAGGGCCGGGTAGCATTCCGCGAACGTCGGGCTCAGCACGCAGCCGAGGCGCAGCCACCAGTCGGCGCGCTTGGGCGCGTCGCGTTGACTGGCGGCGGCGCGCCGGACGGTGAAGCGCCCGAGTGCGGAGCGCAGGGAGCGGAGCATCGGTAGATTGCACACAATCTATGTCACCCGCGCGGCACCCGCCCGATGCGGCGCGCCCGTTGCGCGGCCGGCGCATCGTCGTCACGCGCGCGCGCGAGCAGGCGGGCGAACTGATCGCCGCACTGGAGGCGCTCGGCGCGGAGGTCGTCGCCGCGCCCACCATTTGCATCGTGCCGCTGCCCGACCTCACGGCGTTACGCACCGCCCTCACCGCGCCGGCTGCGTATGACTGGATCGTCTTCACCAGCCAGAACGCCGTGCAGGTCGTGTGCGACCGGCTGCCCGCGTGGGGACTCGGGCCGCGCGACCTGGCGCGCGCCGCCGTGGCCGCGATCGGGCCCGCCACGGCGCAGGCGCTCTCCCGGCGGGGGGTGGAGCCAGCGCTCGTCCCCGAGCGCTTCATCGCCGAAGCCGTCGTGGAGGCGCTCGCGGCGCGGCAGGACCTCTTGGGCAAGCGAGTGCTCCTGCCGCGGGCGCGCGAGGCCCGCGACGCCCTCCCCGACGGCCTGCGCGCCCTCGGAGCCGCGGTCGACGTGATTCCGGTCTACGAGACGGTCCGTGCCCCGGAAGACGGCAGCGGGCTCGCCGCCGCGCTCCGCTCGGGGACGATCGATGCCGTGACGTTCACCTCCTCTTCCTCTGTGCACGGCTTCGTCGAAATGGTGGGCGCGCCGGCCGCCACCTCAGGGCGCTTCCTGGCGGTCGTCATCGGCCCCGTCACCGCCGCCACGGCGCGCGAGCTCGGCCTCAGGGAAACCATCGCAGCGGACGAGTACACGACCGGAGGCGTCGTCAAAGCACTGGTCCGGCATTTCGGGGGAGCGTGACTCCCCTCAGGCTCGGCACGCGCGGCAGCAAGCTCGCGCTGTGGCAGGCACAGTGGGTGAAGGCGACGCTGGCGCGTCACGGCGTCGATGCGGAGATCGTGGTCATCAAGACCCGCGGCGACGCGGAAGTCGACCGTCCCCTGCGGGAGCTCGAGGGCAAAGGGTTCTTCACGAAGGAGATTGAGGACGCGCTCCGCGCCGGCCGCATCGATGTCGCCGTGCACTCCCTCAAGGATCTTCCCACGCGGCTGCCCGACGGGCTCGCGCTCGCTGCCGTGCCCGCGCGCGCCTCGGCTGCCGAAGCGCTCGTGACGCGCGAGTCCGGGACGACCTCGATCGCGGGCCTCGCGACCGGCGCCAAGATCGGCAGCTCGAGCCTGCGACGCGTTGCCCAGATCCGCTATCTCCGGCCGGACCTCGAGGTCGTGGCGTTGCGCGGCAACGTCCCCACGCGCGTGCAAAAAGTGACCGAAGGCCGTGACGGCCTCGCGGCGGCGCTGCTCGCGGCCGCGGGGCTCGATCGGCTCGACCTGGGCGGGCGCATCGCGGCGCGGCTCGATCCGCTGGAGATCATGCCCGCCCCAGGCCAGGGGGCCCTCGGCCTCGAGGTGCGTGGCGACGACGCTCGCGCCCGCCGCGAGCTGGCGCTGCTCGACGACCCGGAGAGCGCGCGCCAGGTGGCCGCGGAGCGCGCCCTGCTCGCCGGGCTCGAAGGCGGGTGCCAGGCGCCGGTGGCGGCGTATGTCGACGCCCGGGCCCCGGGCCCGGGGGCCCGGCTGTACGGCCGAGTGACCGCCCTCGATGGCTCCGTTCAAATAACGGCGTCCGCCGAGCTCGACAGGCGCGATCCCGTCGCGGTGGGCAACGGCGTGGCGGACTTGCTGAAGGCGCAGGGCGCGTCGAGATTGCTCGCCCGATGAGCCAGTTCCCGATCCGTCGGATGCGCCGGCTCCGCCGCACGGCGGCGCTGCGGCGCCTGGTGCAGGAGACCCATCTCGTTCCGTCGCAGCTCGTGTGGCCGCTGTTCGCGTGCCACGGCAGCGGCGTGCGGCGCGAAGTGACCACGCTGCCAAACGTGTACCAGACGTCCGTGGACGAGCTCGTCAAGGACGCGGAGCGGGCCCATCGGCTCGGGCTCGGCGGGATCATTCTCTTCGGCCTTCCCACCGCGAAGGATGCCACGGGCTCCGAGGCATACGACGAGCAGGGCATCGTGCAGCAGGCGATACGGGCCGTGAAGCGCGCGGTGCCGGACCTGCTGGTGATCGGTGACGTTTGCCTGTGCGAGTACACCGATCACGGGCACTGCGGCGTGATCCAGGACGGCGAGGTGGACAATGACGCGTCCGTGTACCTGCTCGGGAAGGTGGCCGTCACGCAGGCCCGGGCCGGCGTCGACATCGTGGCGCCGAGCGACATGATGGACGGTCGCGTGGCCGGCATCCGCAAGGCGTTGGATGCTGCCGGCTTGTCGCGCACGCCGATCATGTCGTACGCCGCGAAGACGGCGTCGGCGTTTTACGGGCCGTTCCGCGAGGCGGCTGGCTCCACGCCGCAGTTCGGCGATCGCCAGGCGTACCAGATGCACGCCACGAACGCCGACGAGGCGATGACCGAGATCCGGCTCGACCTGGACGAAGGAGCGGACATCGTGCTGGTGAAGCCTGGGCTCCCGTGCCTCGATCTGATCCGTCGCGCCAAGCAGGAGTTCGGCTCCCCGCTCGCGGCCTATCAGGTGAGCGGGGAGTACGCGATGATCAAGGCCGCGGCGGCGCGCGGCATGCTGGACGAGGCGCGCGCCATGTGGGAGACGTTGTACGCCATCCGGCGCGCGGGCGCCGACATCGTGCTCAGCTATTTCGCGCCGACCGCTGCGGAGATGCTGTAACGCCTCTAGTGACTTCGCGGCAGCAGGATCACCTTCCACAGAGCGGCCGCCACGCCCGCCCCGATGAGCGGGCCGATCCAGTACACCGCGTGGGCGCTCCATTGCCACGCGACCAGCGCCGGCCCGATGGCGCGGGCCGGGTTCATCACCGCGCCCGTCAGATTCCCGCCGACTAGCGCGTCCACGAAGATCGCGAGACCAATCCCGAAGCCGCCGATCTTCGGTGCCTCCGTCGAGATGGCGGTGCCGAACACCGCGCTCATGAGAAAGAACGTGAGGACCGCCTCGATCCACACCGCCTGCATGAACGTGACGTCGTTGCCGAGATGAGGCGTGCCGACGAGCGCGAGGCCCACGGCCGCCCGGGGCAGCACCGCCTTCACCAGGGCGGCGCCCACGACGGCGCCGCCGACCTGCGCGAGCACATATTGCCCCGCGAGCCGCGTATCGATGCGATCGGCGATCCAGGCACCGAACGTCACCGCGGGATTGATGTGACCACCCGAGATGTGCATCGTCATCGACACGATGATCGCCATGCCGATGCCGTGTGCCAACGCGATACCCACCGCGCCGATGTTGCCCGCGGACGCGCCGGCGGCGACCACCGCCACGACGCTGCCGGCGCCCAGAAACACGAACAGCAGCGTCCCGACGAACTCGGCCGTGAGCGGCCGCAGCTGCTTGGACATGGGGAAGGTCCTCGCTGTGGGGGAGCCTACGTTCGCCGCAGCACCAGCGCGGCGTTGATCCCGCCGAACCCGAATGAGTTTGAAACCATGACGTCCGGCGCGGCGGCGCGCCCCTCGCGCGGCAGGCAGTCGAGGTCGCAGGCCGGGTCGGGATGCTCCAGGTTGATCGTCGGCGGGAGCCACCGGCGCTCGACCGCCAGCGCGCAGATCGCCGCCTCGATGGCCCCGCTCGCGCCCAACGCGTGGCCATAATAGCCCTTCGTGCCGCTGACGGTCAGCCGGTAGGCGTGCTCGCCGAACACCTGCTTGATCGCGGCCGTCTCGGTCGGATCGTTGAGTGGGGTCGACGACGCATGGGCATTGATGTAGCCGACCTCGGCAGGGCCGACGCGGCCGTCCTCCAGAGCCAGCCGCATCGCGCGCGCCGCCTCGCGCCCGTCGGGACGGGGGGCCGTCATGTGGTACGCGTCGTTCGTGAACGCGTACCCTACGAGCTCGGCATAAATCCTGGCGCCGCGCGCTACTGCCCGCGAGCGCTCCTCCAGCACGAGGACCGCGGCTCCTTCCCCCATCACGAACCCGTCGCGCGCAGCGTCGAACGGCCGTGAGGCGTGCGCCGGGTCGTCGTTGCGGGTGCTCATCGCGCGGATCACGCTGAACGCCGCGTAGGTCATGGGCGCGAGCGGCGCCTCGGCGCCGCCCGCGAGCATCACGTCGGCTCGTGCCTCGCGGATGGCGTGGAACGCTTCGCCCACGGCGATCGTGCCGGAGGCGCAGCTCATCGCGTTGGTCGAGTTGGGGCCGGTGAACCCGAACTCGATGGCGATATTGCAGCTGGCCGCGCCGGGGAACACCGCCAGTGCGAGCGCCGGATCGAGCCCGCGCGGTCCCTCGGCGCGGAACCGCTCGACCTGCGCTTCTGCGAAGGCTACCCCGCCGAGCGCCGAACCCATCATCGCGCCCACGCGGTCGCCGGCCTCGCGCGCCGGGTCGAGCCCGGCGTCGGCCACCGCGAACCGCGCGCTCGTCACCGCGAGCTGCGAAAACCGGTCGAGCCGCTTGGCGCGCTTGGCGTCGAGGTGATCCTGGGGACGAAAGTCGGGGATCTCGGCGGCGATCCGGCTCCTGAACGGCGTCGGGTCGAACCGCGTGAGCTCTCGTACCGCCGACGTGTGGGCCATGAGGCCGGACCACAACCCGTCGGCTCCCGTCCCGATCGGTGTGACGGCTCCCACTCCCGTTATCACCACGCGTCGTCCGTTTCTCACAGCGTTCCGCCTTCCGCGTTCCGCGTTCTCCCGAAGTGTCTCATGCGCGCTCCACGTACCTCTTGATCCCCGCGAGCGTGCGCGACGCGATGCCATGGATGAACACCGGCCCAACCACGAAGCGCGCGAACGGTCCGCCGACCAGCGCCCACCGAGGACCGGCCCAGTCGTGCACGATCGCGATGTCGACACCGCCGCCCTCGGGCGTCAGGCGCCAAACCACGTTCATGCCCGCCGTGATACCCCGGACGTGACGATAGCGGATCTCACGGACCGCCCGATCGACCGTCATCTCCGACACCCACCACGCCGGGTAGCGCAGCGGGCCGAAGGGCCGCCACGCGGCCATCTCGACGGTGCCGCCTCCGTTGCGCCGGTCGAGGAAACGAACCCAGCGGTAATGAGGCAGGATTTCCGGCCAGCGTTCCACGTCTGCCGCGACCTTGAAGACCCGGTCGGGCGGCGCCTGGATCGTGATGTGGTCGACAGTGTGCATCGCAGGTGTCAGCTCCTGGGTCCTGGCGACCACGATGCTACGATCCGCGAGCCGCGCCGATACCGCACCACGGCCTTCACCCCCGCTTCGGCGAGCATCTCACTGATCTCTGGCCGGGTGTAGCCTCGTCGCAGCGACAGCACGGCATCGTGCCGCGTCACGCGATCCATGCCGAGCGCCAGGCAGGCCGCCCAGACGCCCGCCATCGCAAGGCGAGACCGGCGCAGGTCCGCGATGACCACCGCTCGCCGGGCGAGCGCGTTGCAGGCCGTGAGCCAGCGCACGGCCGCCGCCCTCGTCAGATGATGCAGCACCTGGCTCACAAGCACGATATCCACCGACCCTGGCGCCAGGGGCGGCGTGCCGCCATCGGCGAGAATCGCCGCGAGGGGAAACGTGCGGTCGTACCCTTGCGCCAGCCGGGCGGCGGCACGATTGACCTCGATGCCGATCAAGCGGAGCGCGATGCCATAGCGCCGCGCCGCGCGGGCCGCGGCACGCGGGATGTCGCCCAGTCCGGTCCCGATGTCCAGCAGGGTCCAGGGTTCACCCCTCTCCCGTTCCGCGTCCCCCGTCCCGCGTTCAAAGAACCGCTCCAGCTCCCTGACCACCGCTCGCCGGCCCCCGAACAAGCCGTTCAAGCGCGCGATGTCGCGCAGCTCGTGCCCGACCGCGACCGGATCCGCCCGGCGATCGTCCAGCAGCTCCGTCCCGATCATGTGCCTCCGTTGCCCAGTCCGGCGTAGCCGCCACGGTAATACAGCAGCGGCCGCCGGTCGGACACACTGCCACCCGTGACCAGTCCGAAGAACACCGTGTGATCACCGCCGGGCGCCTCCGCGTGCTTGTCGCACTCGATGCTGGCGAGCACGCCCTCGAGCACGGGAAGTCCCTGGCGGGTCTCCCGATAGCCGATGCCGTCGAAGCGATTGGCGTGCTCCGCGGCGAAGCGGCGGGAGATCGCTTCCTGGTCCGCCGCGAGCACGTTCACCACGAAGCGCGCGGCGCCCTTGAGCGCCGGGTGCATGTCGTTTTCCCGAGCGACCGAGACGAGCAGGAGCGGTGGATCGAGCGATACCGAGGCCACCGAGCTCGCCGTCATTCCGATGGGCCGGCCCTCGGCGTCACGCGTGGTCACCACGGTGACGCCGGTCGCGAAGCGGCCGAGCAGCTGGCGGAACTGAGCGGCATCGACGCCGGGCATCGTCACCAAAGGAGGCGGGCGAGAACCCTCGGACCGAGAACACGGCGCGCCGGCACGAGATTCCCCGTTGCGCTGACCACAAGATCCGCCAGCTCCGGGCGCTGCGCCAGACGCCCCACCACTCGATTGGTGAGAGCCGGGCTGCCCACTCCCACGGCGATGAGCCGCTCGAGCAACCATTTGCCGGCGAACTCACGCCGGCGGGCACGCGCATAGGATCGGAGACCCGACTTCGAGATGAGGCACTCGGCCGCGAGCTCCGCCCCCCGCAGGGCGGCATGAATCCCCTGCCCGGTGAACGGATCGAAGAAGTCCGCGGCGTCGCCGACCAGTAACGCGCCGGGCACTGCGGCCATGCGCGACCACTGTGCGAACGGTCCCGTCGCGAGCACGCCGCGCTCCACTCGCCGCGGGTCGAACCTGCCCGCGAGCCCGGGAAACCGATCCAGCTCCGCGAAGAATTCTCCGCGGAAGTCCCGCTCGCGAGCGCGCACGGCCGCGACCGGCACGACCAACGCCACCGTCGTCATTCCACCCCCGATGGGCCCGAGGCCGACGTAGCCGTTGCGCCGCACGTGCAGCTCGCCGATCGCGTCCACGCCGGCGACGTCCCCCACGTGGGCACTGAACGCGACCCTCCGCGGGGGCGAGGTTCGGATCAGACCGAGCCGGCGCGCGATCACGGAGTGCAGCCCGTCGGCGCCGATCACGACGCGACCGTTACACGTTCCACGTTGCCCGTTCCCGGTCCGTGCGACGACACCGGCGACCGATCCACGATCCCATGTCAGGTCCTCCACCGTCACGCCTTGCCGCACGTCCGCGCCGGCACGAGCTGCGGCGTTCACCAGGACGGTGTCGAACACGGTGCGCGGCAGCGCAAAGCTGTACGGCCGGGGCCCGCTGCGGAATCGCCCAACCATGGCGACGCCACTGGGCGCGACGACCTTCATCCCATAGAGCTTCGCGTGAGCCGCGCGCTCCACCTCCGGGAGCACGCCGTCGCCGAGCCGCTCCAGGATCGTGGTCGTGGCGGGACTCAGGTACTCGGAGCAGGGCTTGTCGCGGGGGAAGCGTGCGCGGTCGAGCAGCAGCACGGAGGCGCCGGCGCGCGCGAGCAGCAGCGCGGTCACCGACCCGGCCGGACCCGCGCCGACGATGACCGCGTCCCAGGTCACCGCGAGCCGACGAGCGTGAGCGCGGCGCCGCACACCGTCGCGGCCAGATTCACGCCGTTGTTGTCCAGCCAACGCCACCCGCCCGCCAACCGAACCGGCTCGTGACACACCGTATCGCCGCGCTCGAAACGCGCGTCGCACGCCGGGCACTCGTACCTTCCCTGCAGCGTGGCGCCGAGCAGCGAGTCGATCAGCATTCCCGCCGTGCCCGCACCAGTCAGCAACAGGAATCCCGGAGCGGCGCCCCGTGGCGCGACGGCGGACGTCACACCGGCGACCAGCGCCGCGCCCGCCACTCCGCCCAACGTTCCGAGCGCGGTGATGCCGCCCGAAGCGCCGCGCGTCACTCGCCGGCCTGAGGTGATGAGACGGGGTGGCAGCGGTGAGAACGCGCCGATTTCAGTGGCCCAGGTGTCCGCCGCCGCGGCGGCGATGGCGCCCGCCGCGGCGCTCCACGAGCCGACGAGCGCCGCCGCGGCCGCGACGCCTCCGTTCGCCAGAACCTGGCGCGCCGTGCGCCGCGGTCCGCGCCGCTCGGCCAGCTGTGTGAGCAGGCTACCCGACAGGAAAAATGCGGTGAGCACCACCAGCCCGGCCCACCCCAGCCCCCACGTCGTCCCCGCTCCCACCGCGCAGGCGGCGACCAGCCCGCCGCGGCTCAGCCATTTCACGCGTCGAGCAGCTCGTCCAGAATGCGGCGCCGCAGCTCGGGCGAAGCGCCCTGCGCCCGACAACGGGCCCGCACGAAGGTGAGGAACAGCTTCTCGAAGTCGAAGTGCTCGCCGCACGGTGGACACTCGGCGAGATGCTGGCGGATCTCGTGCTGGACCCCGGGAGTGAGCTCGCGGTCGAGGTACTCGTAGAGGTGCTCTTTGCACTCCCGGCAATTCATCGCGCGTTCCCCTTGATGTATCCCATGCCGACGGCGTATTCGTACAGCTTGCGCTGGAGCAGGCGCCGGGCACGGAACAACCGGGACTTCACCGTCCCCACCGGCACCTCCAGAATTCGCGCGACCTCCTCGTACGACATCCCCTCAACGTCGCTCAACACCACAGTCTCCCGGAATTGTTCCGGGAGGCTGTCGATCGCCCGCAGCACTTCGTCGTCCACGATCCGGTCGAAGAAGCTGCCCTGCGGGTCGTCGTCCTGCACCTCCTCGAACACCGAGAAGGGCTCGATGGCGTCGATGTCGACTGATTCGGGGTGACGTGCGCGGCGCCGGTATTCATTAATGAAGGCATGCCGCAGGATGGTCAGGAGCCAGCCCTTGGCGTTCGTCCCCCGCTCGAACTGATGCCAGGCGCGATAGGCCTTGAGCATCGTTTCCTGCACCAGGTCGTCGGCCTCGGCGGGATTGCCGGTGAGCCGCAGCGCGACCCGATACAGGCTGTCCAGGTGCACCAGGGCTTCCCGCTCGAAGCTCGCCCGCTTGTCGGCCTCGGCCGCGGGGCTGGGAGGCGCACCCGGCGCGGGCGGGGGGGGCGGGGGCGGGGGGGCCTGGGGTGGCGTCGGGGGAATCGGTGGGGTCATGGCGTGCCGTAACCTCTCCCCCCCTGCCCGGGTTTCGCAATAGGGTAGGGGCGTGCTACGTTTCGCGCCCGTGGTGCACAGTATCGTCCCCCTCGCTGTCCTAGAGGCGGTCAAGAACCTCGACACGCCGGTCGAGGACGGATTGTCGGAATTCGCCGAAGAGCTTCTGTCCAAGCGCCTCGGCCTCTCCAAGACCGTCGCGATGCAGCTGCGCGAGTACGAGGGCATGGTGCGGCGTGACGCGTCGGCCGATCGGGCGCACGTCGAGGCGCTCCTGCGCCTGGTCGGCCGGCGGCCGGATGCCGACCTGGTGTTCGCTGATGCGGGCCGGCGCGCGGCGCGACGCGCCGTGCGCCGTCTGTTCGGGTTGACCCGGCTGGCCGCTCGCAGCGCGCCGCGGCTGTTCGGGTATGGCGCCGCGCGGCGCGCCGCGCGCGCCGTATTCGCCGCCGAGCTGCGGCGCGACCGTCACGTCCCCGTCGCTCGCGTGCGGGACGCGCTCGCGGTGCACGCCACGCCCGACGGTGCCGCCTGCGCCCTGTTTGGGACCGGCTTCAGCGAGCTGCTGCGGCTGCTCGTGGGATTCGAGGGCGCGATGCTCCACGTCTCGTGTCGCGCCACCGGCGGCGAGGTGTGCGAGTGGCGCGCCGCCCCGCCCGATCCCCGACACCACTGATGCCGCTGCTCGACGGCTTCGACTTTCCCGCGCTGGGAGACGCGCTCGGCGCCGTCGGGGCCGACGGCTGGCTGCTGTACGATTTCCGCAAGGTGAACCCGATCGCCGAGCGGATCCTGGGACCAACCGGCATGGGGACCCGGCGCCTGTTCGTGCTTCTGCCGCGCACCGGTCGCCCTGTCGCCGTCGCGCACCGCATCGAGCTGCAAGCGCTCGCCGACTTCCCTGGTGAGGTGCGACCGTACGGCTCGTGGCGCGAGCTGCATGCGCACCTCGGCACGCTGGTGCGCGGGCGCACGCTCGCGATCGAGATATCGCCGCTCGACCAGGTCCCCTATCTCGATCGGGTCCCGCACGGCGTGGTGCAACTGCTCGAGTCGTTCGGCGCCAGGCTCGTGTCATCAGCGCCGCTGGTGTCGCGGTTCGCGGCGCGCTGGTCGGCGCGCGAGCTCGCCGGCCATCGCAGCGCGGCGGAGGCACTCGCGGCGATCGCGCGCGACGCGCTGGCGTGGACCGGCACCGAAGCCGCGCGCGGCGCCGAGGTGCGCGAGACCCTCGTGCAGCGCCGGGTGCTGGAGGCGATCGAGCGGGCGGGCCTGTGGACCAACGACGGGCCGATCGTGGCGTTCGGCCCCACCACCGCGATGCCGCACTACGAGCCTCACGCCGGCGCCGATCGGCGGCTCGCGGCGGGCGACGTCGTGTTGCTTGACCTCTGGGCGGGCCCGGCGCGGGACTCGGTGTTCGCCGACCAGACCTGGATGGCGTTCCTGGGCCGCTCACCAGATGCGGACGTGCGCCGGGTGTGGCAGGCGGTGAAGGGAGCGCGGGACGCGGCCGTAAACCTCTTGCGCAACGGCACCGGACTCACCGGTGCCCGTGTCGACGACGCCGCGCGCGCCGTGATCCGCGATGCGGGGCTGGGCGACTACTTCGTCCATCGTACGGGCCACTCCATCGACCGCGATCTGCACGGGTCGGGCCCGCACATCGACAACTTCGAAACCGAAGACGCGCGCCCGCTCGTGCCCGGCGTCGGGTTCTCTGTCGAGCCTGGCGTGTATTTGCCCGGTCGCTTCGGGATGCGGAGCGAGATCAACGTGTACATCGACACGTCCGGCCCCGAGGTGAACCCCCGCAAGCCGCAGGACGACCTGCTGCTGCTTTGAACGTGTCATCCGTTGACCGTCGCGTAACTACCGATAACGGATGACGGACAACCCAGTCTACAGCATCACGAGCACCAGCGCCGCCCACACGCCCGCACCCACTGCCACGTGCGCGGCCCGCAGTCCCTGGGGTAGCCCGAGCACCACCATCGTTCCCGCGACCGCCACTTGTGCAGCGACGAGTGCAACCACGTACCACGCATCACGCACTCTTGAGCGGACGGCCCACCAGATGACGTATCCCGTCAGGGCGTAGGCGAGCAGCCGATGCGTCCACTGGATGTGCTGCAAGTAATTCCCGGTGAGCACGAGCTGTCCGTTGCAGAGCGGGAAGCCGAGACACGCGCTCGCGGCGCCCAGGTTGGCGGTGAGCGCGCCGAACAGCACCGTGACGAACCCGAGCGTCATGGCCGCTAGCCCCGCCCATGAGGGCGGCGTTCTCGGATGCCCGCGCGCCGCGACCAGCAGCGTCGCGAGCAGCAGCATCGCGGTGCCCAGATGCAGAATCACGGTCCAGGGCGGCAGGCTCAGCCTGACAGTGATCGCCCCGAGGGTGATCTGCACCGCGAGTAGACCGAACGCGACGTAGGCGGTCCGACTGGGAAGGTCCCGCTCCCCGCTCTCCGCGCCGCGTAACCACCACGCATAGGCTGCGAGCGCAACCACCAGCACGCCCACCGCCGCCGCCGCCAGCCTGTGCCCATACTCGATCATCGTCGGCACGTCGAGGGGCGGCAGCAACCGGCCGTTGCAGAGCGGCCAATGCTCCCCGCATCCCATGCCCGATCCGGTGATGCGGACGATGGCGCCGAGGATGATGAGCAGGTAGGTGAACGTCGCCGCGGTCCAGGCGAGCCGCGTGAAGCGTCGCGTCATGGGTGCGGAAATGTATATTGGCGCACCCTATGCCCGCGCCGGAACCCGCCGCCGAACCCACGACCGACCGCTGGGGCGATCGTCTACCGCGCCGGCTCGGCTTGTGGAGCGCGATCGCGGTGCTCGTGGGGTCGACCATCGGCGGCGGCATCTTCCGCACGCCGGCGATCATCGCGGAGCGAGTGCCGTCGCCGCTCCCGATGTTCGGCATCTGGGCGCTCGGCGGCGCGCTCGCGCTGTGCGGCGCGCTCACGTACGCAGAGCTCGCGGCGCTGTACCCGCGCTCGGGCGGCGTGTTCGTGTTCGTCCGCGAAGGCTTCGGCCGGCTCCCGGCGTTCCTGTTCGGGTGGAGCGAGCTTGTGCTGATCCGCGCGTCGGCCCTGGGCGCCATCGCGACGCCGTTCGCGGAGTATCTCTTGCGCTCACTGGGGTTCGACCCGACGCGTCCGCCGTACGACGGCGCCGTCCACTGGCTCGCGGCCCTCGCCATCGTCGTCACCGCCACGCTGAACTACATCGGCATCCGGTGGAGCGCGCTGCTCCTCAATCTCACGACGGGCGCGAAGTACGGAGCGCTGGCCCTGCTCGTCCTTCTGGCCTTCATCGTGGGCGGCGGGAGCTTCGCCAACTTCACGCAAGGCGGGGGGGGGAGCCCGTTGCGGGGCGGGCTCTTCGGGCTCGCCCTGGTATCGGTGATGTGGGCGTACGACGGCTGGGGGGATCTCTCGTTCGTGGGCGGCGAGGTGCGCGACCCCGAGCGCAACCTCCCCCGCGCCTTGATCCTCGGGACCAGCGCGGTGGTGGCGATCTACTTGCTCGTCAACGCGGCGTACATCTATCTCATTCCGATCGGCGAGATGGCGCGCTCGCCGCTCGTCGCGGCGGACGCCGCGCAGCGGATCCTCGGTCGCCTGGGCGTGGGGCTCGTGTCCGTCGTAGTGATGCTGGCGACGTTCAGCACGTTGCTCGGCTCGATGCTCACGGCCCCGCGCATCTTCTTCGCGATGGCGGACGACGGGCTGTTTTTCCGGAGCGTCGCCCGTGTGCACCCGCGGTTTCGCACTCCCGACGTCGCGATCGTGCTGACGGGGCTCTTGGGCATCCTGTACGTCGCCTTCCGGAACTTTCAGCAGCTAGCCGACACGTTCGTAGTGGCCATCTTCCCGTTCTATGCGCTGGCGGCCGCCGCGGTATTCGTGCTGCGGCACCGCCGGCCGCCCGCCGTCGCGCCGCGTCCCATCCGGGTGCCGGGCTATCCGGTGGTGCCCGCCCTGTTCGTGCTCGCGACGCTCTACATGCTGGGGAACGCGCTGCGTGAGGACGTGCTCCACACGGGTCTCGCGTTCGCCATCATCCTGCTCGGGGTGCCGGTGCACTCCCTGTGGGAGCGCGCCCGGCGTGCCGCGCGCCGCGCGTCATGAGCCCCCCTTGAACACGAAGCCGCCCCCCTTGCGGAGGGCGGCTCGGGCGCGTCGCAGGCCTGCCGTTACCAGTTGAACAGATAGCGTACACCCAGCTGCATCCGCCAGACATCCGCTGTCGTCACCACCTTCTGGAACGACTGGGAGATGAGTTGACCGCCGGTCGTCGCGAGCCGGTACGTCGGAGCGCCGGTCGCGTCGACCCCCGCGTAGATGAGGGGCGTGTTCGTGACGAAGCCCTGCGACACCCCCCAGTCGTGGTTGAGCCAGTTGGTGACGTTCAGCATGTCGAGCCGGATCTGAATCCGGTTCGGACGACCCCCGATCTCCCGGCCCACGTCCTGCGAGATGCTCAGGTCGGCGCGGTACACCATCGGCAG
>Ga0079220_10000106_pt1 | contig 16376 bp, 12 predicted proteins | sample GAAS100_FD_75071 | JGI IMG/M metagenome (GOLD analysis project Ga0079220, IMG submission 75071) | Agricultural soil microbial communities from Georgia to study Nitrogen management - GA AS100 | ecosystem: Environmental > Terrestrial > Soil > Agricultural land | place: USA: Georgia | collected... | reverse complement strand
TGCTCGCATGCGGCGGGAAAGCCTCTGCTTGAAGATTTGAATGATTTTGGAGGGAGGAGTAGGACGGGACTCGGTGATGAGCAGATGCAGGTGTTCGGGCATGATGACGTAGCCGACGATGCGAAAATGATAGCGGGCGCGGATTTCCTTGAGAATTTGCACGGCGAGATTTCTGGTGCGAGCGGAAGCGAGAAGGGGTCTTCGCTGGTAGCAGCAGAAGGTGATGAAGTGAAGGTCGCCGCGTCCGGTGATGCGCTTGAGATTTTTGGGCATCGGAGAGCAGAGGGGCCCACCCTTTGCCTGCCTACCGCAGGCAGGCAAAGAGCGCAAAGGGTAGGCCCTGCCTGCGGCAGGCGGGCACCCCGGAAGGTGCTTGTATCACTGAGTGGTACTATTTGCTAGTGGGCATCTTATGCGGTTACGTTTTGAGACGAAAAGAGGGAGGAAAGGATGGTCCACCCGCGATGGTCAAAGAAGCGACACTATTCAGAGTTGGAACGGGCAGCGGTTTGTTAGCCTTGGCGCTGCTCGTATATGCAATCGGTTGGGCGCAAGAAGGTCCGGGCTGGGAGGTTCCTTCAAATGCGGCCTTTATGTTGTTTCTGGCGCCTTTCGCGTCCGGCGTGCTAACGCTGATCTCACTAACCTGCGCCCTGCGTGCAAATTATTTTAGGTCACAACTTGTTGCCTCGCGGTGGGCATTCTGGCTGACGTTTTCCATGACGTCGGCCACGCTGCTTACACTATGTTTTTCTAACCCAGGACAGTGGCCTCATAAAATGCCTTACGTGTCAGCTTGCGTCCACTCCGTATGGTGGATGGTCGTCTTGGGTTGGATCGTGGTCTGGATCATCCTGTATCGGACGAGCCAAAAACGCTGAGATGAGAAAATCAGGGCTGATTGGATGCGATGACCTTGCGATACGAAACAATTTTTGAGATTGGACTGAGGTCTTTTCCATGGGCCTCCTTATTGCACCCGATGATCGCACTTGTTGTCGGACTGCCACTGTTTCTATTCGGAATGCGCAAGCCCCTTTATCGCTATATAGGCGCAGCTGTGGCCTGTTTTGGAATTTTGGTTATGGTCCTGGCAACAATCACGTTCGTGCCGGAATACGTATCTCTCCGGGGAGCTTACGCGAGGGGCGAAAGTTCGATCGTACAGGGCGTGGTCGAGGATTTCCGCCCGGCACCGGCGTTAGGACCTGCAAGAGAATCCTTTTCCGTTCACGGAATCGAGTTCCATTACAACACGCTCGATGCCACGCCCTGTTTTCACAATGCCCCGTTCGGCAAGGGACCCATTCGGCCTGGTTTGGAGGTTCGTATTTTGTACAAGGACAGATGTATTCAGCGAGTAGACGTCCGTCGGTAATAAGACAACAATTTCGAGATGCCGGATGAATTGAACAAAAATACCAGCGGCTTTAATCGCATTGCTCGTCGTCGGAGGGTGGTCTCGCTGCGTGGCCGGTCGTTCGCGCAGCGCGAACGAAAGAAAGGACCGGCCACTCCGCTCGAAATGACAGGTTTTGGATGTGCCGCTCGAGGTCACGACGGGGCCGGTCAGCGTGACGGTGGGAACTTCGACTGCGACTTCGAGCAGCAACTTCACCGTGCTGGCTGTTCCGGTGATTACTTCGGTGAGCCCGGCGCAGGTGCTGAATTCGCCCACGGTCAGCTTCCAGGTGAACGGCTCGAATCTTACGGGCGCGACGTTCTCTTTCTTGCCGGTCTTTACGCCCGCCGCGATTACCGTCTCGAACGTGAACATCAGCGGAGACGGCACCTCGGCCACGATGACGCTCACGCTGGCGGGGGATACCGTGGGTACGTTCACTGCGGTAGCTACGAACGCGAACGGGAGCACGCCATCGGTTCCTTCGGCGAGCAACACGCTGACCATCGTTTCCGCGGAGCCGAGTGGCGACTCGGATGGAGACGGACTGACCAATCTTTATGAGACGGCCATCGCCACGAACTATGCCGCAGCGCAGGACGGGAGATGGATGAAAGACCTGAAGCGCTCCGCCTAGCTCGCCCATTGGGAATAGTGTTCACCCAGCTTTTTGGAGACGTCGAAAATCTTCGAGACGCGGACCATACCCGCAAGCTTATGCTTGCCGATCGAGGCCAATCCGGCGGAAGCCATGCACCCGCATTCGGAGCAAACCGGGTGTCCACCGAACTGACAAGGCGAGATCCCGGTGGCCAGATCCGCGGAAATACATTTGGTGGTCTGCGCGAAGATACACTCCCCGGGAGAAGCGGGGGGATGGTTATAGCCCTCCAAGACCGCGTGGGGCATCTCGACTTTCGGAAATTCGCCGCGGAGACGGGCCAGTTCCTCTATCGCCGCCTGTCGATCGCAGGGGTGCAGGCGCTCTTCGGATGGTTCTCCCTGTTGGGGGGTAAACAGACTGAACCAAATGCTTCGCACCTCTTCTCGCCCGGACCAAAACCTCGCAAATTCGCTTAGATAGCCGGCACGCTGAAGTTGCGGCCTGGTGATCGTGCAATGCACGGTGAGGCAATGACCCGAAATATGCTGAAGGATGCGCTCGTAGGTGGCCGGGGAGCGCCGCTTGTCGTGCTCCGGAGGCAAGCCGTCAACCGAAACGACCAAGTGGAGGTTCCGGATGGCCCGCCACTCCGGCGGGATTCGGCGGACCGCGCTGGTGACAATCTGGACCTCGATGCCCATGCCGGCCAGCTTGGGAAGCAAGATTCCCAGTTCGTGGTGGCGAACCAGGGGCTCCCCGCCGACAATCGAGACATGAATCGGTTTGAAGCGCCGAACCAGCGACAGCACGCCAGAGACTAAAGCTTCCCCGCGGTAATCATTGAGCTGGCGCAGAGGTCCGCTGGAACCCAAATGGCCTGGTTCGTAAGCGTAGCAGCCAGGACAGCGCAGGGGGCACTCGCGGGTAATTTCAATCGATAAGAGCGGCTTATGCCCGCGCAGGATTTTGCCCCAGGCAGGTCCGATGTCCGTCAGTTTCATGGAGGCCCATCTTTCGTTCGCCGGATCGCCGGCTTTCGCGAGTCCATCGCAACTGTTTCTCTACCTGGCCAGCATCTCGCCGTTCGCGCATCGGCGCAACCGGCGCCGGGGAATTCCACCGAGCGACTTTCCCGTGAAGGCAGTTCCCGCTATGCTTTTGGCGCGGGTGAATTCGGGAGCGGCGGGCATGTCAAACGATTGTTTGTTCTGCAAGATCGCGACGAAGAAGATACCGGCGAAGGTGGTGTATGAAGACGAGGACGTGTTCGCATTTGAGGACATCAACCCGCAGGCGCCGGTGCATTTGCTGGTTTGTCCGAAGAAGCATTTCGAATCGCTGCATCACGCCTCGGGGGAAGACCTGATGGTGGTGGGGAAAGTAGCGATGATCGCGGCGCAACTGGCGCGTGAGCGAAATTTGCAGTCAGGATACCGGACGGTGATGAATACGGGCGCAGGGGCCGGCCAGACGGTGTTTCATCTGCACATGCATCTGCTGGGCGGGAGAACGTTTGGGTGGCCGCCGGGGTAGCCGCCGCGGCCTCAGGCATTTGCCAGCGTCACACCGACAGAAGCTGCTGCTCTGCGAAGAGCTGAGTCATTTGTGGCTAAAGGCAGATGGTGACGATTAGCAAGATTCAGATAGGCGGCATCATAGTTCGTGAGCCCGAGGGACAAGGCAAAGTCGGGCAGTTCTAGAATGTCCGCAGGTGATTGCGGAGCAGAGTCAATGGGGAGCGTCCTCAGCCGCGTAAGGAAAGCGTGAATTTGCTGGATCGAAATTCTCTTTCGCCGATGAGCCACGATCAGTCCGTTCCCCACCTCGTAAAACCAAAGCAGGGGAACCAAGGCACGTCTTTGAGAAAGACTTGCGAGTACGGCCAAGCTGTACTTCCGATCAGTTTCGTCTTCGAAGAACCACTGGAGGGCAAGCGAGGCGTCAAGCACCAAACCGCTCACAAGCGGTGACCCTCGTGGATCAAATCCTTTACGGACAGACCTTCAAGGCGGACGCTGTTTTTCTGGGCAAATACCAGCATTTCGTGAACCGCTTCTTTTTGCGCGCCATTGGGAGTCGCCGCGCGTGACGCTTCGGTTTGCCGCGCAAGGATCTCTTCAATGTAGGCTTCGACGCTGATCCCGCGGGCCCTGGCCTGAGCGGCGATTTCCTCGGGGATTTTGAGGGTGATTTCCATAGCCATAATGTAGCACGGCCGCGCGAGAACGCTTAACGTTGGCGAATTATCCGTTTCAAGGACGGTTCGGGGCTAAGAGACAAGGCGCGGCGAGCGATCCATGGCCGCGGTTCAGCGAAGGCCGTAGAGGAGGACGGTGGGGCGTTCGCCGGAACGGTCTTTGCGGTACCAGATTTCGACGCTGTCAATGATGCGGCGGCCGCCGGGCAAATCAATGGCCCTGGAATTAGAGCCGGAGGCCAGGCGGACATGCATGAGGCGGTCCGAGGCTTCATAGCTGTCGTGAAAATGGACCCGGATGCGGTCGATTTCGATGTTGCCGTCTTTTACCTGAAGCCTGATGGCGCGGAAAGATTCAGGGCCGCGGTGCCGCAGCCTGATGCGATCGTGATCGGCGGTTTTGTCGACGTGGGATTCACCGAGGTAAGACCAGTCGCGGTCCTCCTGCGCGGCAAGAGAGCCGGCGACGGCGAGAACGGCGAGAAGTGCGATTAGCGCGGACCGGAGCATGGGCCGCATCGAGCTTCGGGTGGGGGTTCGCATGAAGGCCTCCGGACTGTCCCTTATTTGAACACGGAAGCATGGGAATAGTTGCGGAAAGCGCGGACCGGCAGTTTAGGAAGCAATTCGCGGGTGGCATTTCTCGAAAAGGCCGTCCGGCTTTAAGATGTAGCGCGCGTTCCGGGAGGACATTTTGCGAGACATAAAGATGGGCGAGGGCGGCGGGTCTCGAAGGGTGAGTGCGGCTGTCGTATTGGCGCTGGCGCTGTGCGGATTGGCGCAGACGACCACGGCGCAGACGGGCGCGAAAGCGCTAACGGTGGAGCGGATCTACGGGCAGCCAAGCTTGAGCGGGCGGCTAAGCCGCGGCATCGAATGGTCGCCGGACGGAAAGACGCTGACGTTCTTTCTACCTTCCCTTGAGTTTTCGGGATCCGTCGGGCATGCAAACACCGACCTTATCGCGATGGATGCCTCGAATGGACAGACACGCGTGTTGGTGCCGGCGGATAAGCTGGAATCGCTGCTCCCGGAACACCGCCAGGCGACGCAGGCAACCGGGCTGGGACGGCACGCGCCGGCGCAATACGAATGGGCGCCGGACGGGTCGGCGCTGCTCTTTGTGGGCCCGAATGCGCTGGCGTGGTTCGACCTGAAAAGCGAAGCGGCACGAACGCTGGTAACAGGGAAAGAGGCACTCGCGGACGCGAAAATTTCGCCGGACGGAAAATTCGTGAGCTTCGTGCGCGATCACAATCTGTTCGCGGTGGGCGTCGAGGATGGGAAGGAGCACGCGCTGACGACGGGCGGAACCGAACAGGTGCGAAAAGGCGAGCTGGACTGGGTGTATCCGGAGGAGTTGGAGCTGACGACGGCGTACTGCTGGGCGCCGGACTCTTCGCAAGTGGCGTTTCTGGAAATGGACGAACGCGAAGTGAATCAGTATCCGCTGGTGGATTTTGCGGCGCCAACGGGAGAGGCGGACGAAGAAAGATACCCGGTGGCGGGCGGGAAGAATCCGGTGGTCCACGTGTACACCGTCGGGCTGAACGGCGGAGAGCCGCGGTTGATGGATACGGGAGGCGACACGAACACGTACACGCCGCGTGTGGATTGGCTGCCGGACGCGAAGCACTTGGCGATCCAGCGATTGAACCGGGCGCAGACGCAGCTGGATTTGCTGGAGGCGGATGCAGCGACGGGAAAGTCGCGCATCATTCTGACGGAAAAAGATCCGCACTGGATTAACGTGGGAGACGAGCTGGATTTTCTGCGGGATGGAAAGCGGTTTCTGTGGGCAAGCGAACGGAGCGGCTATCGTCACCTGTATTTGTACGATTTGCAGGGAAAGGAACTGGCGCAGTTGACCCGGGGCGATTGGGAAGTGACGGATCTGGATGCGGTGGACGAGGCGCACGGGCTGGTGTATTTCACGGCGACGAAGGAGTCGCCGACGGAGCGGCAGATTTACAGCGTGGGGCTGGACGGCGCCGGTTTGCTGCGGGTGACGAAGACGGATGGGACGCACGCGGGGAATTTTTCGCCGGATGCCGCGGCTTTTGTGGACACTTATTCGCGCGCGGGATTGCCGCCGAGCCAGATGCTGCTGAGGAAAGACGGAACGGAAATCGCGGCGATCAACGAAAACAAGGTGGCAGAGCTGGCGGAGTACAAGCTTTCTCCCGTGGAGTTTTTGAAAGTGAAAGCGAAAGACGGCGTGGAATTGAATGCGTACGTAATCAAGCCGGTGGGATTCGATGCGGCGAAGAAATATCCTGTGCTGGTGTACACCTACGGCGGGCCGCACGCGCAAGTGGTGCTGAACGCCTGGGGCGGGCCGACATTTTTGTGGCACGAGATGCTGGCGGAAAAGGGATTTGTGATTTTCGCGCTGGACAACCGGGGATCGGCGGGACGAGGACACGTCTTCGAGACGCCGATTTATCATCATTTCGGGGATCGAGAGATTTCGGACCAGGAAGACGGCGTGGCCTGGCTGAAGAAACAGCCGTGGGTGGACGCCAGCCGCATCGGCGTGTGGGGCTGGAGTTACGGCGGGCACATGACGCTGCAACTGATGTTCCGCGACGGAAAGGATTTCAAGGCGGGATTTGCGGGCGGGCCGGTGACGGACTGGCATTACTACGATTCGATCTACACGGAGCGCTACATGGGGCTGCCTCAGGAGAACCGCGAGAATTACGTGAAGTCTTCACCGGTGACATACGCCGGGCAGTTACAAGGAAAGCTGCTGATCGCGCACGGAACGGGCGACGACAACGTACACTTTGCGAACACGCTGACGCTGATCGACCGCTTGCTGGACAAGGGAAAGTATGTGGAAGTGATGCCGTTTCCAGGAAGAGGGCACGGCGTGTCGGACGCGGCGGCGCGAACGGTCTTGATGAAACACGTGACAGAATTTTTTGAGAAGAACCTGGCGGGGGAATAGAGCCGCAGCCGCCGAAGCAGCGAACTGTACGCACGTACAGGGCGGCTGGACGTCAGGACAGATTGTGGTTTGAGCATGCGAAGCGGCGCAGCTAAATGCCGCATGGTGGATTGCGCTTATTCTGAGACCAGAGGGAGCGCGTCCAGCCATGAAATTACTGAAAATTGCGACTTTCGTTTTGCTGTGCGGAGCGGCCGCTTCCGCGCAGGCGCAGCAATATGAGTGGCAGCCGGCGAATGACGAGAGCGTGCAGCTCGATCCGGCGGAATATCACACCGGAAGAGTGTACCGGCCGGGGCCGGACGGCGGAAACCTGCACGTGGACATCGTGGCGCAGCAGCCGATCACCGTGGAGATGGCGCGCACGGAGGATTGGAACGTGGTTTTGCAGCATCCGCGCAACACGCCGAACGTGCAATTCCGGTGCGTGCAGGAGCACGTGACGCGCGCGACGTTCGAATGCCATCTGGCGCCGAACGCGCCGATGACGCTGATCCTGCGGGACGAGCGGAATGCGGAGCACGCGGTGTTTTCCGGCGTGGCGGCGGTGCTTTCGGGGCACGACCCGGTGCGGCGCCTGGCTTCGCCGAACGCGATACACATCCAGTACTACCGCTGGGCGCTGCTGGATACGCCGCCCAGCTACCAGTGGTTCCGGCAGGTAAAGGAAAAGTACAAGCTCACGCCAATCGTGAAGGTTTACGGAGGCTACGCGCCCAGCGGCGACGGCGAGCAGGTGAGCATCAAGATCAAGTCGCCGGTGCCGATGGCGGTGGCGCTGCTGCCGCCGCAGACCGCGGACCAGCTGTATTCGCAGCAAGCGCAAAGTATCGACGCGGTGCTGGCGGGAGCGCCGTGCAAGCAGCGCGGCGTGCAGGAACTGACCTTTCAGTGCACGGTGAACGGGACGGACGGCCCGCTTTCGCTGGTGGTGACGCCGGAGCCGGGAATCAAAGTGCCGAACAAGAAAGCGGAAGTGGAATTCTACGCGTACAAATGCGTGGCGAATTGCCCGGCGGATGCTCCGCAGTAGAGCTAACCTGCGTTCACACCAAACCAACGCGGCCGCAGTTTCTTAACGCGGCGAAAGCCGTGCGTTCCCCCTATGTCTAAAAAGGAATCCGCCCGGCGGCGCGAGTTGCACGACCGGGCGGAGTAAGAATTTGGATTGCCGGCAGGCGTTTAGTGGATGCCGGCGTACTCGACGTGGACGTAGCGGCCGAGGCGCGCGTTGAAGAGCAGATACCAGCCGGCGTGATCGTCGTCGTTATAAACGTAAACCTGGTCGCGGTCCCAATCCCAATCGTGGCAGCGGGGAACGTCGTAAGCGGCGACGACCCAGTTGGAGCGATCGAAAAGAACGAGGCGGCGAGCGCGGACATCAAACGTGCGAACGACGTAAACCTGGCGCACGTGCTCGTAACGGCCGTAAGGATAAGCGCGGCCCGGACGGAAGTGGTCGTGGCTGTAATCGTGGTGGTCCACGATGACGTCGCGGTGAACGACGACGGTTTCGTGGCGAACGTCGCGGTCATGATCACCGTGCTTGTCCCAACCTTTATGCTTGCCGTTGTCGTGGTGATCGCCGCGGTCGTGATGATCGTCGCGGTCGCGCTGTGGCGTAGCAACCGCCAAGCTGCCGGACAGTGCCAAGCCAAGCGCCGCTAACAGTAATTTCCTCATCGTGGCTCTCCTAGGGCGTGATTGCCGCCGTACAAACCGCTGCATGTAATAACACGATTCATCCGCGAGAGTTGCAGGAGCGGGAATGTGCCAACACACCGTTCCATGTTGACGCGATTTGCAAGGCGCCGCCAGCGGTGAAGCGAAGAAGCGTGCGAAAAAAGAACTGCCCTAAGGGGCAAGGGCGTCCTTGGCGCGGGATTTGACCTGGATCGCGGAAAGACTGGCGGAATCCCAGCCGCCGCCCAGAGCCTTGATGAGAAGTACGCTCGTGACGAGTTTCTGGCCCTTGATCACGGCCATTTCGCGTTCGTTATTGAGAAGATTTTCCTGCGCGTTGACCACGTCGAGATAACTTACCAGGCCGCCGGTGTAGCGGCTGTTGGCGATGTCCAGAGCGCGGCGGGAAGCGTCGACGGCGAGCTGCTGCGTTTTCTGGGCGTCGTCGAGGACGGAGAGGCCGGTGACGCTGTCCTGGACTTCGCGAAAGGCGTTGAGAACCGTTTCGCGGTAGCCGGCGACGCTGGCCTGGTAGCCGGCCTGAGCGAATTGCGATTCGGCGCGGCGCGCGCCGCCGGAGAAGATGGTTTGCGCGACATTCGCGCCGAGCGCCCAGAAGATGCTCTGGACGTTGGCGAGAGTCGCGATGTTTTTCGATTGCCAGCCGCCGCTGCCGAAAAGATTCAGCGAGGGATAGTAAGCCGCTTTGGCGATGCCGATTTGGGCGTTCGCGGCGGCCATCTGGCGCTCGGCTTCGGCAACGTCGGGCTGGCGTTCGAGAAGATCGGAGGGAAGACCGGCGTCGATGGCAGGAGGTTCGGCGGCGAGTTCGAGCGGAGTCAGATGGAAATCCGGAGCGGGCTGCCCGACGAGAACCGCGATGGCGTCTTCAAATTGTTTGCGTTGCTGAATAAGGAGGGTGGCCTGTGTTTTGGTGGTATTGAGCAGAGTTTCTTCCTGAGCGACGTCGAGGCCGGAAGCGATGCCGCCTTTGTGGCGGGAATTGACGAGATCGAGGCCGCGTTCGAGGTTCTTGACCGTGCGGTTGAGAATGCCGATTTCGGTATCGAGTTGGCGGAGAGAGAAGTAATCGCCTGCGAGTTCGGAGGTGACGACCAGGCGGACGTTCTCGAGGTCGGCGGCCGAAGCCTGGTACGAGGCTTGCGCGGCTTCGATGCTGCGGCGGCGCCGCCCGAAAAGATCGGCTTCGTAAGAGACGGTAAAGGGCAACGCAAAATTGTTCTGAGTGACGGGATTCAGAGGAGCCTGCACCCCGCTGGAGGCGCGATTGCCGGAGAGCCGCTGGCGCTCCGCGGAGGGAGCGACGCTGAATTGCGGGAATTGCGCGGAAACCTGCAGAGCGGCAAGCGCGCGGGCCTCATCCAGATGCGCGGCCGCCGCTTTTAAGGTCTGGTTGGAAGCGGCGGCCTGCTGCTCGAGCGCGCTGAGCTGAGAATCGTTGAAGATCGCCCACCATTCGCCCTTGGGAAGGGCGTCCTTGGGAGCGCTTTCGCGCCAGGGAGCGGCGACGTCCCAGTGCGCGGGAACGGGCGCGGCGGCGCGTTGATATTTCGGTCCGACGGTGCAGCCTGCAAGCGCAAAGGCCGCGCAGAGAGAGAAAAGGAATGCGCGGGCGCGCGGCGTCACTTTTTCTCCACGGGCGGTTTGGATGAACCGGAAGCGGAACTGGAAGCGGCAGGAGCGGATTGCGCCGGTGCAACTTCCTTCACTTTCACGGATTCACCCTCGGCGATGGAATCTGGAGGATTGAGAACGATCCAGTCTTCCGCGCTGAGACCCTGAAGAACTTCGAGAGAAGTGCCGTAATCGCGGCCGATGGTGAGCGCGCGCAGGTGGATCTTGTGATTGCCATCGACGATGACGGCGCGCAGGCCTTCCGAGCGAAAAAGCAGGGCGTTGGTGGGGACCTGAAGACGAGCGGCGGCGACATTCACTTGCAGATGGACTTGCGCATAGCCGCCAGGCAGAAGTTCGCCGGCGTGATTCGGGACGTCGACTTCAGTGAGCAAAGTTCGCGTCGAAGGATCAATGGCTTCGGCAGTGCGCGCGACCTTGCCCAGGAACCTCTTGCCGGGATACTGCGTGAGCTCGAGATAAGCGCCAAGGCCGGAGCGGATGGCCGGAGCATCCTGCTCGGGAACGGAAACATAGACCCGGATGGGATCGGTTTGCGAAAGCGAAAAAAGAAGCTGCGACGCTCCGGTGTTGCCCGCGTTGATAAGATTTCCAATATCGACGTTGCGCCTGGTAATGACGCCGCTGAAGGGCGCATAGATGTGCTTGAACGATTCGAGCTGTTCGAGGCGGCGGACGTTGGCCTCGGCGGAAGCCACGATTGCTTTCTTGGCGGCGAGGTCACCGGTGGCGTTATCGACTTCCTGCTTCGAAACTCCGTCGGTTTTGATGAGTTCTTCGTAGCGGGCCGCGGTGATCTGGGAAAGACTGGCGTTGGCTTGAGCGGTGGCGAGATCGGCTTTGGCTTGGGAAAGCGCCTGATCAACTTCCGGAGTTTCGATGTCGGCCAGCAGTTCACCCTCGCGGACCCGGGTGCCGATGTCGTGATACCACTTTTTGAGATACCCGCTGGTTCTGGCGTAAATCGGAGATTCGACATAAGCCTGAAGCGTACCGGGAAGCACAAGGTCCTCGTCCGAGCTTTCGAGGCTTGGATGAATGACGGCGACCGTCGGGATGGCGATCTCCTCGGTGTTTTTCGCGAGCGCTTCATACTGGGCGCGGCGCTGCAGGAGGGTGATCGCTCCGGTTACGACAAGCACCACCACAACAACGAAAAGAAAGAAAAACAGCCGCGTCTTTCTCCGTGGTGTCTGTGTTTCCTCGGCGCGTTGCATCAAGTGTGCCTTTCCTTGGCAGCCCTCTGATCGCTGGCCAGATAAAATCCGCATGCCCGCAAACTCATTGAAACGCCTCTTGCGGCGGAAGGTCAATGCGGCGGCGGCGTTCGCGCCGGCCGTGAATCATGGAGAAAACGCAGGGCACGAAAAAGAGAGTCGCGAAGGTCGCGAAAATCAACCCGCCGATGACCGCACGGCCGAGCGGGGCGTTCTGCTCGCCGCCCTCGCCAAAACCGATGGCCATCGGCATCATGCCGATAATCATCGCGAGAGCGGTCATCAAAACGGGGCGTATGCGGACAAAGCCCGCTTCGAGAGCAGAGTCGCGGGCGTTCTTTCCTTCCGCCATTTGCTCGCGGGCAAAGGAAACCATGAGGATGCTGTTGGCGGTGGCGACGCCCATGCACATGATGGCGCCGGTCAGCGAGGGAACGTTCAGGGTGGTCCGGGTAATGAGAAGAATCCAGCAAATGCCCGCAAGGGCGCCGGGAAGAGCGGTGATGATAATGAAGGGATCGAGCCAGGACTGAAAATTCACGACGATGAGCAGGTAGGCGAGAACGATAGCGCCGATCAGGCCGTAGCCGAGTCCGGTGAAAGACGACTTCATCGTGGCGACCTGGCCGCGAACAACGACGTGGCTGCCGCGAGGAAGTTGGCTCTGAATCGCGGCGACACGTTTTTCCACCGCGTCGGCGACAGAGCCGAGGTCGCGGCCGTCAACGGAGGCATAAACGTTGATCATGGGCTCGACAGTATAGTGCGAGATTTCGGCGGGGCGGGCGGTGGTTCGCGTGGTGACGAGATTCCCAAGAATCTGCGGATCCGTGCCGGGAACGCTGCCGCTGACAGCGGTGTTTTGAAGTGCGGGAAGAGAATCCACGCGGTATTGAGGGGTCTGAACGGCGACCTGGTAGCTGACGCCGTTTTTTGGATCGAGCCAAAACGTGGGGGCGGTTTGAAAGCTGGAACTCAGGGAGACCAGCACGTTCTGCGCAACGTCGCGGGCTTGCAGGCCGACCGATTGCGCGCGCGTACGGTCCACATCCATGTGCAGCGTAGGTTCGTCGAAAGCCTGCTGAATGTGAACGTCGGCGGCGCCGGGAACGTGTCGAATTTCGTTGGCCAGTTCCTGCGCGACGGCGTAGTTACCGGCCTGGTTGGTTCCCAGGAACTCGACGTCGATGGGAGCAGGCGTCCCGAAATTGAGAATCTGCGTGACGATGTCGGCGGGCTGAAAGAAAAACTGGACGCCGGGGAAGCGGTCCGGCAGGGTCTTGCGAAGTTCTTCGATGTAGTCGCCGGTGGCCCGGCCGCGCTCGGACTTGAGTTGAACGAGGATTTCGGCGTCGCAGGTGCCGATGGTGCCGGCATTGCTGTAGCTCAGGTTGATGCCGCTGTAAGGCAAACCGATGTTGTCGAGCACCGTGACAATCTCTTTTCGCGGAATGGTCTCGCGAATCACCTGGTTGACTTCATCGGCGAGGCGCGCGGTTTCTTCAATCCGCAAGCCGGTGCGCGCGCGCATGTGCAGGCGAATCTGGCCGGCATCGACGGAAGGAAAGAAGTCGCGGCCGAGAAAGAAACTCAGGCCTCCTGAAAGGACGCAGAAAACCAGGAAGCACGCTGCAAACATTCCCGGACGATCAAGAATCTGTTCCAGCGCGCGATGATAAGCGGCACGGAAGCGCTCGAAACGGCGCTCAAAGCGCTGCTGATAGCGGCGGAACAAACCCTGCCTTTCCCCGGCGTGCTCGTCGGCGTGGTACTCGTCTTCGGCGCTGAGAAGGTACATGGCGAGAGTGGGGACAACGGTGCGCGACCACAGATAGGAAGCCAGCATGGCGAATATGACGGCTTCGGCGAGCGGGACGAACAAAAACTTCGCCACTCCGGACAAAAAGAACATGGGGATAAAGACGATGCAGATGCAGGCCGTGGACACAAGGGCGGGAACGGCGATTTGCTGGGCGCCGTCGAGAATGGCCTGCACCGTCTCTTTGCCCATGGCCAGATTGCGGTTGATGTTTTCGACCTCGACGGTGGCGTCGTCCACGAGGATGCCCACGGCAAGAGCGAGGCCGCCGAGCGTCATGATGTTGATGGTCTCGCCGAGAGCGCTGAGCAAAAGCACGCTGACCAGGATCGAAAGGGGAATGGAGATGGCGATGATCAGAGTGCTTTTCCAATTGCCGAGGAACAGCAGGATCATCACGGCCGTGAGGCAGGCGGCGATCAGCCCTTCGCGCAGAACGCCCTGAATCGCGGCACGCACGAACAGCGACTGGTCAAAGAAGAGCGTCATGTGAAGACCCGGCGGAAGCGACGATGAGTAATCCGCCAGTTTCTGCTTCACGCGATCGACGATGCTGAGCGTGGAAGCGTTTCCCGTCTTGTAGACGCTCATCAACGTGCCGCGCTGGCCATTGGCCATGACGATGTTGGTCTGCGGCGAAAAACCGTCGCGGACGTGAGCGACATCTTTCAAGTAGATGGTGGCGCCGTTGACGGTCTTGACGGGCAGATCGTTGAGTTCCGCGACGGATTGAGGGCTTCCGTTCAATTCGACGTTGTATTCGAGAGGGCCGAGCTTGGCCGTGCCGGTGGGCAGAATCAGGTTTTGCGCGGCTACAGCATTAACGATATCGACCGCGGAGAGCCCTTTGGCCTGCAGGGCCTCAGGATCGATGTCAACGGAAATGTTGCGTTGCTTGCCGCCATAGGGGAACGGAAGGGCGGCGCCCTGAACCGTAGCGAGCTGGGTGCGAATGAAGTTGTTCCCGAAATCGAACAGTTGCTGTTCGCTCAGAGTGTCACTGGTCAGCCCGATCTGCAGCACGGGGACAGTTGAGGCGGAATAGATGATCACGAGCGGCGGAGTCGTGCCTGGCGGCAGAAAGCGAAGAAACGTCTGGGAAATGGCCGCGGTTTGCGACAGAGCAGTTTGAATGTTGGCGTTGGGTTGGAAAAACACTTTGATGACCGCAATGCCGTTGAGGGATTGCGATTCGATGTGCTCGACGTCGTTGACGAGGGTGGTGATGCCGCGTTCGACGTTGGAAGTAATGCGGTGTTCGATCTCCTGCGGCTGCAGGCCGTTATAAGTCCAGATGAGACTGATCACCGGGATGTTGATTTCGGGAAAGATATCGGTGGGCGTGCGCAGCAGGGCGACGGGAGTCACCAGAATCACGACCAGGGCCAGCACGATAAACGTGTAGGGCCTCTTCAGTGCTAAGCGAACGATCCACATGGCGTCTTGGCGGATTGCGCGTGAAAGCGGCCGGCGTATCCGAGTTCTTCTGAAACGCGGTTCGTACCTAAGTTAGACCTCAGCGCGAGTTGTTTCGGGTACGCACAACCGCGGCATGCCGATACGATACATGGCGGGCGGGAAAAAGTCTCTGTCGGCGGGACCAGCACAAGGATTCGATGTAAGGAGGAAGCCTATCGTCACAGCGCGGACGAGCCAAATTGGATGAGGTTATGGTCAAGCAAGGAGACGCGGCATGGTCTCAACGCCTAAGGAAGCCGCAAAATCCTGCTACTCGCGAAAGATAAAGTTCATGCGCACGCCGCACACCTCGATGGAATCGCCATCGTTCAAGCGCACGGGGCCCGGAATGGAACTGCCATTGATCTTGGGGACTTTGTCGCCCGGCCCAATGTAATAGCCGTCGTCGCGCTGATTGATCTGCGCGGCCATTTCCGGCTTGAACCATCCTTTCAGGCGGATCGTAGCCATGGCGGACTTGCCGATCGTGATGAGCTTGTTGGTCAGTACGTATTCCTTGTTGTCGGTCCGGCCGCTGAGCACGACGATCGTGGGCACCTTAAGGCGGCCGACAGCGAATTGAGAACGTTCGCCCATGGCCGCCGCCTGCTGCAGCATGTCGCGGCGCGCCTTGGTATCCAGCACCATCGTTTCATTGATGCGCGGCGCATTGGTCTTGCGGCCGGTGTCCCAGGGCACGGGAGCATCGCCGAACGTATCCACCTTGATGCGGTGCTTGCCCACCCAGATGGAATCGCCGTCGTGAAGAGTGGCGCGTTCGACGCGAAGGTCGTTGACGAAAGTGCCGTTCAGGCTGTCCAGGTCCTCAACAACCAGGCGGCCGGCCTCAAAATAAACGCGCGCGTGATAGTTGGAGACAGCGAGATTGTCGACGGACAAATCGTTATCCGGCGAGCGCCCGATGCTGACCGGCTTGCTGCCCACGGGAACTTCCTTAACTATTTTTTCCTCGAACATCAGGCTGAGCTTGGCCATGCTAACGTCCCTCCGCGGAGCCGTTCTTCCCCGCTTTGTGTTGGCGTCCCGGACGCAGCCAGGAGAGCCATCCTCCGGAATCCTTTTGCAAGCGCACCACGACCACGGTGACATTGTCGGCGCCGCCGTTGTCGTTGGCGAGCTCGATGAGCTTGTCGGCGGCCTTCTGTGCGCTCGTTTCCACTTGAAGCGTGCCCGCGATTTCCGGCTCGGTGACCATCCGCGTGAGGCCATCGGAGCAAAGCAGCAGAATGTCTCCTGGGAACAGCGCGTTCTCTCCGGCTTCCACTTCGACTTGCTCGTGAGTTCCCAGGGCGCGGAGCAGGACGCTCTGCATTTCGCTCTGGTCGGCTTCCGCGGCGGTCAGGATTCCGCGGCGAACCTGCTCGGC
>Ga0079220_10000104_pt1 | contig 16508 bp, 11 predicted proteins | sample GAAS100_FD_75071 | JGI IMG/M metagenome (GOLD analysis project Ga0079220, IMG submission 75071) | Agricultural soil microbial communities from Georgia to study Nitrogen management - GA AS100 | ecosystem: Environmental > Terrestrial > Soil > Agricultural land | place: USA: Georgia | collected... | reverse complement strand
CCCAGCACGATCACCAGGCCATTGGTCATGTACTCGCAGCCGTGATCGCCCACGCCTTCCACCACCGCCGTGGCGCCCGAATTGCGCACGGCAAAGCGTTCGCCGGCCATGCCGTTGAAGTAAGCTTCGCCGCTCGTCGCGCCATAGAGGCAGACATTGCCGATCAAAATATTTTCTTCCGGCACAAACTCCGAATGCCGCGGCGGGTAAATAATCAGCCTGCCGCCCGAGAGTCCCTTGCCGACGTAATCATTGGCGTCGCCCTCGAGCGTCAGCCGCACGCCTTTCGCCAGGAACGCGCCGAAACTCTGGCCCGCGCAGCCGGTCAACTGAATGCGAATCGTGTCTTCCGGCAGGCCCGCCGAACCGTAACGCCGCGCGATCTCGCCGCTCAGCATCGCGCCCACGGTGCGATGCACGTTCCGGATCGGCAGATTGATCGAAACCGGAATCTGCTTCTCCAGCGCTTTCTGGCACTCCTTGATGAGGTGCCGGTCCAGCGCGGCTTCCAGGCCGTGGTCCTGAGGTTGCGTCTGCCGCCGCCCCACGTGATGCGGCACCGGCGGGTTGTAGAGAATCGACGACAGATCGATGCCCTTCGCCTTCCAGTGCGTGACGTCGCTCCGCTGCGCCAGGCAATCCACCCGCCCGACCATGTCGTCCAGCTTGCGGAAGCCCAACTCCGCCATGATCCGGCGCAAATCTTCGGCCACGAAAAAGAAAAAGTTGATGACGTGCTCGGGCTGCCCCTGGAATTTCTTCCGCAATTCCGGATCCTGCGTCGCCACTCCCACCGGACACGTATTCAGGTGACACTTGCGCATCATGATGCAGCCCATGGAGATCAGCGGCGCCGTCGAAAATCCAAACTCCTCCGCGCCCAGCATCGCCGCGATGGCCACGTCGCGCCCGGTCTGCAGCTTGCCGTCCACCTGCACGCGCACGCGGCTGCGCAGATCGTTCATCACCAGCACCTGCTGCGTCTCGGAAAGCCCCAGCTCCCACGGAATCCCCGCGTGCCGGATCGAACTGATCGGCGACGCGCCCGTCCCGCCGTCGTAGCCGCTGATCAGAATCACGTCGGCATGCGCCTTGGCCACGCCCGCGGCCACCGTCCCCACGCCCACTTCCGCCACCAGCTTCACGGAAATGCGCGCCCGCGGATTCGCGTTCTTCAGGTCGTAGATCAGCTGCGCCAGATCTTCGATGGAATAGATGTCGTGGTGTGGCGGCGGCGAGATCAATCCCACCCCCGGAATCGAATGCCGCACCCTGGCGATGAATTCGTCCACCTTGTGCCCGGGCAACTGTCCGCCTTCGCCGGGCTTTGCGCCCTGCGCGATCTTGATCTGCAGATCGTCCGCGTTCACCAGGTAGTTCGTGGTAACGCCAAAACGCGCCGAAGCCACCTGCTTGATCGCACTGCGCCGCAGATCGCCATTGGCATCGGGCTTGAACCGCGCCTCGTCTTCGCCGCCTTCGCCGGTATTAGATTTCCCGCCGATACGGTTCATGGCAATCGCCAGCGTCTCGTGCGCTTCCTTGCTGATCGAACCGAACGACATGGCGCCCGTGGCGAAACGCTTGACGATGTTCGCCGCCGGTTCCACTTCCTCGAGCGGCACCGGCTTGCCCGCCGGCTTGAAATCAAACATGCCGCGCAGCATTTGCAGATCGCGGTTCTGCTGGTTGATGACCGCGGCAAATTCCTGGAACGTTTCGAATTTCGATTGCCGCACCGCGTGTTGCAGTTTGCTCACGGTGGTGGGATTCAGCAGGTGCCGCTCGCCGCGCACCCGATACTGATATTCCCCGCCCACGCGCAGTTCGGTGTCGGATTCGCTGGGCGGCTGCATGGCAAACTGGTGCTTCAGCAGCGCCTCGCGCGCCAGCACTTCCATCGTCACGCCTTCGATGCGCGAAGCGGTGCCGGTGAAGTAGCGCTCCACCAGCGATTTCTGTAGCCCGATGGTCTCGAAGATTTGCGCGCCCTGATAACTCTGCAGCGTGGAAATTCCCATCTTCGAGAACGTCTTCAGCAAGCCTTTGTCGATCGACTTCATATAATTCTTGAAAACTTTGTCCCACGTGTAGTCTGGCGGGAACGCGCCGTCGCGGTGCAGATCTTCCAGCGTCTCGATGGCCAGATAGGGATTCACGGCGCTCGCGCCGTAGCCGAGCAGCAACGCAAAATGCATCACCTCGCGCGGCTCGCCCGATTCCACGATCAACGCCACCTGGTTGCGCGTCTTTTCGCGGATCAGATGATTGTGAACCGCGGATAGCGCAAGCAAACTGGGTATCGGCGCATGATCCGCGTCCACGCCGCGATCCGACAAAATCAGCAGCGTGTACCCGGATTTGATCGCCAGAGAAGCCGAACGGCACAGCGTCTCGATCGCCTGCTCGAGCGGCTTTTCGCCGTCCTTGACACGAAACAGCGTGGGCAGAGTCGTCGCCAGAAAATCGCCCCAGCTCACCCGCCGCAATTTCTCCAGCCGCCAGTTGGAGATGATCGGGTGTCGCAGCTTGAGCGTGTGGCAATTCTTCGGCGTTTCGTCGAGGATGTTGCCTTCCGAACCAATGTACGTATTCAGCGACATCACCAAACCTTCGCGGATCGGATCAATCGCCGGATTGGTCACCTGCGCAAACGTCTGCTTGAAATAACTGAACAAGAGCTGCGGCTGATCGGAAAGGCACGCCAGCGGCGTATCAATTCCCATCGAACCCACCGGCTCTTCCGCCTGCTTCGCCGACGGGAAAAGCACTGTCTTCAGATCTTCGTCGGTGTACCCGAAGGCGCGCTGGCGCATCAGGATCGTTTCGTGATCGGTCGCCTGCACCCGCTTGGGGCTCGGCAGATCGTCCAGCGTAATCTGATTTTCTTTCAGCCAAAGCCGATAAGGCTGCCGCGCCGCCAGCTCCTTCTTCACTTCCTCGTCGGAAATCAGGCGGTGCTGCTCGGTATCCACCAGCAGCATGCGGCCGGGCGCGAGCCTTCCCTTCATGCGCACTTCTTCCGGCTTCACGGGCAGCACGCCCGCTTCCGAAGCCATGATCACCAGCCCGCCGTGCGTCACCATGTACCGCCCCGGCCGCAGCCCGTTGCGATCGAGTTTCGCGCCGATCACCCGCCCGTCGGTAAACGCCACGTCCGCCGGCCCGTCCCACGGCTCCATCAGCGAAGCGTGATATTCGTAGAACGCCTTCACGTCGTCCGGCATGGTTGAATCGTGCTCCCATGCCTCCGGAATCAGCATGGCCATCACATGCGGAATGCGGCGCCCCGCAAGCGTCAGCAATTCCACCGCGTTGTCGATCATGGCCGAATCGCTGCCCCCCGGCGTGATGATCGGAAACAGCTTCTTGATGTCGTTGCCGAAAAGCGGCGAAGCCAGCACCGATTGCCGCGCGTGCATCCAGTTGATATTTCCGCGCAGCGTGTTGATCTCGCCGTTATGGCAGATGTAACGATAGGGATGCGCGAGCTGCCAGCTCGGAAACGTATTGGTCGAGAAGCGCTGGTGCACCAGGCACAGCGCGCTGGTCACATCCGGGTCCAGCAGCTCCTTGTAGAAATCGGTAATCTGCGGCGCCAGCAGCAGGCCTTTGTAGACGATCGTCCGCGAAGAAAGCGAAGGAAGATAGAAAAATCCCTTCTCCTTGAACTCCGACGCCGCCACCGCGGCTTCCGCCCGCTTGCGCACCACGTAGAGCTTGCGCTCCAGCGCGTCCTGATCCATCTCCGGCCCGCGCTGGATGAAAATCTGCTCGATATAGGGCTGCGAAGCCCGCGCCAGCCGCCCGATCGCGTTTCCGTTGAGCGGCGTATCCCGCCAGCCCAGCACCGTGAGGCCTTCTTCCCCCGCAACGCGTTCCAGTATCCCTTCGCAAAGGATTCGCTCGTGGGGGTCCACCGGCAAAAAAGCCATCCCCACGCCATACTCTCCCGGCGCCGGTAGTTCAAAACCCAGCCGCGAGCACTCCCGCTGGAAAAACGCATGCGGAATCTGGATCAGGATGCCCGCGCCGTCGCCCGTCTGCGGATCGCATCCGCAGGCCCCTCGGTGGGTCAGATTGATCAGGATCTGAACGCCCTTGAGCACAATGTCGTGCGACTTGTGCCCGGCGATATCCGCCACAAATCCGATGCCGCAGGCATCGTGCTCAAACCTCGGGTCATACAGACCCTGGGCAGGCGGTAACCCTATAAAAGGATAATATTTGCCCATTTTCGTGTTCATCCTGAATACCATGGCAATCCTGCCTTGTAAAGCGACCCCAGCATAGCTGCTAGACCGGTATGGTAAGCGCTACGCGGAGGGTGCGAGCGCCTTAAGTCGGCGGGCGGTTGCCATGATACACGCCATCCTAAATGAATACCCTAGGTGTATCGGAATTGTACAATGCAGAATTTCGATTGGCCCCATCGATTTTCCCGGGGGGATTCACTTCGACCTCCACCGGGACCTCGCTGGGTGTAAAATGCCCCTGCTCCGGAAAGGCTCGGGTGCCACTTTGAAGTACCCGCTCGCACTTTTTCTCTGTTTCCTTCTCTTATTCTCTGCAAGGCTGGCCGGCCAGGAAACCAGCGCGTCGAAGGCGGGCGATTCCAAGAGCAAAAAGAAAGAGAGCGCCGCCTACTCCGCCAGCACGGCCGCCAAGACGCAATTCATGCGCGAGAGCGGCTACAGAAATGGCCGGCCCGGCTACGTGGTCGTCTATCGCAAGCCGCTCGCCTGCGGCGGCGCCGATGACATCAGCAATTTGGAGTGGTTAACGGTCTCCGAAGCTAAGGCCAAAGAGAAGGCCGAGCGCAAGGGCTGCAAATAGATCCATTCCAGAGCTGAAGGCCGCCTGGCCAACGCTCTTTGTCTCGCTTGAAAGGTTTAAACGTAGCGCCGCGGTCTTTAGCGCGGCATGCTCGTGGAAGTCAGGTCCTCAGCAAGTGCCGCACCAGAATTCGCGCCTGTCATTCTGAGCGCAGTCGTCGCGCTTTCTTCTCTGCCTCTCTCCGCGCCTATTTCAAGTACCGCCGATGCAACTCCTCCACCGTCATGGGGCCCTTTCGGATGCTCACCGCCATTCTGCCACCCGGGGCGGCCACCGACTTGATGTACACTGTATCGCCCGCGCGCAGGTCCGCAAACGGCATCGCCTTGCCCCCCTTGTCCATGTAGCGCGTCTTCTCATTCACCTGCAGAATTTGCGTGATCTCGGTGGGCTCCTTCAGCAGCAGTTGCTTTTTGGCCGTATCCACCGACGAGATTATGAAAAACTCCTCGCCGCTCGCTCCTCCCGGCCCTCTCCCCGCTTGCCCCGCTGATGACAACGCGCAGCTCAGCACAGCGGCCAACATCAGAATCAAACACCAGCCCTCTGGCGCCCGCCGCGTCATGGCCATCAGAACTTGGCGGGCGACCCACCTATGCCTGTCATCCCGAGCGCAGTCCCGCGCGTTTTTCGAATCCGCGCGCAGAGCGCGGGCGCGGGACGAAGTTCGAGGGATCTGCTTTTGAATTTGGATCTTTGTCCCGACGATCTCAAGGCAGGCAATTTCACTCATACCGCAGCGCCTCGATCGGATCGAGATGCGAAGCCTTATATGCCGGATAAAAGCCGAAAAAGACCCCCACCGCCGCCGAGAAGAGCACCGCCACCACCAGCGCCTGCACCGGAATCCGCGTCGGCCATCGCAGCGTGCTCGAAATCATCAGCGAACCCGCTACTCCGATGATCACCCCCAGCGCCCCGCCCAGCAGGCTGAGCAACGTCGCCTCGCCCAAAAACTGCATGCGCACATCCCCTTCGTTGGCCCCGATCGCCAGCCGCAAACCGATCTCCCGCGTGCGTTCGGTCACCGAGACCAGCATGATGTTCATGATTCCTATACCGCCCACCAGCAGCGAAACCGACGCGATGCTCGCCAGCAGGATGGTCATGATCCGCTGAGACTCCGCGCGCGCCGAAGCAATTTCCGCTGGATGCCGCAAATTGAAGTCCTCTTCTTCGTCCGCCCGTAGATGGTGCCGCTCGCGCAGCAGCGACGCAATCTGCTGCTCGGCCGGCCGGATCGCCCCGGGCGAAACCGCCGAGCACATGATGTCGTCCAGCCAGTCAATGCCCTTGATCTTCTTCTGCATCGTCGTCAACGGCACGATCAGCGTGTCGTCCTGATCCTGCCCGGTCGGCGACTGCCCTTTGGGCGTCAACACGCCGATCACGCGCATCGGCAAATTCTGCACGCGGATGGTTTGTCCCACCGGGTCGGCTGACCCAAACAGGTTGTCCACAATTGTCTGGCCCAGCAGGCACACGTTGGCCGAATGCTCCACGTCGTCCTCGGAAAAAGAAGCTCCCCGCGCCACCCCCAGCCGCCGCACCAGAAGAAATTCCGGCGCCACGCCCCGCGCCTGACTGAACCAGTTCTGGTTTCCGTAAACGATCTGCACCGGTCCGTCTACGTGGCCCGAGCAGTTATACACAAGCGGAATTTGCTGCTGCATCGCCTTCACGTCGCCCGTGACCAGCGTCTTGGTTCCTCGCGAACCGGTCCGCACGCCATTTACCGCCCGCCCGCCCGCTTCCACCCAAATCATGTTGTCGCCGAGATTGCTGATCTGCTGCTGGATTTGCTCGGAAGCGCCTTCGCCCACCGCCACGCTGGCGATCACCGCGCCCACGCCGATGATGATTCCCAGCATCGTCAGAATGCTGCGCATCTTGTTCCGCGCCAGCGCCCTCATGGCCAGCCGCAAAATGTTGATCAGATCCATTCGTCAGCCTCGCTAGGCCCGTGTGACAACCTTCGCTCCCTGCAAAGCTCTATTCTCTCCCCGCGGTTTCGGGTGCCTCCGAACGCAGCGCCGCCAGTATTTCTGCGGCCTGCGCTCGCTCTTCCACCGAACAGTCCCGCAGGATTTGCCCATCCCGGAAAAGTACCGTCCGCCGCGCAAACCGCGCCACGTCCGGCTCGTGTGTCACCAGCAAAATCGTCAGTCTCCGCTCTTCGTTCAAGCGTTGAAATGTATCCATGATCTCCACGCTGGTGCGCGTGTCCAGATTGCCCGTCGGCTCATCCGCCAGCAGAATCGCAGGATGATTGACCAGCGCCCGCGCAATGGCCACGCGCTGCTGCTGTCCGCCCGAAAGCTGCGCCGGATGGTGATCCGCGCGCTGCTCGAGGCCGACCACACGCAGGGCCTCGAGCGCCCGCCGATGCCGCTCCTCCCGCTTCGCCCCCGCATACACCAACGGCAATTCCACGTTTTCCTGCGCGGAGGTGCGCGCCAGCAGATTGAATCCCTGAAATACAAAACCGATTTTCCGGTTCCGAATCCGCGCCAGCTCCGTCTTCGAAAGTTGGGACACGTCCTGCCCGTCCAACCGGTAGCTGCCGCTTGTCGGCCGGTCCAGGCACCCGATCAGATTCATGAACGTTGACTTGCCGGACCCGGAGGCCCCCATGATGGCCACAAATTCCCCCGAGCGCACCTCCAGAGAAACTCCCCGCAGCGCCGGCACGCGAATCTCCCCGAGCTGATAGACCTTGTGCAGGTTCTCGACGTGAATCGTCGCCTGCTCTGCCGCGCGGCTCACCTGCGCCGGGATTTGTAGAACCTGTTCGGCCATGTGTCCTATCGGCTTATCGCGGAGCCCCAAACCTCGGCGGAGATGTCGGGCTTGCGACGGCCGAATTCCCCGCCTCTCCTGTCGCCAGCAAGTCCCCCGCCTTCACATCCCCGGCGATCAATTGTGTGAACGTGTAATCCGTAATTCCGGCTCTCACCGCGAGAGGCCGAAGCTTTCCGCCCGCTTCTGGCTTCCACACCACTCGCCAGCCTCCCGCATGCGAAGTTATGGCCGCTGGCGGAATCTGATTCTGCTCGTACAGTTGGCGCAACATGCTGTTGGCAAGCGGTGGGGTAAACCGCAACGCCGCGTTCGGAATCTTCACCGTGTCGGAAACGTCCCCCGTGGGAATCGTTGCGTAGGCCGTCTCGCCCGGAAGCAGTTTCCCGTCGGGATTATCGAAGGTGATGATCGTACTGTAGGTCACCACATTCTGAATCGTGGTGGCGTTCAGCCGGATCGCGCTCACCCGTCCGCGAAATGTCTCGCTCGGAAATGCGTCCACCTGAAACGTGGCCTCCGTGCCGATTTTGATGTTCCCGGTATCGGATTCATCGGTCGCCGCCGCCACCTGCATCCGCGTGAGATCCTGCGCGATGCTGAAAACGATCGGCGCCTGCAGCGACGCCGCCACCGATTGGCCCACCGTCACGTTCTTGGCCACCACGGTCCCGTCAATCGGCGAAACGATCGTGCAATAGCGCAGATTCGCCTCCGCCAAGGCCAGCGCTCCCTGCATCGTTTTCACCTGAGCCTTCGCCTGCTCCACCTGGGCATGCGTCTCCGCCAGTTGCGCAACGGACTGGTTCAATTGCGCCTCCGCCGCGCGTACCTGGGCTTGCGATTGCCGCAGCCCCGATTGCGCCTGGTCGGCTTGATCTTTCGACAACACACCCTGCTCGGCCAGATCAATGACCCTCTTTGTATTCGCATCGCTATAAACGTCCGCGGCCTTCAACTTTTCCAGGTTTGCCTCATTCGTCTTTATCACGGCTTGCTGCGCCGTAATTGTCGCCTCGAGATTCTTCTGGTTGGCAATCGCATTCTCCAGGTTGCCGCGCGCCTGAATCACTTGCGCCTGATAGACCTCCGGATCGAGTTGCGCCAGCACCTGCCCGGCTTCTACCCGCGAATTAAAATCGGCAAACACGTATTTCACCGTGCCGGAAACGTAAGAACCCACCGGCACCGTGGTCAGTGGATTGATCGTGCCCGTGGCCTGCACGACCGACGTGATGCCCCCGCGCTGCACTTCCGCGGTCAGGTAAGTCGGATCGTCGGCGCGCCGCCGAACAGCCCACCCTCCTGCCAGTATGGCAATCAAGGCTGCTGCCAGGACTAGGGTTAGCCCGCGATGATTCTGGTAGTACTCATGAAATCGCATTCGTGTGGCCCAAAACTATGGCCAATGATCAGCAACTAGCCCGTAGTGAATAATTTAGCAGCTAACCTTTGCTTGAACAAAGGCAGCCGCACTTCAAACACAGACCCACGCCCGGCCGAACTCTCCACCTCGATCGTTCCGCCGTGAGCTTCCGCGATCCAGCGGCCGATCGAAAGGCCCAAGCCAACCCCTCCCGTTTCCCGCGACCTCGCCTTGTCTGCCCGATAAAATCTCTCAAACACGTGCGGCAAATCCTCGGCCGCGATCCCGATCCCCGTGTCGCGAACCGTTCCGATCAGAAAGCCGTCCTCGCGGCCCAGGCTCACCGCGATTTCGCCCGTCGGCTGCGTATATTTCACCGCATTGTCGATCAGGATCAGGAAGAGCCGCCGCAGCGCCTGCGGATCGCACTCTGCCGGCATCGGCCCCTGCGGAAGCTCCTCGCGGAAGCGAATCTGTTTCGCCTCCGAAAGAATTCTCCCCTGCGCGCAGGCCTCGCGCGCGACCTCCGTAACGTCGGCCGTGCAAAATTGCAGCGGTTCCGCGTCCGAATCCGCTCGTGCCAGAAGCATTAATTTCTCGATCAGCTCCGAAGTCTTCTCCAGTTCGGAATGAATCTGCGATACCGTCGCCCTGTAGTCTTCGCTGTCTCGCGGCTTGCGCAGCGCCAACTCCGCCCGCGTTCTCATCAGCGCGATGGGCGTGCGTAATTCGTGCGATGCGTCCGCCGTGAACTGCCGGATCTTATGGAACGCGATATCCAGCCGCTCCAGCATTTCGTTCAGCGTTTCCGAAAGTCTCTGCAACTCATCGCGGGCCGGCGGGATCACCAGCCGGCTCGAGAGGTTGTGAACCGTGATGCTCCGCGCGGTATTCGTGATTTGGTCCACCGGGGCCAGGGCGCGCCGGCTCATCCAGTAGCCCCCGCCGGCCGCGCAAAGCAATAGGAGCGGAATGGCCACCAGCACCAGAATCCGAAAATGGCTGAGCGCGCCATAAAAATCGCCCATCGGCGTCGCCACTTGCACCTGATACAAACGATTTCCCCCGGCTATGCTCGCATCCAGAATCCGCAGCGGCATGCCCTTGAAGACAATCGTCGTCGGCGACGAAGCGTTCTGAATGGGCAGCTCGTACTCGCGAATGGCCGCCGACCGATAAAGCCAATTTCCCCCTTCGTCGGAAACTTCCAGCAGCGCGCCTCCTCCGCGAAGCTCGGAGTGCTCGCGCAGCTCCACCCTCAAATCCTCCGCATCGCCATAGCGTGAAGTCCGCTCGATCAGCCCGCGCACGCCTTCCACCCGCGCCTGCAGCTCCTCGTCCACCGTGCGGTGAATGCTGTTTCGCATTCCGAAGTAGGCGCTGAGTCCAAAACCCGCCAACACCACCGCGAGAATGGCGGAATACCAAAGCGTTAGCCGCGCGCCAATGGGGAGCGATTTCATGATTCCTTGCGAACCGAATAGCCGACGCCCTTGATCGTCTGGATCAGCCTCGGCCGGAAGCCCTTGTCAATCTTGCCCCGGAGCAGGCTCACAAAGGCGTCCAGCGTATTCTCCTGAATATCCTGTTCGAAGCCCCACACTCCGTTGACGATAGCATCTCGCGTCACGACGCGGTCGGCACGTCGCATCAGAAACTCCAGCAGCCGGTACTCGGTCGGACTCAGATGAATCTCGCGTTCGCCGCGATAGACCCGATGCGCCGCCGGATCCAGCACCAGGTCGCTCACGCGCAGCATGGGGGCCCGCGACCCCGTGCCTCGTCGCGCCAGCGCCCTCACCCGCGCCAGCAGTTCGTCAAACGAAAACGGCTTCGTCAGATAATCATCCACCCCAAGGTCCAAAGCTTTCACGATGTCGCCGATGCTGTCCCGCGCCGTCAGCACCAGGATGGGCGTCCGGTCGTTCGCTCTTCGAAAACGCCGCGCGAATTCGAAGCCGTCCACCCCCGGCAGCATCAGGTCCAGCACGATCATGTCGAATTCGGCGGCGGCCGCCGCCTCCAGCCCCTCGCGCCCGTCGTGCGCCACGCTTGCTGAATGATTCTCCTCTTCCAGGCCCTTCTTGAGGAGCTCGGCCATCTTTTTCTCGTCTTCCACGATCAGGATTCGCATACGTGCATGCGGCCAGCAGGACACAAACCGGTCTCGCAGAGGCGGCTCTTGCCCGCCTGCGGGCCCCTAAATGACTGACGCGATTCTATTTTCGCAATCTGAATATTCCCTGAAACGCCGCGCCCATCGCTTGCCGAACGAGGTATATTGCCAAGCGGGAGGAATTGTCATGCGCAAATTCATTCCGGCTGCCATTTTCAGTCTGATCCTCGCGGCTTCCGCGGCCCTGGCCGCGCAGGATCAGCGCCCCGCAACGCCCTCGGCTACCGCCTTCCTCAAAAATCTGTATACCGGCAACCGCGGCGAAATCTCGCGTTCCGCAACGAAGTTTCCCGAGGAGTTCTACGGCTTGCGCCCGGGACCTCAAATGGAAGTCCGCACCTTCGGGCAGCTCGTCGGCCATCTCGCCAATTACAACTACCTGTGGTGTTCGGAAGCAAAGGGTGAAAAAAATCCGGCCGAAGGCAAGGATTTCGAGAAGTTAACCTCCAAGGCCGATCTGACCAAGGCTCTCGCCGATGCCTTCGCCTATTGCGATGCAGTCTACAACTCCCTCACCGACGCCTCCGGCCAGGAGGTCATCGAGATTACCCAGGAGAACGGAGGCAAACGCCGAATCAACCGTCTGAGTCTGCTGGTCCTGAATTACGGACACAACGAACACCACTACGGCAATATCGTCACCTACATGCGCATGAAGAGCATCGTGCCCGCATCCTCCGAGCCCCGCCCGTAAGGGAACGCGTGCAATGTAACGCCCAGGCCGGCCCCTAGCATGCATTGCGCTACTGGATCGCGTGCTCCAGGCTCACCGCTGCCTTCTCGATCACGGCAGCCTCGTTGTCGAGGACCTTCGCCACCGCGTTGATCGCCTGCTCCGCCGCGCCCCACTGCTTTTGTTCGATCGCTTCCCGCACCGCCGGCATCGTCTTCACCGCATAGCCGGTATAAAAACCCGGCGCGTAGAGCTGATGCTTGAACCACGCGCGCCCAGGCAGCCCGTTCGCATCGGTGAGCGCGTGCTCGCTGCGCATCAATTCCAGATTCACCTGCGCCAGAGAAGCTCGTCCCAGCGCCGCCCCGCCCTCCTGTTCCGCTCGCGCATAGACGCGCTGGTAATGTTCGGCGCTTTGATTCAGCGCCTCCAGCGCATTTTGCAGCGGAGCGAAATTGAGGTGCGGCGGCACCGCTTCCGCTGTCGGCGGTGCCGACGGCATCCGCGGATCGGATGTCGCGCTGAAGACGCCCTCGCCGATCTGCCGGTTGCGCTCGCGTATCTGGCTTACTTCGTTTTCGGCCAGCCGTTGCAGCTCGCCCACGTAACCCCGCACCGTCGCCGTCAGATCGGCAAAATTGAATGGCAGCAGGTCCGCATCCGCCAGCCGCAGCACCGCGGTGCCCACGGTTTGCGCCAGCGCGCGCCCGTAGACGAATCCCACGTCGCTGAAATGCGTAAACCAGTAGTAATCGTCGTACACCGAATGATAAACGCCGCCGTCGGTCTCCCCGCTGAAGTCCAAATTCAGCGAGGCCACGCCCGCAAAATCCAGAAACGCCGTGTAGTCCGAACCCGACCCCAGCGCCTCGATCGGCCAGGTGGCTCGCGACCGCAATCGCTCTCGCTCTTCGCCCGAACTCGCTTCGGTGATGCGTTTCAAGTGCCTTCGCTGCCACACGGAAATATTTTTCTCCGGATCGGTCACCTCGCGCGCCACCTGATTGATAAACGTCTCCAGCGAATGCGACCCGGACACATTCAGGTATCCGCGGCTGTGCGAATCCGTATTGATGTACGCCACCGCGTGCGCGCGCAATTCCTCCGCGTGCGTCTCCACCCATTCGGTCGACCCGATCAGCCCCGGCTCCTCCGCGTCCCACGCGCAATAAAGGATCGTCCGCTTCGGCTTCCATCCTGACTTGGCCAATTCTCCCAGTGCCCGCGCCTCTTCCATCATCGCCGACATGCCCGACACCGGATCCTGCGCTCCATTCACCCATGCGTCGTAGTGATTGCCGCGAATCACCCACTCTTCGGCTTCCGAGCTGCCCGGAATGCGCGCGATCACGTCGTTGATCTGCTTCATGTCCCAATTGAATTTCAGTCGCAGGTGAACTTTCGCCGGCCCCGGCCCCGCGTGATACGTGATCGGCAATCCTCCGCGCCATCTCGCCGGCGCCACCGGCCCGTCTAACGCCGCCAGCAGCGGCTGCGCATCCGCATACGAAATTGGCTGCACTGGAATTTTCGTGAACACCTTCACGTCCTCCAGCTTCAGCCGCTTGGCATCTCGCGTCGCGCCGATTCCCGGCGTGAGCGGATCGCCCGGATAGACCGCCATGTCCACCACGCTTCCGCGCTGCACGCCTTCCGCGGGACGCCACGGCCCCTTCGGGTACACATCTCCCGCCGTGTAGCCGTCGTCGCGCGGATCGGAATAGATCAGGCAGCCCACTGCGCCATGCTCAGCGGCCACTTTGGGCTTGATCCCGCGCCACGAAGCGCCATACCGCGCGATCACGATCGCGCCTTTCACCGAGACACCCATGCGTTCCAGTTCTTCGTAATCGTCCGGAACGCCGTAATTCACGTACACCAGCGGCGCCGTCACTTCCCCATCAATCGAGTACGCGTTGTACGAAGGCAATTGCTCGCTCTGCTGGCCCGAGGTCGGGTCGTCGGCAATCGGCGGTTCTTGCAGCCTGGCCGTATAGCGGCTTGGCTCGATCATCTCCAGAACGCGCTCTTTCGGCGTCGGGAAAAGCACCTGAAACGATTCCACGTGCACATCCCAGCCCCATTCCTTGAATTTCGACGCCAGCCACTCCTCGTCTTGCTTGTCGTACGGAGATCCCACGTGATGCGGCCGCGCCGAGAGCAGTTTCGCGTAGCCTCCGATACTTTCCGCCGATATCTCTGCGCGGAACTTTTGCTCCAACTGCCGCTGCCCGCGCGCATTCTCCCCCGAGAAGCCCGCCAGACCAGGCGCGGCTTCCTGCTGCGCCAAAAGCGTCCAGGCCACAAAAGTCAAAGCCGCAAGCGTCGCCAAACTCCGCCGCTTCATCTCAGAACCTCACGAATTGCTGTCAGTCGAATCGCAAAAATCCTCTGCGCGCAATTTCCGAGATTATACCCGGCCATGTCATTCTGAACGAACGCCCGAATGTTTTCTCAGGAAATCGGCGCTTCCCCAATCATGGCATGGCCCTCACCAACTTCCGAACTTCAAAGTTGACGCAAGCCGCCCCCAGACTTACCCTCGCAAAGACTTACTTTGCATCGCCCGGCCTGACGGAGCTGGCAAATGCGAACCACCATTCTCGCTGTAGTGGCAATATTCATTCTTGCGGCCTCCCCGCTTCCCGCCCGCGCCGCCGATTGCGCCACTCTCGCAAACACAATGCTGCCGAATACCGCCCTCACGACCGCCGAGTCTGTCCCCGCCGGCCGCTTCATGCCTCCTTACGGCCGCGCGATAGACAAACTCCCCGCCTTCTGCCGCGTCGCCGGAGTGATCCGCCCCACCAGCGACTCCGATATTCGCTTCGAAGTATGGCTGCCCGCTTCGGACTGGAACGGCAAGTTCCTCAGCGTTGGCAATGGCGGTTTCGCCGGCTCCATCAACTATTTCGCTCTCGCCGACGATCTCCGCCGCGGCTACGCCACCGCCGCCACAGACACCGGCCATCAAGGCAACGCCGAAGACGCCAGTTGGGCCTATCGCCATCCGGAAAAGGTCGTTGACTTCGGCTACCGCGGCCTGCATCTCACCGCGGAAAATGCCAAAGCCCTTATACGCGCCTTTTACAGCAATCCCGCGCAGCACTCCTATTTCGATAGCTGTTCCGATGGCGGCCGCGAAGCATTGATGGAAGCGCAGCGCTTTCCCGCAGATTTCGACGGCATTTTGGCCGGCGCTCCCGCGAATTTCTGGACCCACCTGCTGGCCAATGCGCTTGCCATGATCCAGAGCATGTACGGCAAGGATCCCGCCGCCTACATCCCCAGCACGAAACTTCCCGCCATTCAAGCCGCCGCCTTGGCTGCCTGCGACGCACGGGATGGAGTCAAAGACGGCGTCATCAGCGATCCTTTACGCTGCCATTTCGATACTTCCGTTCTTCTTTGTAAAGGCGCCGATGCCCCCAATTGCCTCACCACTCCTCAGCTTTCCACCTTGAACAAGCTCTACTCCGGCGCTCAAGATGCACACGGCAAACAGATCTTCCCCGGATACATACCGGGTGCCGAAGACGGCCCCGGTGGTTGGGCGCCGTGGATCACCGGCGCTGCTCCCGGCAAGGCCTCCGGCCCCGCCTACGCCGAGAACTATTTCCGCTACATGGTTTTTCAGGATCCCACCTGGAATCCGCTCACCGCGAACGTGGATGCCGCCGAAGCCGCCGCCGATGAAAAAACGTCGGCCATGCTCAACTCCACTGATCCGGACCTCGGCCGCTTCAGTAGCCGCGGCGGCAAGCTCATCCTCTATCACGGATGGAACGACCCCGCGATCTCGCCGCTGAACTCCATCAGCTACTACCAAAGCGTCGTCGCCAAAATGGGCCAAAAAGACGTGGACCATTTCGTTCGCTTGTACATGGTCCCCGGAATGCAACATTGCTTTCCGGGTCCCGGCCCCAATTCGTTCGGCCAGACCGGGCATGCCACCGCACAAGGCAAACCTTACGGCGTTTTCAATGCTCTGGAAGAATGGGTGGAAAAAGGAACCGCGCCCGGCAGCATCGTCGCTACCAAATATCTCGACGACGATCCTTCCAAGGGAGTCCAAACGACGCGCCCGCTCTGCCCTTACCCGCAGATCGCCCGCTACAAAGGCGCCGGCGACACCAACGACGCCGCCAACTTCTCCTGCCAGGCCCGCTAGGATCGCGGGGATTTCAGCTCGACGTACAAACCCTCGAAACCATCGCCGCTCAAATTCTCAGGCAGGTGTTCCCACACCTCGCCGAACCACAGATGCTCGCCTGCCTTGGCCTGGATGTTCTCGCTCTTGCCGTCCGGATAAGTGAATTTGAAATGAGCATCGGTCAATGAAATCAATATGCCGGGCGGGTGCTGGTGCATCACAGATTTCTCGCCGCCGCTATAGCGGACGCGAACCACCCGCACCTGGTCATTTTCCAGTTCAACCTTGTAGCGTTTGGAATCCAGCTTGACGGGGTCCCTTTGGAATTCCGGTTGCGCCTTCGTTGAAGCCATCGTTGATCTTTCCTCCCTTTCTTTCCCGCAGGTGCCCACTGGGCTGAATCTATCGCAAATCAACCCGCCCTCGCCACTCGCGGGCGGCGCGACTCTCCACTTCGGTTTTGCCCGGCAACAAAACCACTGTCATCCCAAGTGAATCCGCCTTG
>Ga0079220_10000103_pt1 | contig 16514 bp, 14 predicted proteins | sample GAAS100_FD_75071 | JGI IMG/M metagenome (GOLD analysis project Ga0079220, IMG submission 75071) | Agricultural soil microbial communities from Georgia to study Nitrogen management - GA AS100 | ecosystem: Environmental > Terrestrial > Soil > Agricultural land | place: USA: Georgia | collected... | reverse complement strand
TACACTGATTTTCCTATTCCGGCTGTCGGGATTCTAGCCCGTCAAAAAGTCAACTACAATGCAGACACCGGGTGGGTGCGCCTTTCCGCCTTGGGAGGCGCGGAATTCATGTGCGGCGCGGCGCGGCGGTGATACGCTGCAGTCAATCGCATTTGCCCGCTGAAAGGAGCTCGGCTATGGAACTGACCCCTACCGACCGAATGACAACTCCTTTGGTACGCGAAAACGGCAAGCACCGTCCAGCGACGTGGGAGGAGGCGCTCGCTCGAGTCGCGGCTGGCATTCGCCTCGAAGTCGAGCGGCACGGCCCCGGCACGTTTGGCATGTTCAGCTGCTCGAAGACAACCAACGAGCTGAACTACGTCGCCCAAAAATTCGTGCGCTCGGTGATCGGCTGCAACAACATCGATAGTTGCAACCGGACTTGACACGCCCCGAGCGTCGCCGGTCTGGCGGCGGTTTTCGGGGCGGGAGGCGGGACAAGTTCTTACCGCGAGATCGAGGATACGAACGTCATCCTGCTGTGGGGCTCGAACGCCCGCGAAACGCATCCGATTTTCTTCCATCACCTACTGAAGGGTGTGCGCCGGGGAGCGAAACTTTTTGTCATCGACCCGCGCCGCACGAGTTCCGCGCAATGGGCCGACATCTGGCTCGGTTTGGACGTGGGTTCGGATATTTCGCTCGCGAACGCCATGGGCCGGGAAATCATCTCCGCGGGGCTGGCCAACCGGCAATTCATCGAACATGCCACGAGCGGCTATGACGCCTACAAGGCTTGCGTCGAAAAATACACTCTCGAGCGGGCCTCACGCGACACAGGCATCCCGGCTGAAATCATCCGCCAGGTCGCCCAAGCCTATGCCAGAGCGCCGCGCGCCGAGCTTTGCTGGACGCTGGGCATTACCGAACATCACAACGCCGTCGACAATGTTCTCGCTCTGATCAACCTTGCGCTTCTCACTGGTCATGTGGGCCGCTACGGCAGCGGCATCAACCCCCTTCGCGGCCAGAACAATGTCCAGGGCGGCGGAGACATGGGCGCCATTCCGGACCGGCTTCCGGGATTCCAGCATGTCGAAAACCACGAACTTCGCGCCAAATTCGAAAAGGCCTGGAACTGCAGGATTCACCCGAAGCGCGGTTGGCATGTCAGCGGCATGCTGGACGCGATGGACCGGGGCGAGCTTACAGTTCTTTACGTGCTCGGCGAGAACCCTGCCGATTCCGAAGCCGACCGCCATCGCGCCCTTCGTCTGCTTGGCAAACTAAAATTCCTGGTGGTTCAAGACCTCTTCTATACCCGCACCGCGCAACTGGCCGACGTCGTGTTGCCAGGCGCCGCGGGGTGGTGCGAGAGCGAAGGAACCGTCACGAGCAGCGAACGCCGCGTCCAACGCGTCCGCAAGGCTGTGCCTTCGCCGACTGGAACGCGCGACGACATGGACATTCTTTTCGACCTCGCCCGCCGATTCGGCCACGACTGGGGCAATCCAAGTGCCGAGCGTGTTTGGAACGAACTTCGCCAGCTCAGCCCCATGCACGCGGGCATGACCTATTCCCGCCTGGAGCAACTGGGCGGACTTCAGTGGCCCTGTTATCACGAGTCGCATCCGGGCGAGATGTATCTTCACAGCCGCCTGTGGCAAGACCCGCTTGTCGGTCCCCGCGCCCCTCTTAGTCCTGTCGAGTTCGAGCCGCCGGTCGACCAACTTGACGAACAATATCCGATTCGCCTGACCACCGGCCGCCGTTTGGATTCCTACAACACCGGCGTACAAAGCGAACGCTTTCCGTCGCCAATGCGGCGGCTGGAGGCCATCGACCTTTCCCCCGAAGATGGAGAACGCTACCACCTGCAGGAAGGCGATAAGGTGCGTGTCTCATCCCGCCGCGGCTCCGTAGTGGCTCCCGTACGGTTCGACCCCGGATTGCGCCCGGGGCTTGCGTTTCTGACCCTTCACTTCCACGGTCAGGTCGCAACGAACGAGCTTACAATCGACGCAGTCGATCCAAAATCTGGAACGGCTGAGTTCAAGGCTGCCGCCATTCGAATTGAGAAGTACCAAGAGCGCTAAGTGGATATCCACCTGACCGAGCACAGGGCCACTCCGACGGAGCAAGCCGCCGTCGATTGTGTGCTCGATTCCCTGAACTCGAGCTCCGGCCAACCGAATGGCCGCGCGCTGGTCCGCAAGACGCCACCCCGCGACTTACTTCTTCCCGTCTTGCACGCGATTCAGTCCCGGATCGGATGGATCAGTCCAGGCGCTGTGAATTACGTAGCCATGCGCATGGATTTGCCTCCGGCGGAGATCTACGGCGTCGCCTCGTTCTACGCGATGTTTTCGCTCGAACTTCGCGCCCCGGTGGTCGCGCACGTATGCGACGACATTTCGTGTCTCGCGCGCGGCGCCGGCCGGCTTTGCGCGGAACTCGAAAATGCGCTCGGCCCCGCGCGGCAGCCGGCATCCGTCAATGGTGCTGCTTGGCAGCGCACCCCTTGTCTCGGACTGTGCGAACGAGCTCCTGCGGCTCTGATCACCGCGTCGGGCGAGCCTTCCCGGGAGCGCGTCGTGGCCCCGGTTGCCGTCGGCAGTCTTCGGAAAGCGTTGCACGAGGCAGTCCAAGGCCTGCTCCCGTCAGAGCCGGACACCTTTAATGCCGCCGTCTCCGCTCCCCGGTCAGGCGCGTCAGAGACTCCGCTCCTGCGCCGCGTCGGACGCGTAAGTCCCACAAGCCTCGAAGACTTCCTTCGGCACGCCGGCTATGAAGGTTTGCGGCGGGCCATGGAAATTGGCCCGGAGAAAATTGTTCAAGAAGTGGTTGAATCGCGCCTGCTAGGTCGCGGCGGCGCTGCGTTTCCAGTGGGAAAGAAATGGGAGGCGCTGCTCCTCCAGCGTGGCGACGGTCGGCCGCATTACATCGTCTGCAATGCCGATGAGTCAGAGCCAGGCACGTTCAAAGATCGCGTGTTAATGGAGGGCGATCCCTTCGCGGTTCTCGAGGGGATGAGCATCGCCGCACTGGCCACGGGTGCAACGCGAGGCTACATTTACGTCCGCGGTGAATACCCTCTCGCCGCGGAGACGCTGACGGCTGCCATCGTGGATGCTCGAAAACACCGCTACTTGGGCGACAGCATTCTCGGATCGTCATTTTGCTTCGACGTCGAACTCCGTCGGGGCGCCGGAGCTTACATCTGCGGCGAAGAAACCGCGCTTTTTAACTCCATCGAGGGATATCGCGGCGAGCCGCGCAACAAGCCTCCGTTTCCCACCCAGGCTGGACTCTTCCGCCAGCCTACGGTGGTAAACAATGTCGAAACGCTCGCGAACATCGCCGGCATTCTTCTCCACGGCGGCGCCGGTTTCGCCCGCACCGGCACGCCGCAATCCACGGGCACGCGGCTCTTCTGTGTTTCGGGTAACGTCGTTCATCCGGGCGTGTACGAAGTCCCGTTTGGGGCGACCGTCCGCGAAGTTATAGCACTCGCCGGCGGCATTGGCGGCACCGGCAAGCTTCAGGCGGTCTTGTTGGGCGGCGCGGCCGGCACCTTCCTTTCTCCCAATGAACTGGACACGCCGCTCACCTTCGAGGCCACGCGCGCGCTCGGCGCCACGCTAGGCTCCGGCGTCGTAATGCTCTTCGACGACGCCATGGACATCAAGCAAATTCTGCTGCGCATCGCTGAATTCTTCCGGGAAGAGACTTGTGGCCAATGCGTGCCGTGTCGCGTTGGAGTAACCAGACAGAAGGAAGCCTTGGAACGTCTGATAGCGCAGCGGCCGTTGATTTCGCGTGACCAGGAATTCCAACTCGTCCAGGAAATCGCGCAGGTCATGCGTGACGCCTCTATCTGCGGACTTGGCCAAACCGCCTCCAGCGCGTTTACTTCGGCCGTGCAGCGGGGCTTGTTCACATGAACGAAACGCAGAACGCGCCTTCTCTTCTTGTACCCGTGCCGCCTGGGCCGGTTCCTGAGGCGCCCCTAGCCGCCGCTCCGCGGAATGTAGAAATCGAGATCGATGGAAAACTGATTTCCGTCCCGGAGAATGCCACGATCCTCGACGCGGCACGTCAGCTCGGCATCGATACGCCCACGCTCTGTTTTCTGGAAAATCTCACGCCCGTCAACGTCTGCCGCGTCTGCGTGGTGGAATTGGAAGGCTCGCGAACGCTCGTTCCCGCCTGCTCGCGAAAAGTGGAACCCGGCATGAAGATCAAGACGGATACCGAGCGTGTTCGCTTGAGCCGCCGCCTGGTCCTGGAGTTTCTCGCCTCTTCCGTCGACGTGTCCACCGCGCCGGACTTACAGCAGTACCTGCTGCGTTATGGAGCCGATCCGCAGCGCTTTGGCCCTGCGGCCACCCACGCCGCCCAGCCAGCGAAAATCGACAACGAACTCTACGTCCGCGACTACGCCAAATGCATTCTTTGCTACAAGTGCGTGGAAGCTTGCGGCGTCGACGCCCAGAATACCTTCGCCATCGGCGTGGCCGGTCGCGGTTTTTCCGCGCGCATTGCCACGGAATACGACGTTCCCCTTCCCGAATCCGCCTGCGTGTATTGCGGAAACTGCATCGGCGTATGCCCGACCGGCGCGCTGGTGTTCAAGGCCGAGTTTGACATGCGGCAATCCGGCGCGTGGAACGAATCGCAGCAAACCCGTACCGACACCATTTGCCCTTATTGCGGCGTGGGCTGCACGCTTACCCTCCACGAGCAGGGCGGTCGCATTGTGCACGTCAGCTCACCGCTTGAACACTCCGTGACTAACGGCCATCTCTGCATTAAGGGGCGATTCGGCTGGCAATTCGTCGAGATTCGCCAGAAGGGATTGCAGGGCGCGAACCCGGCTCCACGCCGCGAAGAATCGAAGTAGCTCAGACTCCTGAAATTTCTCCCGCATCGTTCACGTCGATCGACGCCGCGCGTGAAACCTTCGGCAATCCCGGCATCAGCATCATGTTCCCGGAAATCACCACCACAAATCCCGCCCCCGCGGAAAGCGATGCGTCCGTCACCCGCAGCGTCCATCCTGTCGGCGCGCCCAGCACTTTGGGATCGTCCGTGAACGAATACTGTGTCTTCGCGATGCACACCGGCAATCTCCCATACCCCCATTCGGAAAACTGTCGCAGCTTCGCCTTTGCCGCTTCGCTGATGTCCACGCCGGCCGCGCCGTAAATTCTTCGCGCCACTTTCTCAACCTTTTCCTCCAGCGACTCCTCGAGCCCATAGACGGGACAAACCTTCGCTGTAGGATTCTTCGCGATCAGCTCGACCACTTTCTCTGCAAGCTCCCGCACCCCCGGGCCGCCTTTCGTAAACGCCTCCGACAGTGCGGTCGGTACGCCTCGCTCAGAAGCGTAATCCGCCAGCCGCTTCAGGTCGGCCTCCGAATCGGCCGGAAAGCGATTCAGCGCCGCAATCACCGGCACTCCGAATCCCCTCAGATTCTCGAGGTGTTTTCCAAAATTCGGCAGTCCGCGTTCCAACTCGCCCGCGCCCTGATTGCGGATGCTCTGCACCGTTGTCACCAGCACCGCCGCCGCTGGCGTATTTCCCGACTGCTGCATCACGATATCGAAGTACTTCTCAGCCCCCAAATCCGCCGCAAATCCCGCCTCGTTCACCACGTAATCGGCCAATCGCATGCCCATTTGCTGGCTGATGACGCTGCTCGTTCCGTGGGCGATATTGCCGAAGGGGCCCGCATGAACAAATGCCGGAGTCCCATCCGTTGTCTGCACCAGGTTCGGCAAGATCGCTTCGCTCAGCAGCGCCATCATGCCGCCGGTCGCGTGCAAGTCCCGCGCAAACACCGGCTTCCCTTCCCGCGTTACGCCGACAAAAATCGCGTCCAGCCTCCGCCGCAGGTCCTTCAAATCCTTCGCCAGCGCCACCACCGCCATGATTTCCGAAGCCGCCGTTATCACGAAACCCGTCTTGCGTCCCCCGCCGTCCTTCTTGCTGTCCAGCGAAACAGCGATCCGCCGCAGCGCTCGGTCGTTCATGTCCATCGTGCGCGGCCAGTTGATCCGTTCCGGGTCGAGGTTCAGATCGTTGCCATGGAAAAGTTGCGCGTCGATCAGCGCGGCCAGCAGGTTATGCGCGGATGCAATGGCGTGAAAGTCCCCGTGAAAGTGCAGGTTGATTTTCTCGCTCGGCTCGATCTGCGAGCGTCCGCCCCCCGCCGCGCCCCCCTTCATCCCGAAAACCGGTCCCAGCGAAGGCTCTCGCGACGTAATGACCACTCTCTTTCCAATGTGCGCCAGCGCCTGCGTCAGGCCGATGGCGGTTACGGTCTTCCCTTCTCCGGAGGCCGTCGGCGTAGTCGCGGTTACCAGAATCAGCTTCCCGCGCCTATTTAGCCCCGGGGCGTTGAGCAACTCCAGCCGCACTTTTGCCCCGTACGGGCCGATTTGCTCCAAGTACTGATCGGGTAGTTCCAGTTTGCGTGCGACATCCCGGATAGGAATAAGCGTTTTGTTCATGTTAGGGGAGTTGCCGTTCCGAAATCGTGACCGGAAACAGCCTACCATAAGCCTGCAGGTCGCGTTTCCGGCTTGAGTTTGAAGCGTTCCAGTGTTACCCTGAAATAGGAGCGATTTAGTCCTATTTCCTGCTGAGGGCCTCTTTCATTGGTCAGGTTGAGCAAACTCGCCGATTATGGACTCGTCCTTATGGCCTGCCTGGCGCGCCGGCGTGGAGATGTGCCACTGCGCACCGCCCGCGACCTCGCCCGGGAGTCGCGCCTCCCGCTGCCGACTGTCAGCCGTTTGCTCAAGGCCCTTTTGCAACGCGGATTGCTCGAGTCGCGTCGCGGTAACCATGGCGGTTATTTCCTGGCTCGAGAGCCTCGCGAAATTTCCCTCTGGGAGATCATCGCTGCCCTCGAGGGGCCTGTCGCTCTGACGGAATGCAGCACCGGCGTTTCCGGGCTATGCGAGCTCGAAGAATGCTGCTCGATCCGCGAGAGCCAGATGCTGATTAGCCGCACCGTCCGCAAGGTATTTGAAGGCATCACGCTGTCGGACCTGGCGCGTCCGGCGGGTCTGACTACGATTGGGGGCGCATCGGCCGTTTACGCGCCCGCCGCCAACCTTTCCTCCGGGAGGAGTTTGTGAGTTCCAATACCGACATCTTGAGGGATTTCGCGCAGCAGGAGTACAAGTGGGGCTTCGTCACCGACGTTGCCGAAGAACGCGTGCCCAAAGGCCTGAACGAGGAAACCATCCGCCTGATCTCCGCGAAGAAAGGCGAGCCGGAATTCATGCTGGATTGGCGGCTCAGGGCCTTCCGCCATTGGGAGTCCCTCGAAAAGGCGCAAGCGGAACCAAAGTGGGCGAATATCAAGTACGGTCCGATCGACTACCAGAACATCGTTTATTACTCCGCGCCGAAACGCAAACCCGAACTGCAGAACCTGAATGAAGTGGACCCGGAAATCCTTCGCACTTACGAGAAGCTGGGAATTCCGCTCGACGAACAGAAGCGCCTCGCCGGCGTCGCCGTGGACGCCGTGTTTGACAGCGTTTCCGTTGCCACCACGTTCAAGGACAAATTAGCCGAAGCCGGCGTGATTTTCTGTTCGTTTTCGGAAGCCGTTCGCGAACATCCCGACCTGGTGAAGAAGTACCTCGGAACCGTAGTGCCCTACACCGACAATTTCTTTGCCGCGCTGAACGCCGCCGTCTTTAGTGACGGCAGCTTCGTCTATGTGCCCAGAGGTGTGCGCTGCCCGATGGAGCTTTCCACCTACTTCCGCATCAATGCCGCGGAAACCGGCCAGTTCGAGCGCACCTTGATTGTCGCCGACGAGGGTGCCTACGTCAGCTACCTCGAAGGATGCACCGCGCCGATCCGCGATGAAAATCAATTGCACGCGGCCGTCGTCGAGCTTATCGCTCTCGACGACGCTCAAATCAAGTATTCGACCGTTCAGAACTGGTATCCCGGCGACCGCGAAGGCAAAGGCGGCGTCTACAACTTCGTCACCAAGCGCGGCAAGTGCCTCGGCCGCAATTCCAAGATCTCATGGACGCAGGTCGAGACCGGCTCCGCGATTACCTGGAAATATCCGAGCTGCATCCTGCAAGGCGATCATTCCGTCGGCGAGTTCTATTCCGTCGCGCTCACCAACAACCGTCAGCAAGCGGACACCGGCACGAAGATGATTCACATCGGCAAGGATACCCGCAGCACCATCGTTTCCAAGGGCATTTCGGCGGGATTTGGCCAAAACACCTATCGTGGCGGCGTCAAAATTTTGAAGGGCGCATCCGGCGCGCGCAACTACACGCAATGCGACTCCCTGCTGATTGGAGACAAGTGCGGCGCGCACACCTTTCCGTACATTGAAGTCAAGAACTCGACTGCCCGCATGGAGCACGAAGCGTCCACCTCCAAAATTGGCGAAGACCAGCTTTTTTACCTTCGCCAGCGCGGCCTCAAAGGGGAAGATGCCGTCTCCATGATCGTAAACGGCTTTTGCAAGCGCGTTTTTCGCGAGCTTCCCATGGAGTTCGCGGTGGAAGCGCAAAAATTGTTGAGCGTAAGCCTGGAAGGCAGCGTCGGCTGACGCCCTGCAACAACCGCTCGAAAAAAATCTGCAACGCGAAGGAATAAGGAATAAGGATGAGTCTTCTCGAAATCAACAACCTGCACGTGAAAGTGGATGACCATGAAATCCTCAAGGGCATCGATCTGCGCGTGAACCCGGGCGAAGTCCACTCCATCATGGGCCCCAACGGCTCGGGGAAAAGCACCCTGGCCCAGGTCCTGGCGCGCCGCGAAAGCTACGACGTCACTCGAGGGTCGGTCCTCTTTGGCGGCAAGGATTTGCTGGAAATGAAGCCGGAAGACGCCGCTTGCGAAGGCATCTTCATGGCCTTCCAGTATCCCGTGGAGATTCCCGGCATTTCCAACGCCTACTTTCTCCGCTCCGCTCTCAACGCCATTCGCAAGTACCGCGGCGAAGAAGAAGTCGATGCGATGGATTTTCTGCCGCTCCTTCGCGAAAAAGCGAAACTCCTGGAAATGGATGAAAAGCTGATGAACCGTTCCGTGAATGAGTCGTTCTCCGGCGGCGAGAAGAAACGAAACGAGATTCTGCAGATGGCCGTCCTCGAACCCCGGCTGGCCATCCTCGACGAAACCGATTCTGGCTTGGACATCGACGCGCTGCGCATCGTCGCCAAGGGCGTCAATGCCATGCGCAGCCCCGAACGCGCCATGATTGTGGTTACACACTATCAGCGCTTGCTCAACTACATCGTTCCCGATTTTGTCCATGTCCTTGTCGGCGGCCGCATCGTCCGCTCCGGCGGGCCCGAATTGGCTCTCGAACTCGAAAAGCAGGGCTATGCCGCCTTGGAAGTTGAAGCTCGCAAAGCGGCGAGCCTGGCGTGAGCGGGGCGGGAGGAAACGTGATCGCAGCCACCCAACGGGACATCCACGGCTATCACGAAGCCTTTGCCGCGTTTGAAAAAGCCGCTCCTGGCGCCGAATTGCCCTGGCTTCGCAAGCTCCGTTCCGATGCCTTCGCGCGCTTCGCGGAAGTCGGGTTTCCCACCTCCCGCGACGAAGACTGGCGATTCACAAACGTTTCGCCCGTTTCCCAGGGCAATTTCCTGCTCGCTCGCAACGGAGTCGAATCGCTGCGGCCCGGCCAAATCGAGCCGTTCGAGTTTCCACAAGCGCTTCGCCTGGTCTTTGTCAACGGCCGCTTTGCTCCTGCCCTGTCTTCTGTCGCAGCGCTAGCTACAGGCGCCCAGGTGGCGAGCCTGGCCTCGGTTCTGAACGAAAATCCGGCGCTGGCCGAGCCCTTTCTCGGTCGCTACCTCGACACCCGCCGCGACGCTTTCTGCGCCCTGAACACCGCGTTCCTGGCCGATGGCGGCTATGTGCGAATCCCGAAATCCACCGTTCTTCCGCAGCCGGTTCATCTGCTCTTCGTCACTTCCGGCCAGCGCATTCCCGCCGTTGCTCATCCGCGTAATTTGATCGTTGTGGAACCCGGCAGTCAGGCCGCGATTATCGAAGACTACATCTCGCTCGATGACCTGCCGGGCCTTTGTAATTCCGCAACGGAACTCATCGCCGGCGAAGGCGCCAATGTCTCCCACTACCTCGTCGAGCGCGAACACGACCGCGCTTTCAATTTCTCCACGTTGCGAATCCAGCAGGCCCGCAACTCCAACGTCGCCTCTCATTCGATTCTCGTCGGAGGAGCCCTCGTCCGCAATAATGTCCATCCAGTGCTTGCCGGCGAAGGCGCCGAGTGCCTCATCAACGGTCTCTTCATCGGCCGCGGAAGCCAGCATCTCGATAACTACATGCTCGTCGAGCACGCCAGCCCTCACTGCGCCAGCCGTCAGTTCTACAACGGCATTCTCGGCGACCGCGCTCACGGCGTCTTTCACGGCCGGATTGTCGTTCGCAAAGATGCCCAGAAAACGGATGCGAAGCAGACCAACCGCAACTTGCTGCTTTCCGACGAAGCGCAAATCGATACCAAGCCTCAGCTCGAGATTTTCGCCGATGACGTCAAATGCACTCACGGCGCCACCATCGGCCAGATCGAGGAAAAGGCTTTGTTTTACCTGAGGTCTCGCGGCATCGACGAGCAATCCGCGCGCCGCCTCCTGCTTCTGGCCTTCGCCAGCGAGTGCCTGGATCGCATGAAGGAAGATGGCGTCCGCGAGCGCATCGAAAAGCTCATCCACGAACATATCTCCCGGATGCGCCAGCCCTCTCGGCGTGCCTCCGCATCCGCCGGTGAAGCCGTGCCCTCACTCGAGGAAGTCCTATGACCACTGCCGCTAAGAGTGTTTCCCCTGCCCCGTCGGTTTCCGGAACGCGCCGCTCTTTCGACGTTCAGAACATCCGCAAGGAATTCCCGATCCTGCATCAGCTGATCAACGGCAAGCCGCTCGTCTATTTGGACAACGCTGCCACTTCGCAAAAGCCCCGCGCCGTGATCGATGCGATTCGCAACTATTACGAGCGCGACAATGCCAACATTCATCGCGGCGTGCACACCCTTTCCCAGCGCGCCACCGACCACTACGAAGCGGCCAGGGAAACAGTTCGCTGTTTCCTGAATGCTGATCGGGCCGGCGAGATCGTCTTCGTCCGTGGCACCACCGAGGGCATCAACCTTGTCGCCCAAACCTTCGGCCGGGCAAACGTCCGCGCCGGCGACGAAGTGCTGATTGCCGCCCTCGAACATCATTCCAACATTGTTCCCTGGCAGCTCTTATGCCAGGAGAAGGGCGCAAAGCTGCGCGTTGCTCCGATCAATGACGCCGGCGAGTTGATCCTCGAGAATCTTCCTTCGCTGATCACGGAACGCACCCGGATCGTCGCCGTGGCCCACATTTCCAACGCTCTCGGCACCATTAACCCCGTCCGTCAGATCGTTGAGATGGCTCATGCCCGCAACGTTCCTGTTCTGATTGACGGCGCCCAGGCCGTCCCTCACCTCGCCGTCGACGTTCGCGAACTCGACTGCGACTTTTACGTTTTTTCAGGTCATAAGGTTTACGGACCCACCGGAATCGGCGTCCTTTACGGAAAGTCCGCCTTACTGGAATCCATGCCGCCTTATCAGGGCGGGGGCGACATGATCAGCTCCGTCAGCTTTGAAAAAACCACTTACAACAAAGTTCCTCACAAATTCGAGGCGGGTACCCCGGACATTGCCGGCGTCATCGGCCTCGGTGCGGCGCTCCAATTCGTGCAGAAACTCGGCTTGGAAAACATTGCCGCTCACGAAGAAGAACTGCTGGAGCGCGCGACGTCCTCCGTTTCGGCGATTCCCGGCGTCCAATTGATTGGCACCGCGCGCAACAAGGCCGGAGTCCTTTCCTTCATTATGGACGGCATTCATCCCCACGATATTGGAACCATTCTCGATCAGAATGGGATCGCCATCCGCACCGGTCACCACTGCGCGCAACCCATCATGGATCGTTTCGGCATTCCCGCTACGGCGCGCGCCTCTTTCGGCTTGTATAACACGCTGGAAGAAATCGATGCCTTGGTAGCCGGCATTCACAGAGTTCGTGAGGTCTTCCGCTGATGCCCGAACTTGGCGATCTCTACCAGGAGGTTATCCTCGAGCACAGCAAAGTGCCGCGGAACTTCCGCGAATTGGCTGGCGCCGATCGTCATGCTGAAGGCTACAATCCCTTGTGCGGCGACCGCTTCACCGTTTACCTCAAGATGGAGGGCGACATCATCCGCGACGTCGCCTTTCAAGGCTCCGGATGCGCTATCTCGAAAGCATCCGCGTCCATGATGACGCAAAGCGTCAAGGGCAAGACGAAAGAGGAAGCTGCCGCCATTTTTGACCGCTTTCATAAACTGGTTACCGGCCGCTCTCCGGCGCCGGAGAGCCAGGATCTCGGCAAGCTTTCTGTCTTTTCCGGGGTCTCTGAGTATCCGGTCCGGGTGAAATGCGCGACCCTCGCCTGGCATACGCTGCGCGCCGCGCTCGAGGAAGATCAGAAAACAATCTCAACAGAGTAGTTTCTTCTCCCGGCGGAGAACCGAGGACTCACAGTCATGAATTCCGAAAAATCGATCACCCTCCGGCGCGATTGCGACGCCATCGAAATTCCCAGCGGCGCGCATCGTACTCTCCCCGCCGGTACCGGCGTCCGCATCATGCAATCTCTGGGCGGCAGCTATTCCGTCACCACGGACATTGGCGCAATGTACCGCATCGACGCGCAAAACTCCGACGCGTTGGGCCTCGCCGTCCCGCAGGAAGCTCAGAATCTCCCTGCCGAACTCAACGAGTCCTCAGTGCGCGAGCAGTTGAAAACCGTCTTCGATCCCGAGATTCCCGTGAACGTCGTCGATCTCGGGCTCATTTACGCCTGCTCCATCACGCCTTTGCAAGGTTCCGCCCGCCGTATTGATGTGAAGATGACCATCACCGCTCCCGGCTGCGGAATGGCCAATGTCCTCAAAGCTGACGTGGAAGGCAAGCTCGCGCGCCTGCCAAACGTCAAGGAAGTCAATGTGGAAGTTGTCTTTGATCCTCCCTGGAACCCCGCAATGATGTCCGATGCCGCAAAGCTGCAGCTGGGAATGGATACGGACTATGAACCCGATCCGCGCCTGCGCGTTCTGTAGCCTCTTGCGCTCGCGCCTCTAGTGGAAGCGCACGTACTCGAAGTCTACCGGCTGGGTGTTAATGCCCCTCTCCGGCGGTGCGATCCAACCTGCCATCTTTGCGCGTTCGAACACGCCATGCATCAGGCTGTGCACGAATGCCCGGTCCGCCTCCGTGGGCAGCCACTCCTCCAGGTGCGCGTCGAATTCTTCCGCGCTGATGGGATTCCCCGAAACATCCGTCGGAATGTTCGCCCAGCTGCCCACCGTCCGCCGGAATCTCGCGCTTGGCAGAACCATGCGATGCGGAAAGCCCGCCTCTTCCAGCAGCCGGTTCCACCTCGCCAGCCCCTTCTCGCAGTCGCGAACATATGCTTCGCGAACCGCTTCATTCATCGCGTTGCGCATCGGGATCACTTCCTTGCGCACGCCTCCTTTGCCGTCCGGAAGCTCCAGCGTGAACGTCGTACCGTTCTCTAAATGGTCCTCATACTTGATCTCGTCCGGCCGTCCCTTCAGCCCTGTCGCGAAATACGAGGCCGCATTGGACGAAGTGTCCCCGCCAAACAAATCCAGCGAGCTGCTGAACCAGAAATTCAGATATTTTTGGATCGTCGGCAGATCCACCGCTCCCGCTTTGCGAACCGCTTCCGCATCGTCCGTGTTCAGTTCCTTCATCACCTCGATCGTCCGCTTGATCACTCGCCCGATTCCCGTATCCCCCACGAACATGTGATGCGCTTCTTCCGTCAGCATGAACTTGCACGTCCGCGAGAGCGGATCGAAGCTCGATTCCGCCAGCGACTTCAGTTGAAATTTCCCGTCGCGGTCCGTGAAATACGTGAACATGTAAAAACTCAGCCAGTCGCTGATCGGCTCGTTGAACGTGCTCAATATCCGCGGATTGTTGATGTCCCCGGAGTGCCGCTCCAGCAGCTCCTCCGCCTCTTCCCGTCCGTCGCGCCCGAAGTATGCGTGCAGCAGATACACCATCGCCCACAGGTGCCGTCCTTCTTCCACGTTCACCTGGAACAAATTCCTCAAGTCGTACAGTGAAGGTGCCGTGTGCCCCAGCATCCGTTGTTGCTCCACCGAAGCCGGCTCCGTGTCCCCCTGCGTCACGATCAACCGCCTCAGCGTCGAACGGTGCTCCCCAGGCACTTGCTGCCACACCGGCTTGCCGAACTCATCGCCAAATCCGATCCGCCGGTCCTCCTCCGGCGTCGCCAGAAAGATTCCCCACCGGTATTCCGGCATCCGCACATACCCGAACGTCGCCCATCCCTTCGTATCCACCGAAATCGCCGTCCGCAGATACACGTTCGCCGCGTTGAAGTCGCTCGGCCCCAGCCCGTGCCACCAGTCCAGAAACGCCGGCTGCCAGTGCTCCAGCGCTCGCTGCAGAGTCCGGTTCGCTCCCAGGTCGATATTGTTCGGGATCCGGTCCTGATAATTCGATTCCATCACACGCGCTCCCGGTCGAACTTCGCCTTCGATCCTTTTCCGAAAAGTTTCAACGCTCCCAGCTCTCCCGTCGCATTCGGCCGGATGAAAATCCAGTTCTGCCATGCCGATAATCTTCCAAAAATCTTCGTCGCCGGCGTTTCTGCGCCCGGAAACCTCAGGTTCGCCTCCATCCCGGTCAATGCGTCCGGCGAAAGACTCGCCCGTTCCTCGATCGCCATTCGTATTTCATCTTCCCAGTCGAGATCATCCGGCGTAACCGTTACCAGTCCCAGCTCGGCCGCCATCTTCGGCGTCAGATGTTCTCCGCGTTTCTCCTCGAGTGCCGACAGTTTCCCTTCATCGTCAAAAAAACGCGTTTGCAGCCGGCTTCTGCCGTTCACCATCGGCAACCGGCCAAAATTCATTTCGGTCAAGGCAATCCTCGGCGATCCTCCCGCTCCTTCGCTCTCCGGCGTGGCCAGCATGTACGTTCGGTCCGCCGCCAGCGCCAGTTCGAACAGCGTCCCCCCGAAGCACGAGCCCGGTTCGATCAGTGCGAACATGCTCCGCGAGGTAGCCTCCAGCCTCGCCAGCGTCCGCCGCAGCATCCCGATCGTTTCCCGCGCCAGCCACGAACTCCTCAGCCCGGCCATGTTTTCGTCGCACGCCAGCAACGACTCCAGGTTGCCTTCCGTCTTCAGCAGAATCAGCCCCAGCTCTGGCTGATTGGCTCGCAACATCAGAATCGCATCGTCCAGCTCCCGCGCCATCGCCAGCGGCCACCACGCCTCTCCGGCTGCCTCGACCTCTTCCGCCGTTCCCGGCTGCTCTCCTTGCGGCCCTCGAACCGTAATACTCGCCGTTCGCGCCTCCCGGTCAAAAAGCACATCCACATGCCGGTAATGTAGTCCCGAATCGTCGATTCGCCTGGCAAGCGGGTTCAACTTGATCCCGGTCTCGGCGCTAAGCCTCTTCGAAGTGACCGCAAAGCGCCGCGCCCTTTCCTCTACCAGCTTCGCGAACTCCGCCGCCGGCGCCGTTTCGTCCACCAAACCCCACGCTTTCGCGCGATCCGCCTTTACTCCGTCCGGATTCGTGCAAAATAAGTCCGCCAGGTCCCGGCGTACCCTGCGCTTGTCGACCACTCGCGTCAACCCGCCCGTTCCCGGCAGCACCCCCAGCAGCGGCGTCTCCGGCAGGCTGACCGCGCTCGACCGGTCGTCAATCATCACGATTTCGTCGCACGCCAGTGCCAATTCGTATCCTCCCCCCGCCGTCGTCCCATTCAACGCCGCCAGAAACTTCAATCCGTCATGCTTGCTCGAGTCCTCCATCCCGTTCCGCGTTTCGTTCGTAAACTTGCAAAAATTCACCTTCCACGCGTGCGACGAAGCCCCCAGCATGTAGATGTTCGCCCCCGCGCAGAACATCCGCTCCTTCGCGCTGGTGATCACTACGCACGCTACTCCGGGATGCTCGAAACGTATCCGCTGCAGTGCGTCGTGCAATTCGATGTCGACGCCCAGGTCGTAGGAGTTCAGCTTCAGTTTGTACCCCGGCCGCAGTCCTCCGTCCTCGTCCACGTCCATGCTCAGCGTCGCAATCGGCCCGCTGACGCTCAACTTCCAGTGCCGGTAGCCCGCCGGGTTCGGCTCAAATATCACGAGTTCCTGTTCGCCGGCTTTCGGCATTCACAGCTCCTTCGCAAGTCCCTTCAAATGGAAGTATAAATCTGTGGCTTGCGCCCCTCAAGCACTATACTGCCTGAAGATTCTTCGAACCTTTCGCCTCGCTGACCCTTCTTTGCAGTTCATCCAGGCTCTGTTGCACCGGCTTGCCGCTCGTCTCCAAGCTTGCATCTGCTTTCGAGTAAAGCGGCTCGCGCTCGGAGAGAATTCGTCGCAGGTCGGACATCGCTTGCGCGCTCGCTTCCATTG
>Ga0079220_10000101_pt1 | contig 16768 bp, 13 predicted proteins | sample GAAS100_FD_75071 | JGI IMG/M metagenome (GOLD analysis project Ga0079220, IMG submission 75071) | Agricultural soil microbial communities from Georgia to study Nitrogen management - GA AS100 | ecosystem: Environmental > Terrestrial > Soil > Agricultural land | place: USA: Georgia | collected... | reverse complement strand
TTGCTGCTCTTGCCTTCCGCCAGGAGCTGGATGATCTCGCGCTGCCGCGGGGTAAGGCGGTCGCGGGGAGTTTCCGTATCGGGCTTGGCGATTTTCTTGTCGAGGTAACCGTCCAGGACCATCTGCGCGACGCGCGCCGTGAAGAAGGTCTTGTTGCGGCGAATGGCGTCGACCGCGTTGACGAGGTCGCGGCCCGCGTCGCTCTTGAGCAGGTAGCCGCGCGCGCCGGCGCCGAGCACTTCGCGGATGAGGGGGTCGGATTCGTGCATGGTGAGGACTAGAACGCGTGACTGGGGGTTGTTCTTCATCATCTGCCGGGTGGCTTCGAGCCCGTTCAGGGTGGGCATGCTGATGTCCAGAACGGTCACGTCGGGTTTCAGGCTTCTGGCTTTTTCGACGGCTTCGCGGCCATCGCAGGCTTCACCGGCAACCTGCCAGCCGGGCTGCTCTTCGAGAAGGGTGCGCAATCCCTTGCGCACAACTTCATGGTCGTCAGCAATCAGTACACGTGGTGGTTCCATTTTTCACCTCGACTTGGGGTTTTGAAAGCGGAAAAGAGGCGCGGACCACGGCGCCGGGAGCGCCGTTTTGAATGGTTAACCCGCCGGCGAGCTGAGCTACCCGCTCGCGCATGCCAGTTATGCCCACGCCAAGACCATGAATGCCGCGATTGCGATCCTCCAGGAGCTCCGCGTCGAAACCGCGGCCCGAGTCGCGAACTTCCAGGACGATGCTGCCCTCCTGCTCCGTCAAGGAAATACTCGCGTCTTGCGCACCGGAGTGTTTGAGAATATTCGTCAGCGCTTCCTGGAGGATGCGAAACAGCGCCGTATTGACATCGCGAGGAACAGAGCTAGCGGTTTCGTGCAGGTCCAGCTCCACGGAGATACCGCTGCGTCCAACGAAGCCTTCCACGTACCAGCGGAGTGCGGGTATCAACCCTAGCTCGTCGAGCAGCGGCGGGTGCAACAGGTGAGAAATGGTACGAACACCGGCGGAGCACGATTCGACGAGCGATAGCAGCTCCTCGAAAAGCTTGCGGGAATCCGGCGAAAAGCTATCCGCTTCCCGGCCGAGAAGATCGAGATTGATTTTGATGGCCGTAAGAGACTGGCCCGTGCTGTCGTGCAATTCGCGCGCGATGCGGCGGCGTTCTTCATCTTGAAGGTTCATCAGGCGGCGGGAGAGCTCGCGCAGCACCGTAGTCTGGCGAGAAACGCGCTTTTCGAGATCGGCCTGAACGCGGGCCATTTCCTCCTGCTGGCGGACGCGCTGTGTAATGTCGAGGTGAATTCCGCCGTATTCCAGGCGCGAATCGCCGGAATCGGCAAGAGGCGCGCCACGGCTCAGAAGCACGTGGACGGTGCCGTCGGAAGCCCTCACCCGAAACTCGCAGTCCCAGGCACCTCGGGACGCCACGCAGTCCTTCCAGAGCGACTTGACGCGCTCGCGGTCCTCGGGATGAACGAGGTCGGTCCAGTCGATTCGAGAGCACTCCTGGAGGGAAACGCCCAGCATGGTCAGGAATGACGCGCTTAGCGAGCGGATTCGCCCGTCGACGCCGAAAACCCAAAGTCCGAAGGGAACGGAATCCGCGATCCTGGCGAAACGCTCCTCCTGGCGCACAAAGCGCGCCGCTTGGACCGCCGGGGAGAGACGCCAATTCGCATCGCCCAGACTCTCATCCTTCGGAGCTATCCCGCCTTTCGCAAGGGCTAAGCGCGGGGCCGCGGCACCTGCGAACCGGGGCGCGCTGTTTCGCCGTTGAAGGTTCTCATGGATCAGCTTCCCGCCTTTGGAAGCGGCGGCACCGAACTCGGGAAAAACGGTGAACAAGAGGTTCCTCCAAGCTGCGAAGAGTTTAGGGAAGCCACGAGCCGGAAGAGTGCCAAGCGAACGGGAAGCCAGGACACTGAAGTTGAGTCCCCAAAGCCCAAACACGAATGAGCAAGATGAAAACCATACTGAAGCGAATCCTGCGAAATAGATAGATTCCTGTAGCGTCAAGACTTACGCGTTCGAATAGTGCTAGTACCGGCGAGCCGCGCAAGTACACCCAATTGAACTTTTTACATCCGGCAACGCTTAATTTCAAGAGTCGAGAGAATTTTTTTCTCCCAAATTCTATCGGAAGACGATACTCAGCGGTGGTTCACCCGATGCCATTCGCGGGTGTTTGCCTGAGCCTGAACTTTTTCGCCGATTGCGGATGCAGGCAATAGTTGCCACCGGTTGGAAAAACTTCAACGGCTGCCGGTTGCGGAATCATACCGGAGACAGAAGTTGTGGTTAGGGTCTCCGCAGTATGGAGAAGCGAGCCGCGCAAAGGACACAATGGTCGCATGCGACGAATACACAACCACGGCAAGAATGGATGTCCAAATCCGGATCGAGAAGCCCGTTGCAATGTGTCGCTGGGAGCCGGCCTTTTTTGCAGCGGCGGGGAGCACTGCGCGGCGCAGGCTTACGAAACTGAATACGCCGGCGGCTACAGGACGGACGTTCCTTTCGAAAACGATCGAAAACAGACCTGCGCCGCGCTGGCGCCAAGCAAGGCCATAGTATGCCGGCGTGACCTCGGTCATGCGACCGGGCGGGTCGCTAACCGCGCCGCGGCTGGCGATGTGACGGTAGGCGCAAGCCGGGTCCGGACTCGCAATTCGCACGTGCCGAGAAATACAAGCTACAACGCGCACGAAAACGCCGGTTACGCCGGCGACTAGCGCTGCGAAACAACAGCGAGATGCCCAAGAGAGTTAGGGATTTCTCAAGAAACCAGCCTTCGGACTAGCCCCCAGCCCCGCAAGAACCGGCTCCAGGAAACTAAACGCAAACTTGGAGGAACGCACATGAAACACTGGAAAGCGGTTGCAGCGGGTTTGCTGCTAATCGTGCCAGCGGCGATAGCGGGAAACTCGGACAAAGGCGATAACGACGTGCAAAAACGTCTCGAGAACTCCGGCACGGTGATGAAGGAAATCCTCAATGTGCCGGACGACATTCCGCAGGATCTGCTGAACAAAGCGCGTTGCGTCGTCGTGATTCCGTCCGTAGTCAAAGCGGCGTTTGTCGTGGGCGGAAGCTATGGGCGCGGCGTGATGGAATGCCGCACAAGCAACGATTTCAACGGGCCGTGGGGCGCGCCGGCCATGTACGCGCTCGAAGGAGGCAGCTTCGGATTCCAGATCGGCGGCCAAGCCACCGACTTCGTCATCCTGGTCATGAACGATCGCGGGGTGCAGAGCCTCCTGTCCAGCAAAGTCAAACTTGGCGCGGACGCCAGCGTCGCAGCCGGACCCAAGGGACGCGATGCGGCTGCAAACACGGACGCCTATATGAGGTCCGAGATGTTGAGTTACTCCAGGTCCCGCGGCGCCTTCGCGGGCGTTTCCCTGGAAGGTTCCACGCTAAGGCCCGACGGCGGAGCAAACAAGCAGTTATATGGAAAAGAGGCTTCGGCGAAGAAAATTGTGACCGAATCCAAATCCACCGCGCCGCCAGCGGCGCACGAACTCATCGCGACGCTGCAGAAAGCGTCGCCAGAACTGAAACCATGAAATAACGGACACTCACAAAGACCGCGGCGCGGAAATCGTCGAGGGCTCCTGCAACGCATTTACAATTGCCTCAACGGTTTCCGCCCTGGTCTTTGCCATGGACTGTCAGCGTCCTGACATGAGCCTGCATCGAGTGTGCCGTCCACGACACCCGAAACGAGTGTGATAAAATAAGGGTTCACGAATTCGCCAGGGAGACTCAACACCATGAAATTTGGAGTGATCGTCTTTCCCGGCTCGAATTGCGATCACGACGCGTACTACGCCCTCGGCAATATCCTGAAAAAGCCGGTTGAATTCATCTGGCACCAGTCGCAGGACCTCGCCAACTGCGACGCTCTCATCCTTCCCGGGGGTTTTTCCTACGGAGACTATCTCCGCACCGGCGCTATCGCGCGCTTTTCTCCCGTGATGAAATCGATCGAGAAGTTCGCAAACTCCGGCGGTATCGTCCTCGGCATATGCAACGGTTTCCAGATTCTCTGCGAAGCGGGCCTGCTCCCCGGCGCGCTGGTGCGCAATTCCGGCTTGCGATTCATCTGCCGCCACGTATATTTCCGCGTCGAGCAAACCGATTCGCCGTTCACTTGCGCCGCCCACAAGGGGCAGATCATCAAGGCTCCCATCGCCCACAGCGACGGCAGCTACACCGCGGACGAATCCACGCTGGCCGAACTCGAGAGAAATCGCCGGATTCTGTTCCGTTACACGACGCCTGGCGGCACCAACGACGACGACGGAAATCCCAACGGCTCGATGCGCAACATCGCGGGCGTCTGCAATCGCGGACGCAACGTCGCCGGCCTGATGCCGCATCCGGAACGAGCCGTCGAATCCGCCCTCGACTCCGCCGACGGCATCGTCGTCTTCCAGTCCATGGTTGAGTCCCTCGTCGGCGCCGCCAGGGCTACCGCGTGATGCCTCTCAAGGCACGGTTCCTCGATGCGCGCGCTCTGCGGCGTCTTGGCGGCGAATGCTGCCCGGCGGAAACCGGCAAAGGAAATTGATGGCGACGGCACCCACCGAAATCAAAGTGACTCCCGAAATCGCGGCGGAGCACGGCGTCACTCGCGAAGAGTACGCCCGCATCCGGCAGATTCTCGGCCGCGACCCCAACATCACCGAACTCGGCATTTTTTCCGTGATGTGGAGCGAGCACTGCTCCTATAAATCGAGCAAAGTCCATCTGAAGCGCCTTCCCACTCGAGGAAAACTCGTCGTCCAGGGCCCCGGCGAAAACGCCGGCGTGGTGGACATCGGTGATGGCCTTGTGGCCGCATTCAAAATCGAATCGCACAATCATCCGAGTTATGTGGAGCCGTTCCAGGGTGCCACCACCGGCGTTGGCGGCATTCTGCGCGATATTTTCACCATGGGAGCGCGTCCCATCGCCGTACTCGACTCTCTCCGCTTCGGTGAGATTGCGCCCGGCAAGCACACCTCGCAAGAGGACGCCGCAAAGAACCGTCGAATCCTCGACGGCGTCATCCGCGGCATCGGAGGATACGGGAATTGTTTCGGCGTGCCGACGATCGGCGGCGAAGTCGCCTTCGAGCCGTGCTATGCGCAAAATCCGCTGGTCAACGCACTGGCGCTGGGCATCGCACGCAAGGAAGAAATTTTTCTTGCGAAAGCGAAAGGCGTTGGGAATCCCGTGATTTATGTCGGTGCCAAAACCGGGCGCGACGGCATTCATGGCGCTTCGCTGCTCGCTTCCGCCGAATTCACCGAAGAGTCCCAGCAGAAGCGCCCCAACGTGCAGGTCGGCGACCCTTTCATGGAAAAACTGCTGCTCGAAGCGTGCCTCGAAGCCATGAAAACCGGCGCGGTCGTTGCCATTCAGGATATGGGCGCGGCTGGCCTCACTTGCTCGACCATGGAAATGGCCTCGCGCGGCGGCACCGGAATCGAAATCGATCTCGCTAAGGTTCCGCAGCGCGAAACCGGCATGACTCCCTACGAAATCATGCTCAGCGAATCGCAGGAGCGGATGCTGCTCGTCGCCGAAAAGGGCCGCGAGCGCGAAGTGCTCGAGGTTTTCAAGAAATGGGGACTCGATGCCGTCGTCGTCGGCCGCGTCGCCGAAGGCGGCCTCGCTGTCGTGAAGGATGGCGGCCGAGTTGCCGCGGAAATTCCCGCGCATCCGCTGGCCGAGGAAGGGCCGGTCTACAACCGCCCCATTGCCGCTCCCGCTCCGCGCAGCGAAACCGAAAAGGACTGGTTCGGGTTCGCGCCGGAAGGAACAAGCCTCACCGAGAACTTCAAGAAGCTGCTCGCTTCGCCAACGATCGGCTCCAAGCGCTGGATCACCGACCAATATGACACCAGCGTGCGCACCAACACGCTGGCCGGGCCGGGCGCAAGCGATGCCGCCGTCGTGCGCATCAAAGAATCGGAAAAGAATGGCATGATGAAAGCGCTGGCCCTGTCCACGGACGGCAACGGCCGCTGGTGCCAGCTCAATCCGAAAGTAGGCGCGATGCACGCCGTCGCCGAAGCTGCGCGCAACGTCGCTGCCAGCGGCGCGCGGCCTATCGCCGCCACGAATTGCCTCAATTTCGGCAGTCCCGAAAAACCCGAAGTGATGTGGCAGTTTTCTCAATGCATCGATGGCATCGCCGAAGCTTGCGCCGCGCTCGCCACGCCCATCACGGGCGGAAACGTCAGCTTCTACAACGAAACGCTCGGCAAATCCATCTACCCGACACCGGTCATCGGCGTTCTCGGCCTTCTCGAAGATTCTTCGCGCCTCCTCAAGATCGCCTTCCGGACGCCCGGAGACGCGATTTTGCTTCTCGATGGCGCTGGTCTTGGATCATCACCCACCACTGGTCACTCGCCGCTCGCCCCTTCCGGCGCCGCCCGCGAATTCTCCTCCTCTGAATACTCGAAACGCATTGCCGGCATCGTCGCCGGCGAACCGCCCGCCATCGATCTCGCGGCCGAAAAGCGCCTGATCGACTGCCTCGTGGCTCTTGCCGCCGAGGGCGCCCTGCAATCCGCCCACGACATCTCCGACGGCGGCCTCGCCGTCACCCTCGCCGAATCCTGCTTCGCCGCGGAGTCGACCCGGTCCCATGCTCGTCATTCTGAGCGGAGTCCGCGAAGCGAAGAATCTCTCTTCTCTTCGGTCGGTGCCGCGGTAAATCTCAGCGGCTCTGTCCCCGCCGAATTCTCTTTCTTCTCCGAATCCGGCGCTCGCTGCATCGTCTCGGTCTCGTCCGCAAACCTTGCCGCCGTGCTCTCCACTGCGAGACAATATGGAGTAGCGGCTCGCGAAATCGGCCACGTTACCGCCGATGGCGCCTTCCGCATCGAATATCAGGGGCGCGCTGTGATCGACTCCTCCCTCGATCCGCTGCGCGACATCTGGGCCAATTCGCTCGAACGCGCGGTCACCGCGAAATGAGCACCGAACCAATGCTCCTTGACGACCACTTCCACGATCACTGTGGCGTCGTCGGGGTCTACGGCCACGACGAAGCCGCCAAGCTCGCCTATCTTGGCCTTTACGCGCTCCAGCATCGCGGCCAGGAGTCGGCCGGCATTGTCTCGAGCGACGGCGCTGAACTCCACGCCCACCGCGCCATGGGCGAAGTCGAAGAAATCTTCAAGCCCGAAGTGCTGAACAAACTTCCCGGCTGCGCTGCCATCGGTCATACTCGCTATTCCACCGCCGGCGATAAAGCTCTGCTGAACGCGCAGCCGATCATGATCGATTGCAACAAGGGCAAAATCGCTCTCGGCCACAATGGCAATCTCACCAACGCCGCCGAACATCGCCGCAAACTCGAACATCGCGGTTCAATCTTCCAGACCAACAGCGACACCGAAGTCGTTGTCCATCTCCTCGCGCGTTCGCAGGCGCGCAATCTTTCCAGTGCGCTCGGTGACGCCCTCAACCAGGTTGAGGGCGCGTATTCGCTCGTTGTGCTCACGCCCGACGAACTTTACGCCGTCCGCGATCCCCGCGGCTTCCGTCCGCTCAACCTCGGCAAGCTGACCGCTCCGGACGGCGCAGAAACCTGGATCGTCGCCAGCGAAACCTGCGCTTTCGATCTTCTCAACGCGCGCTACATCCGTGAAATCGAGCCCGGCGAAATGGTGCGCATCTCACGCTCAGGCATCGAGTCCATCCGTTTCGCTCCGCCAAAACCGCACCAGTTCTGCATTTTCGAGCACGTCTATTTCGCGCGGCCCGACAGCATTATCTTCGGCCGTTCCGTCAATCAAAGCCGTGAAATGTTGGGCCGCCTGCTCGCCCGCGAACATCCCGTAGAAGCGGACATCGTCGTGCCCGTGCCGGATTCCGGCGTGCCCGCCGCAATTGGCTACGCCTTGGAATCGCGCATCCCGTTCCGCATGGGCCTGATTCGCAATCACTACATCGGCCGCACCTTCATCGAGCCGTCGCAAGCCATCCGCGACTTCGGCGTGAAGCTCAAACTCAATCCCGTCCGCAGCCTCATCGAAGGCCAACGCGTCATTCTCGTGGACGATTCCATCGTCCGCGGCACCACCAGCCGCAAAATCGTCCGCATGGTGCGCGAAGCCGGAGCCCGCGAAGTCCACGTGCGCATCTCCTGCCCGCCTACAATTTCGCCCTGCTATTACGGGGTGGATACTCCCACGCGCGAAGAGCTCATTGCTTCCTCCAACAGCCCCGCCGAGATCTGCAAATTCCTGGGCGCCGATTCCCTCGGCTACGTTTCCCTGAATGCTCTCAAGCAAGCGGTCGCTGACACCCAAGGACGCTTCTGCACGTCCTGTTATACGGGCGTCTACCCGACCGACCTCGTCCAGCTCGAAGTCCGCGACGCCAGGCCGCAGGAAAATGGCAACGGTAAATCCTCGGAAGTCGCGCCTGTTACGGTGGAACGTGAAAGCTAAACCCACGAAAACTCCCGAATCCAATCTCACTCTCGAACAGAAAATTCGCCGTGAAATCTTCGCCTGGTTCTGGGTGGTCCTCGCGTTTCTGCTCATCAACGGCACCATAGGTCAGGCGCGCGTCATTCCTTCCGCTTCCATGGAAAACACGCTGCTCATCGGTGACCACGTCATCATGAGCCGTGTCGGCTACGACGCCGGGGTCCCCTTCACGCACCTGCACTTGCCCCTGTGGCGCAATCCGCGCCGCGAACAGATGGTCATCTTTCGCCCGCCGATTCCCGGAGATCCGCCCGACTGGATCAAGCGCGTCGTCGGCCTCCCCGGAGACACCGTGGACATCCACGATGGCTCCGTCTGGATCAACGGCAAGAAACTTCAGGAAAATTACACTCTGGGCCGCACCGACCGTGCGGAAACAACGAACGTCCCCATGCCCTACAAGGTTCCGCAGAATTGCTACTTCGTGATGGGCGACAATCGCCAGGATTCCTACGATAGTCGCTTCGTCGGCTGTGTGCCCCGGCAAAATATTATCGGCACTCCCATCCTGATTTATATGTCCGTGATCGCTCCCGAGCAGGCCTGGGACTCCGGCCAGATCCGCGAGCGTTTCTCCGCCTACCTTAACGCGCTGTTCCATCCCGGCGACATCCGCTGGCGCCGCCTCTTTCACACTTTCTGAGCGCCGAAATCTTTGTCGCTCGTTTCCACGTTTCCGTTCCCCGGGAGTACAATAGAATCAGAAGTGATCGGTGAAGCGTGAAAACGACGGAAAAAACAGAGACGAAAAAGGCCCGGCAGTCGCAGGAAGAAGTTCTCACGACGCGCCAGAAAGTCCACCGCGAAATCATCGCCTGGTTTTGGGTCGGGCTCGTTTTTTTGCTGATCAACGGCGCCATCGGCCAGGCCCGGGTGATTCCCTCCGGCTCGATGGAAGATACCCTGCTTATCGGCGACCACTTGATCATGAGCCGCATCGGCTACGACGCGGGAGTCCCCTTCACTAATATCCACGCCACCCTCTGGCGCAATCCAAAGCGCCAGCAGATCGTTATTTTCAAGCCCCCCTTCGACCGTGCCGCCCCCGACTACGTCAAGCGCGTCATCGGCCTTCCGGGCGACACCGTGGATGTCCATGACGGCTCCGTCTGGATCAATGGCAAGCGCCTCCAGGAAAATTACACTCTCGGAGAAACCGATCGCGTCGCCCCTACCGACGTCGCTCTTCCCTTCCACGTTCCCGATAGGTGTTATTTTGTCATGGGCGATAATCGCCAGAACTCGTATGACAGCCGTTTTTGGGGCTGCGTCCCAAGGAGCGATATCATCGGCACGCCGGTCATGATTTACATGTCTTTGGACGCTCCTTCTGATGCCTGGCAGCCCGGCCAATACGGCGCGCGCTTTCTCGCCTACGTGGATGTTTTTATCCACCCCGGCAGCGTCCGCTGGCGCCGGCTCTTTCACACGTTTTGATCCGGTCATTGGCTGGCCGGGCACGTTAATACCGTACTGGGTGGTTTGAGTTTTCTTGGATCGTGATGCGGGGGTGCGAGACTCAAACTATGTCAGGACCTGCATAGCGTCCCCTGTGCAGCTTGCAATTTTAAGTTGGTGTGACGGTTTCGGGTGATTCCCGCGCCGCGGTTCTTCCAGCCTTCCCCGCGACGCGTTTTGGCGCGGTCTGGCACCCGGCGGCGGTCACCATCCTGGGGTACAGGCCAAACTCACCATGAAATATTCCGATGCCGGAGTCAACATCCCCGTAGCCGACGAGGCCAAGCAGCGAATCCGCCATCTCGCCACCAAAACTTACACCAACGGCGTCCTCGGCGGCATCGGCGGCTTCGGCGCTCTTTTCGCGCTCGAAAAAGACAAATGGAAGGAGCCCATCCTCGTCTCCAGCGCGGATGGCGTCGGCACCAAGCTCAAAGTCGCCATCGCCATGAACGTCCACTCCACTGTCGGCGGCGACCTCGTCAATCACTGCGTCAACGACATCCTCGTTCAGGGCGCCGAACCGCTCTTCTTTCTCGACTATCTCGCTCTCGGCAAAATGGATCCTCGCATCGTCGAGCAGCTTGTCGACGGCATGAGCCGCGCCTGCCGCAAAGCCGGTTGCGCTCTCATCGGCGGCGAAACCGCGGAAATGCCCGGCTTTTATCCCGAAGGCGAATACGATCTCGCCGGCTTCATCGTCGGCGTCGTCGAACGCAAGAATCTTCTCACCGGTAAAGCCGTTCAGCCCGGTGACACCTTGCTCGGCCTTCCTTCCGCCGGTCTCCACACCAACGGCTATTCGCTTGCCCGCAAGCTGGTCTTCGAAGTCGCCAGGCTCAAGCCCGATGCCTACGTTGCCGACGTCGGCAACAAGATCGGCGCCGAACTCCTGAAACCCCATCTTTGCTATGCCACCGCCTTGAAGAGCATCATCTCCCGCGGCTGGGTTTCCGCCCTCGCTCACATCACTGGAGGCGGCATTCCCGGCAACCTCCCTCGCGTTCTGCCCGCCGGCGTCCGCGCCCAAATTGATCTTGCCTCCTGGCCGGTTCCCTCCGTTTTCAAATACCTCGCCAAACTCGGCAAAATGGACAGCGACGCCCTCCTTGAATCCTTCAACATGGGTATTGGAATGATCTTGGTCGTGCCTTCCGCCTATGTAGGCAAGGTCGAAGCCGACCTCAAGCGCCGCCGTGAAAAATTCTTCCGCATCGGACGCATCGAAAAAGGCGATAACGCCAAGGCTCGCGTCGTCTATTCCGGCGCCCTAAACATGTGAGGGAAGCTTCTCAGCGCACCACGTCTTTCATGATGTCCACGATCACGTTGGTGTGCCGGTTCAAGATCACGATGCTCGCCCCGATCACGGCCCGGTGGTATTCCACGGGCAACGGCGGCAGTTCGCGTTCCAGCTCCACCGGACACGGCTGTAGCTTCTTCTGCAGTCCCGGCGGTAGCGTCCCGTTCCGCTCCAGCTGCTTCTCGAGCCCCGGCGGCAAGTTTCCGCCCCGCTTTGCCAGTCCGGGTGGCAGCCCCGAACTCCGCGTCTCGTAGTAATGCGTAATGACCTCCCGGTCGCGTGCGCCGAATCCATACTTCACATAGACTTGAGTCTGCGCGTCCTCATCCCCGCCGTGCTTACCGTGGCCCTTTCCTTTCCCCTTGCCGTTCCCTTGCGCCAGGGCTGGCGCCACGCTCACCGCGCACGCCAGCAAACCCGCGAACACCACCCACAAGCCTCGGTTTCTCATCTCTCCCTCCGCGTTGCAGAAATCTGCTGGGCCATCCCTCGCTATTCTCTAACACCGCCCGAGCCTCTTCGATGCAGCCCGTCGATCCCATTTCTAAAACGTTACGGCCTCACAACTTATTGAAAACACAGTGTTTGAAGGAGGTGTACTAGTCCCCTACTTGACTTGTCCCCTCCACCCGCGCACCCTTCCCCTGTCTGCAACATGTAACTCCCTTTGACAAGGCAACGTAAAAAGTAACGGTCGACGCCCCTGGAGGTGTGTGTATGTTCGCGCTTCGTCTGATTTTTGACTACCCGCTGCTCGTATTGATTGTGGCGTTGGCAGCGCTCTGGTTTCTCGTTTCTCTGCACCGCATTGGCCCTACGGAAGTCGGCTTGGTCATCAAGCGCTTCTCCTGGTCCAAGCTCGCCAAAGACAACCCCGTCGCCTTCCACGGCGAAGCCGGCTATCAGGCCGACCTCCTGATGCCCGGTCTCCGGTGGATGCCGCGCCTCATCTACTCGGTCGAAAAGTACCCCTGGGTGCAGGTGCCGGCCGGCGAAATCGGCGTGGTCATAGCCCAAGTCGGCCAGCCTCTGCCCATCGGCGCTAAGTCCGCCATCTACAAAAAGGAATTCGCGAATTTCTCCGATCTCCGCGCTTTCCTTCAAGCCGGCGGCCAGAAAGGCGTGCAGCGCCCGGTTCTGCCTCCGGGAACCCTCGTCCCCATTCATCCCGTCGGCTTCCTGGTCATCACCCGCAGCCAGGTTTATGGTGAGCCCATCTCGCCCGAGCTCCGCGCCAAAATGGGCCGCCACGGTGAACTCACTCCCCAGGCCCTCGGCCTTTCTCCCGACCAACTCGACCTCGTCCGCATCGAACCGCAGCCCCGCGGCAAAGATGGCGCCACCGTTGACATGGTCGGCATCGTCACCACTTACGGAGGCGACCCGCTTCCCTCCGGTGACATCGCCAGCCGTCTCGGTGGCTACGCCGACGTCGAAAAAATGGAAGGCGAAAACGCCAGCGACGCCCACATCATCGAAGCTCTTCTCGGCAGCAAGAGCAACCTGCACAACAACTATCAGGACTTCCAGTCCTTCCTCGACCATGGCGGCCACATCGGCCTCCAGCACGACCCGCTCCTCTACGGCGCTTATGCCCTGAATCCGTTTCTCGTCAGCGTGGAAATGGTGCCCATGATGATGGTGAAACAAGGCCAGGTCGCCGTGATCAAGGCCTACGTCGGCCTCGCCACCCAGGACACCTCCGGATCTGAATTCAAATTTGGCTCGCTCGTGCGCCCCGGCCATCGCGGCGTTTGGCAGGAGCCTCTTCGCACCGGCAAATACCCGCTCAACCCGCGCTGCTACGAAGCGGAAATCGTCCCCACCGCCATCCTCAACCTCAACTGGGCCGACGCCGTCAGCGAAGCCCACAATCTCGACGCCCAGCTCCAGCAAATCGTCGCCAAATCCAAGGAAGGTTTCGTCTTCAAAATCGATCTGCAGGTTCAGATTCACGTTCCGGACACCAAAGCTCCCCGCGTGATCTCCATGGTCGGCACCATGCGCAACCTCGTGAACGAGGTTCTGCAAGCCGCCGTCGGCAATCACTTCCGCGACTCCCTGCAATCCATGCCCGCGATTCGCTTCATCGAAACGCGCCGCCAGGTTCAGCAGGAAGCCTTCGACCACATCAAAGTCCAGCTCGAGCAGTATCAGGTCGAAACCAAGGGCGTTTACATCCAGGACGTCGTTCTGCCCGAAGATATGGTCACGGTCCTCACCCATCGCGAAATCGCCAACCAGGAAATCGAAACCTTCAAGAAACAGAAAGCCGCGCAGGATCAGCGCATCGAAATGGAGCAGGCTAAAGGCACCGCCGACATGCAGGCCGATCTCGCCCGCTCCAAAGTCGGCGTGGACATCAAGAAAAATAACGCCGACGCCCGCGTCGCCGAAGCCACCGGCGAAGCCGAATACATCCGCCAGACCGGCACCGCCAAAGGCGCCGAAGTCGAAGCCGTCGGCCTCGCGCGCGCCCGCGGATACCGCGCGCAGGTCGAAGCGCTTGGCTCCAACGCCACCGCCATCGTCAACGTCGTCACCGCGCTCGCCGAGGGCAAAGCCAAGTTCGTTCCCGATGTCCTCGTCGCCGGAGGCGGCAACGGCAACGGCGCCCTCGAAGGTCTCGCCGCCAGCGCCATGCGCTTCTTCGGCTCCGGCGGCCCGTCGATTCCTCCTTCCGCCAAAGCGCCCATCACCGCGCTCCCTGCGGACATGGAAGCCGCATTAAAGAAAGTCGTCCCGAAAGAACTCAAGGAGAAGGACTCCTCATCGAAGTCCTGAAGCCCGTTCGCGGCGGTGGCCTGCTACGCACGCACAGGCGGTTCGCCCGCAACTTTCTTCGCAAAATCCGGAGGGGCGGCTCTTGCCGGCTCGCCCCTCGTTCCTCCCGAGGTCTTGCCGTGGGTCCCGGGCGTCTGCGTCTTATCTTCTCTGCGAATCTCAGCGCACTCCGCGTCTCTGCGTTATCTTTAGCTTTACTCTCGTGATTTCTTCTTCTCTCATTCCGCATACTGTGGATGTTCCGCCTTCGCCCGCTGCCTTGCCTCCTGCCCCAGCCTTTCCAGCCACCGCAACTCCGTCTCAAACTGCGCGATCATCAGCTTCACCATCCAGGCCGCCTCGTGGTACGGATGCCCCACTTCCTTCAATATCGAATCGAGCGTCTGTTTCTCCCGCGCCAGTTCCTTCTCCAAAAATTCTTTTCGCCTGCGCAACTGCCGCTCAAACACGTTTTTCCGCGCTTGCCAGCTCAGCGCCATCCACGTCAGAAACGCCGGCCGCTCTCTTTGCGTCGTCCAATCTTCACGCTCCAGCGCATCCGCCAGAGCTTCTTTGCCTTGCGCGGTAACCGCGAAGACTTGCCGCTCCGGCCCTTCCGGCGCATCTTTGCTCTCCACTTCCCGCAACATCTCCAACCGCGCCAGCTTCTCCATCGAGTAATACACCTGTGGCCGCGAAATCCCCGCCCAGTCCTGCACCTCGCGCCGGACCAGTTCCGCGTTCGCCTGGTATCCGTGCATCGGCCGCTCCGCCAGCAAACTGAGCAACACCAGGTCCGCCGTGGTCAGCTTTGGCTGTTTGCCTTTTCTCTTCATCCTTCTCCGCGCCTTGGCGCCTTTGTGTGAACTCTTCCTCGTTCCTTTCCTTTCCTTCCTATCTTTCCTTTACCTCCTTACCTTCCTTTCTCTTCCTGCTCCACCACCACCATTGGCACTGCTCCGCCGGCAGGCGCGGATTCCTTGCTTGCGCTACCGCCGCGCGGAAGGTGTCCAGCACGCAGGGATCCTGCCGTTCTCCGGTTTTTCTGCACAGGAGTTCGTACATTCGCGTCGGATCTCGTTTCCCCAGCTCCGTCACGTTCCGTATCCCCAGCATCCTGAAATCGCGCAGCATCGCTGGTCCCACGGAGATCAGGTCGTGCAGTTGCCGCTCCTCGTTGGCCATAGATCCTCCTTGACAAGCCTTTGCTCGGCGTGTAACCTCCAGCTAGTCTAAATAAGACTAGCGGCCAGCGCAAGGAGAAAATTCATGAACTTCAAGAAACTCACCCCCGTTCTCTTCGTCGAAACGATCGAGCCCGTTCTCGATTTCTGGGTTGCCAGGCTGGGCTTCACGAAAACCGTCGAGGTCCCCGAAGGCGGCCACCTCGCCTTCGTCATCCTGCAAAAAGGCTCCGTCGAGGTGATGTACCAGACCTACGCCAGCGTGGAGAAAGACATGCCCGCCGCCGCTCCAGAAGTCCGCAAGGGACCTACGTTCCTTTATGTCGAAGTGGAGAACCTCGACGCGCTAAAGCCCGCCCTTAAAACCTCCGCGGTGTACATGCCGGAGCGCAACACCTTCTACGGTGCCCGCGAAATCGGCGTCCGCGACCCCGCCGGCCATTTCATCACCTTCGCGCAAATGGCATCGCAAAATTCGAAATAATTCCTCGGCCAGCCCAAGGGAATCTTTCCGGGTCCGGGAAAAGGCGGCCTCTTATTTCATGGATGCTCAAGAAGAGGATTTTTTCCCGGTTCCCGGAGCCGGCCTTACTTCCGGCTCGCTCGGCGTCGCGATCGACCGCGCCCCATTCTTTCCCACGGACCGCACCGCGAAGAAATGGTTGTCCGTCGAGACACCCTTCAGCACATTTTCGCCGGAGCTGGTCACAAAGTCGTACACCTGCCAGCGCGCTTCCGTCGTTTCCCGCCACAAAATCTCGAATCCCGCCCGCTCCGGATCGTCCTCCGCTTTCCAGGAAAGCTTCGCGTTGGGCGTGACCGCTCCTTTTAGCCTGACCTCCGTCGGCGGCGACGGAGCCATGGCCAGTTGCCGCAGCGCTTCCGCGTTGTCCCGTGCCACATTGCCCAGGAAAGCCTCGTTCAGATATTTCGCGAAATCTCCATACTCCACGCCGTTTTCCGAACGCGGCGTTTGATGCTGGTGATCGTAATTTTCGAGCGGCTCCGTGAATCTCACCGCCGGAAGCCCCGCTTTGTAGAAGGGATAGTGATCCCCTCCGCGTCCATAACGATCCACGCGGAAAATCATCCGGATCGCATCCTGCCCGTCAATCTCTTCGATCGCCCGCGCCAGTTCCCGCGAAAGTGAATCGCAGTCCTCGACTTCTCCGTTTCCTGAAAACAGCCGCACGCGATGCGGCGCTCCCGGCGCCGGATCGGCGCCAACGATGTCGTCCGTGAACATCCCGCCGACCGTATAGCCTTTCTCTTTCAGCCATTCCAGCAGGTGCGTGCTTCCCAGCAATCCCTGTTCCTCGCCCGAAACCGTCGCGAACAAAATCGTCGCGCGAAACCCGCTCTTTCCCGAAGCCGCCAGCTTGCTCAGCAGCCTCGCGCTCTCCACGCTCACCGATGTTCCCGACGCATCGTCGTCAGCCCCGGGGGCGTCCGCGTTGGGATCCATCACATCCGAAGGCCGCGAATCGAAATGCCCCGACACCACAAAAATCGTCTTCGCCATCGCCGGATCGCTCCCCGGCAAAATCGCGTACACGTTTTCCAACGGCACT
>Ga0079220_10000099_pt1 | contig 16831 bp, 17 predicted proteins | sample GAAS100_FD_75071 | JGI IMG/M metagenome (GOLD analysis project Ga0079220, IMG submission 75071) | Agricultural soil microbial communities from Georgia to study Nitrogen management - GA AS100 | ecosystem: Environmental > Terrestrial > Soil > Agricultural land | place: USA: Georgia | collected... | reverse complement strand
TCACGGCCTGGGGGCTCGCCGACCGCGCCGAACCCGCCGGCAAACGTCTCTCCCGGGCGGAACTCGACCAAGTCGTGAAGGATACCGGCCTGGATCAGCAGATGAAGCTCCTCGGCTATTGGGATGATTGGCAATCGGGCCGCCGCGGCAGAGCGCCATGAGCACTTTTTCGTGAGGCGCTTTCCGGGCGTCGTCCGGCTCACCGGCGTTCGGAGCTCCCTGCGCGGAAGACGGCCCTACCACAAATGACAGTTTGTCCAAAACAACATCACCACACCTAGAACACTCGTCGCGCCGGGTAGCCAACCCGCCCGCCGGCTTTCCCCTATACTGGAGAAGTGAGCGCTGTAGGAAAGATATTGGCGGTGGACTATGGAAAGGTCCGCATGGGCCTGGCACTCGGCAGCCCTGAAACGGGCATCGCGCAACCCCTGACGACACTCGAGCGCATCAATCGTAATGAGGACATGCGGCGCTTGCGTGAACTGGTGCGTGAGTATGGCATCAAACAAGTAGTGGTGGGCCTGCCCCTCCGCCTCGACGGCACCCGCGGCGAAATGGCCGAAGAAGCGGAGCGATTCGCCAATCGCTTGCGAAAGCAGATTGGCGTGCCGGTCGAGATGGTGGACGAGCGGCTTAGCAGTTGGGAAGCGGAGCGTCTGCTTGAAGAAGAATTTGGAAGGACGCGCCGCGAGGATGCGATCAGGAACAAGAAGCCGGAACGAGTTTCCGTGGACGCCGTCGCCGCCACAGTGATTCTCCGGGAGTTCTTGAACCAAAGCTCTCTTCAGCCCCCGGAGAAAGCATCCGCCGAAGGAACATCGAAGTGAAAAGCTTGATCAAATACGGCTTTCTTCCGTTGCTGCTGCTGTTCGCCGCCGGCAGCGCAGCGCTCTACGGGTGGTACGCCATCGAGAAGCCGTATCAGGGTTTCGCGAATGAGGGCGTGTTCGTGACCATCCCAAAAGGAGCGTCGCAGCGCGGTGCCGCGCGCATTCTCCGCAAGAACGGTGTGATTCGCAGTGCGTGGGCGTTCGAGTTCTACGCGCGGCGTCATCCCAAGCGCACGCTCGAAGCAGGAGACTATTATTTCGATCGTGCGGTCAGCGGCAAGGATGTTTTCTGGAAGCTGGCCAACGGCCAGGTGTACGTGCAGCCGTTCACCGTGCGTGAAGGCGATACGATGTTTGACATCGCGCGTAACCTGGAACAAGCAAAGTTCATGACTGCAGACGAATTTCTGCGCGCCGCCAATAATCCTGGACTCGTTCACGATCTTGCGCCAACTGCCCAGACGCTCGAAGGTTTCCTCTATCCCGCGACTTATCAGCTGCCCCGGCGCCCGGCACCCACCGAGCTGACCGCGCGGATGGTTGAAAAGTTCCGCGAAGAGTGGCATCAATTGGACTCGCCGGCCGGCGACCCTGCAGGGCTTGCACAGGGCCGTCCGGTGCTCTCGATCGTCACGCTGGCTTCGCTCGTGGAGCGCGAGACCCCCAAACCGGAGGAAAGGCCGCTGGTTGCGGGCGTTTTCGAGAACCGCCTGAAGAGGCGCATGCTGTTGCAATGCGATCCTACGGTGATCTATGCGTTGCAGAGAGTAGGCGCGTACAATGATTCATTAAGCAGCAAGGATCTTAAGTTGGATTCTCCTTACAACACTTACGAACACGGAGGCTTGCCCCCCGGCCCGATCGGGAATCCGGGAGCAGTTTCGCTCAAAGCCGCGATCGAGCCCGCGAAGACGGATTACTTGTACTTCGTCGCCAACACACAGGGCGGACACTTTTTCAGCGCGACGCTCGAAGAACACAATCGCAACGTGGCACGTTATCGCAGGCTGTTGGCGGGGTTGCCCGCGGATCCGCCTCCTCCTCCCGTCACGGCCCGGAAGAAGGCCGGGCAGAAAAAACCCGCGCACCACACACGAAAAAGGAACGTCGCAACCAGGCATCACCGGGGAGTGCAGTGAGCGACATCAAGAGCAAGAAAGCCTTGATCCTGGAAGCCGCGGAGGCGATTCGCGCGCCAAGGTGGACCCCGGCGGAAATCGACCAATTGCGGCGAAAACTTTTTGCTGAGCATCAGGAAGCAGGCAAAGTCACTTCCGAATACATCGTTGACGTATTAAAAGGCGCGGGAATGAAAATTCTTCTCACTCAGCAGGAAGAAGCTGAAGACCAGTTTGAAGAAGAATTCGAGGACCTGCTGCATTTCAAGACGCTGCAGGACGCCGAAGTCAGCCTCATGCGGCTCGATGAACTGATGCGCAGGTTTCAGGCGCATGGCGAGAGGGCGGCGGTGGAGCGCGTGTTGGATGTGGCGCGGCTCGGCAAGCGCCGGGCGGAAATGATCGCACGTAATCACAAAGTGGAAGCGCACAAACGCGCGGAAAAAGAGGAGATCGCCACCTGGTTCCGCATCTGGCTGGAGACGCCGGACACGTTTTTCAACTGGGTGGATTTGCGCAAGCAGTCGCCGGAGTTCCGGTCGCGATTCCCGGAAGCGGAAGTCGAAGAATGAGCACGCCGGACCTGCCGCCATTTTCCCTGGACGTACAGGCTCTCGATCTTGGCGCGGACGTAAGCGCGGTGGGCCTGCAACTTCTCGAAACGGAGAGCCGTGAACCCGTTCGCGGAGCAGAAGCCGCGGAGCTGTGGGCAAATGTCATTCCGGCGCTGGCGGGCAATGATCCCTTCGTTCTGGACTTCTTCAGCCATGTGGACCGCATCAGGGAATTCTGCGCCGCCAAGGAGATCGCTTTCCGCGAAGCGGCCCAGCGCTGCCTAGTTCTGCCCAAGCCCGCAAAGCAGCAGTTACAGCAACTCGTGGAGCGATTCGAGCGGGAGACTTTCGGCGTGCGGGCAGGTTCCGCGACGGCTCACGAGGATCCTGCATTGGAGGGAGAGCTGTCCAAGCGCGGGCTGGACGCCTATCACCGCGCTTACGGGCGTTACGCCTTCTGCGCGATCTGCGAGCTGGAAGACGGTTGGGCGACTATATTGAGCTCCACGCTTTGGCCAAGCGAAATCATCCGGCGCATACGGCCTGCGGTTCAGCCCTTTGACGTGCATATTGCCAGACCTCAATGAGCCGTCGCTACGCTAAGCGTTTTCCCGGGCGATTTGATTGACGTGCTTTCGGCTGGTTGCTAGATTGCTCTATTTGAGTCAAGAGGGTGTAAAAGCGTTGAGAAAACGTGTGTGGATGTGGATGGCAGCAGCGACACTGGCGGCAATTTCCGGCGGTTGCCACGGCGCGGTCAGCACCAAGCACCAGGTTCCGGCGTCGGAGCAACCCGTGGTGCTGAATGCGACCCGTGAAGAGTTGCTGGAGAAATACAACGCCATCGCCAAGAGCGTGAACAGCCTGAACGCCACGGTCGAGCTGAAGCCTACGGCCGGCTCCAAATACAGCGGCTTGATTGAGGAATACCACGAAGTGAAGGCGTTCCTGCTGGCGCAGCGCCCCACTTCGATTCGTATGATCGGGCAGGCGCCTCTGGTCGGCAAGACCGTCTTCGATATGACCAGCGATGGCCAGCAATTTCACGTATGGATTCCGTCGAAGAATAAGTTCCTGGTGGGACAAGTCGGCGTCGAGCGGAACAGCGCGAAGCCGCTGGAAAACCTCAGGCCGCAGCATTTGCTCGAGGCCCTCCTGTGGCCCGAGATTCAGAAGCAGGAACAGGTGCTTTTCGAGGAATTCAACGACGAAACGGGACGCTACTACGTTCTCACGGTCTTGCGGGGCGGTTACCAGATGGAGATTTTGCGCAAGATCTGGTTCAGCCGCACGGACTTGAATGTCGTCCGCTTGCAGCATTACGGGCCAAAAGGGATCCTTCTCTCGGACATTCATTTCTCAAACTGGCAGCCGGTGACGAGCGACCAGGGGGAACAACAACCCGCGACGGCGGCGGCGCCCGCGTTTCCGCAATCGATCCGCATCGAGCGGCCACATGACGATTACCAACTGACCTTGGATTTCACGAAACTCGCTTTGAACCAGGAAATTCCCGCGGATCGCTTCCAGCTCGAGCAGCCCGCGGGATCGGAGCTTGTGCAGGTGGACCAGAACGATAACACCTCGAAACCGAGCGAGAACCAGAAGCCATGATGGGCGAGCTTCTTTCGCGGAACCTGCTGCACAGACCGGTGCGCACGCTCATCGGAGTGATTGCCATCGCGGTGGAGGTTGCGCTGGTGGTGCTGATCGTGGGGCTGACGTCGGGCTTGCTGACGGAAACGGCGAAACGCATCGAAGGAATCGGCGCCGATATCATGCTGCAGCCGCCGGCGGCTTCCGTTTTTCTGGGCTTCAGCGGCTCGCCGATGCCCGTTAAAATCCAGGACCGGCTGAAAGAGCTGAAGTACGTCGAGGCGGTAGCTCCCGCGTTGCTGCAGTTCAATGCGACCGGCGGCGTGGAAATCGTCTACGGAATCGATCCGGAAAGCTTCCGAGCGGTTTCGGGGGGATTTGTTTTCCTTACGGGACATGACTTGCAGGGACCTAACGACCTTCTCGTGGACGACTGGGCCGCCAAAGCAAAACATCTTAAGGTGGGCGACACCTACAACCTGCTGAACAACGATTGGAACGTGGCCGGAATTGTCGAGCATGGGAAGGGCGCGCGGCTTTTCGTGCCTATTGGTACTTTGCAAAGCCTGGTCGGCGCGCGCGACAAGGCCTCGATTTTCCTGATCAAATGCACACGACCAGAGCACACTCCGGACGTCATGGAGCAGATGCGCCACGTCCTTCCCGGCTACACCGTTCGTCCGTTGCAAGATTTTCTGTCCTTGATGACCTCAACGAATATTCCGGGTCTCCAAGCGTTCATCGACGCGATGATCGCACTGGCCGTTTCCATCGGCCTGCTGGTTATTTTCCTGACGATGTACACAACCGTGATCGAGCGGACGCGAGACATCGGCGTGCTCAAGTCTCTAGGAGCGAGCCGGCGCTTTATCGTCAGGGCTCTGCTGATGGAATCCGCGCTGTTGTGCCTTATCGGGATCGCCGCCGGCATCGGATTGAGCTACGGAGCGCGCGCGGCTTTCCTGGCGGGCTTTCCCACATTGTCGATCCTGATTACGCCCGGCTGGATCGTTCGCGCGGCGGCTATCGCCCTTTTTGCCACGTTCGTGGGCGCCAGCTACCCGGCGTGGGTGGCAAGCCGAAAGGATGCCGTCGAAGCGCTATCTTTCGACTGATTGAAACGGCTGCGGCAGCCGGCGGCGAAACGGCTGAAACGAGGTCGCTAGGCACCGATGGAAATCACGGCTAGAATGGCGGCGCTGGAAGTGGAGCAAGACTTAGCCGGCGCGCCAAAGCCAGGACAAAAGAGCTTGGAACCGATACTCAAGACCGATGGACTATGGAAGCTGTACCGGGCGGGCAAAATGGAAGTGCCCGCGCTTCGCGGCGTCAATTTCGAAGTTCTGCCGGGCGAATCCGTGGCGGTAATGGGCCCTTCCGGCTGCGGAAAATCGTCGCTCCTGTACGTGATTGGAGGGCTGGCGCAGGCTTCACGTGGAAAAGTCCTCGTGGACGGAAATGAACTGACCGCCATGACGGACTCCGAAAGGACCAAGCTGCGGCGTCACAAGATCGGTTTTGTATTCCAAAGATTCAATCTCCTGCCGACACTGACTGCCAAGGGTAACATCGCCATCGCACAGTACATTCACGGGAACGGGTTCGATCCGCACCGCTTTGACGTCGTGACGAAAATGCTCGGGCTCCAAGGGCGGCTAACGCACAAACCTTCCGAAATGTCCGGAGGCGAGCAACAACGCGTGGCAATCGCCAGGGCAATTATCAACGAGCCCAAGATTCTTCTGGCGGATGAGCCCACCGGCAATCTGGACACCAAGAATTCCGAGGTGGTGCTGCAGATGCTTCGGCAACTCAACAAGGATTTGGGGCAGACCATCGTGATGATTACTCACAATCCGGAAGCGGTGACCTACTTCGACCGCGTGGTGCACATGAGGGATGGCGTGATCGTCGACGGTGTGCCGGCGGACTGAAATGGCGGAAATCGGCCGTATGCTTTCGCGGATCTTCCTTTGGACGCACGAGCGCGGTTCGTGGCAGTACGACGTCGCGGTCGTCGTCATCGTGGCGTTCGTTCTGCTGACTCCCAGTGAATGGTTTCGCGACCAGCCGTCGGTCGGAGATCCCGCCGCGGCCTCGCACATTCGTTTGGTCAGTGGAGATCGCGGCGGCGAGCAAGTCTACCAGGTGGACGCCCGCGTGCTGGCGCCGCCGGAGCGTACCCCGCAACTGCAAAATCAGCTCCACGGCGCTTTGCAAAAAACCCTCCCTGATCTGCGCGGCGGACGCTTTGAAATCTCCAAGATTGAAGCCGTGCGGGACGAACTCGGCACGGTGATTGCCTACCAGGTCACCATCCGCCGCAAGTAAGAAACACCTTGAAACTCAACTGCAACGCAGTCATTTCCAATCGCATCCAACAATTATGCTAGGATGTTTTTCGTTCTTTCCAGCCGAAATTCAAAAACAGGTGGACTATTGAGCCGGAAAACGTGGGTTCAGGCGATTTGTGCGGCCGGGCTGGCCGTAGCGGCGACGGCGCTGACCGTGAGTGGGGCGCAGCATTGGACGGCCGAAGCGGTCCTGTCCATGATGGACAAATCTGCCCGGGACTTTCGCACTTTGACCGCGGACGTGCAGCATATCAAGTACACCGACGTCGTGAAGGATACTTCCACGGAAACGGGCCAGATGTGGGTACGCCGCGATGAGAAAATGCGCATCGAAATTCAGAAGCCGGATCCGCGCACCATTTTGCGCTCTGGCGATTCGCTATACGTGTTTAATCCAAAAATTAATCGTGTAGAAGAGTACGACCTTGGCAAGAATCGCTCCATGGTGGACCAGTACGTTCTTCTCGGATTTGGAACCCGAAGCGAAAATATAAAAAAGAACTACTTGGTGGCGGTGAACGGCGAGCAGGAGCTCGACGGCAAAAGAACGGTGGTAATCGAACTTACACCGATTTCGCCCCAAATTCGCGACCAAATCACTAAAATACAGATGTGGATCGACCAGGCCTCCTGGCTGCCAATTCAGCAGAAATTCTTCGAAGCCGGTTCGGGCGATTATTTTATTTTCAAGTATTCGGACGTGCGGAAGAATCTGAATATCGCAGATTCGCGATTCAAAGCCGACTGGCCAAAGAACGCCACCAAAGTAAAACCCCGGGGCTGAACGCGGTCTACTGGGCTGACTTCACGCCTTGTTTCGTTCGCCGGCAGGTTGGCGCTCGCTCGCCAGGAGCTTTTCCTTCCGCTGCACGCCCCACCGGTAGCCGGCCATATTTCCGTTGGCGCTAACAACGCGATGACAGGGAACGACTACGGAAACCGGGTTCGTGGCGCAGGCCCGCGCCACGGCGCGGACCGCGCGCGGACGGCCTAGCGCGCGAGCCACCTGGCTGTACGTCCGCGTCGATCCCCGCGGGATTCGCTGCAGTTCCTGCCAGACGCGTCTCTGAAACGCGGTGGCTTGAAGATCGAGCGGCAGTTCGCGCGCGGGCGCCTTACCTTCCGCGCGCCGCAGGATTTCGCGCACCCAGCGCTCGAACCCGGAGCGGGCTTGCGAAATCTCCGCTTGGGGATACTCCGCGCGCAATTCGGAAACGAGGCGGGTGTCGGCGTCTCCAAGATAGACAGCGGAAATACCGCGGTGCGTGGCCGCCACCAGAACCTGCCCCAAATCCGATTTAGCGGTGGTATAGCTGATCTGCATTCCCTTCCCTCCCCTTTGATACGTCGCCGGAGTCATGCCGAGCTGTGCGTCGCTTCGTTCGTAAACGCGGCTCGAAGAACCATAGCCTGTTTCGTAGAGCGCTTCCGCTATGGGTGTGCCGGACCGCAGGAGGGCTTTGAACCGGGCGAGACGAAAAGCGGCGGCGAGCTCCCGCGGCTTCAGTCCTGTTACGCGCAGAAACGCCCGGCGCAGAGTTCCCGTGGTCGCGCCGAGTTGTTGAGCGATGGCGGACAGCCGCGCCCCTTCCTCGGACGAATCACGCAGGAGTTCGGAAGCCTGCTGGACCAGCCGCGTGGAATCGGAGATTTCATTGGGTCGGCAACGCCGGCATGGACGAAAGCCTTCGCGCTCGGCCTGTTGGCGAGTCCGGTAAAAAGCGACATTGCTTCGCAGCGGGCGGCGCGCTGGGCAGGACGGCCGGCAGTAAATGCCTGTGGACCTTACGGCCAGGAAGAACAGACCGTCGGCGCGCGAATCGCGGGCCATCGTTGCCTGCCAGAACCGGTCGGCGACGTGTGGGGGAATGCTGGTGGTTTGCTGTGTTTCTTGAAGTGCCATGTTCATAAAGCCAAGGTAGGTCGAATCAAAATTCAATTCTATCCGGAAAGGCGCGGCAATGTCTGATCCTTTCCGGCTCTCAGGCTTCTCCAGGAGCGGGCACGGTGTCTATTTCGTGAGCCGGGTCGCGGTGCGGCGCGGTGATAACCAGCAAAACCGCAGTCAGGATGACCAGTGCCGCGACGAACGTTCGCAAAGTAAAAGCCTCGCCCGCAAACAGCCAACCGAGCAGGAGAGCTACGACGGGATTGACCAGGGCATACGTGCCGACCCGCGCGGCGGTGCTTTTCTTCAGGATGTAGATGTACGCTGTGAATCCAATGGCCGACCCGAAAACGGCAAGGTAGGCAACGGCAATCCAAGACCGCGAGGAAACGGCCGCGAGGTGAAAACGCCCCACTTCGCCGGAAAGAAGGCCGGCAATCCAGAGCGCAATTCCGCCGCAAAAGCTCTGCATGGCCATGCCTAACATGGGTGAACGGGGTAAGGAACCATGTTTGGAATAGAGCGAGCCGCACGCCCAGGAAAACGAGGCCAGCACCAGGATGCCGGCGCCGAACGGATCGACGCGGCCCGACCCCGCCAGATGCGAAGGGCCAACCAGAAAGAGAAGCCCGGCAAAGCCGAGGATGACACCGGCAACGATCCGGACCGAGGGCCGATGGCCGCCTGGGCGAAGCCAGTCCACAAGGACCATCCAGAGGCACACCATGGCCACCAGCAGCGCGGTGACTCCCGACGGTACCGTCTGTTCAGCCCAGCAGACGCTGCCGTTGCCCAGGAAAAGCAGCAAACATCCCGTGATGGCGGCCGTCTTCCAATGTCGTGCGGTGGGAATAATTCCCGTTTTCCAAATCAATAGGGGGAGCAATACGATGCCCACCGACAGGTGGCGCGTTCCCGCAAGAAGCAGAGGCGGGAACGACTCGATGCCGACGCGCATCGCCAGATAGGTGGAACCCCAGAGAACGTACACCGCCGCGAACGCCAGGAGGACAAGACCGGAATATTCGGAGGATTGACCAGGGGACGAAGTGGAATTCGCGGAAGCAGGTTCAGTAGTCGCGGGCATTACCTTGAGATTCCAATATGAGAGCTTTGGTTAAACCAGTCTAGGTCCAATTTGGGAGCGCAGGGCTCACTGGAGCGAGGGAATCCACAAAAGACTTCGGCCATTGGAGTACTATAACTATCTAGTTCCAATTAGGACACTTCCGCTGTTTTCCACAGGTTGACGCCGAACGGTGGAAAATGGCATTTTGTCAGCCCCATTCACAAATGGGAAAGTTCTGAGACAGCAAAGAACGGTTTCTGGGGCCACTCTGTAGCGTGGGCAGAAAGCATCTCTGAGGGAGAGATGGGCGCGACGAACCGCTCTATTCCGCTGAAGACCAGCGACATCGCGGGCGTGCAGGGTCAGAACCCTGCGGCGCGCCAACCCGATGGTCCCGCCGAAATCGGCAGGCTTTCAACGCCCGGGCCGGCCCTGAAAGTAGTGCCGTTATTGCGGCCTTCGCAACCGCGCCGTTTTGTCCGCGTGCCGACGCACGCGGTGGGCATCTTTCCCGAACAGCGAGAGTATCCCCGGGCCGCTTTGCGGCTGCCGCTCCGCCTCAGAAGTGTAGATGGAATCAACGAAGACTTCCCGATCACCCTGGTAACCCGGGACATCAGCTCTACCGGCGTTTTTTTCCTTTGCCCCAAGCGGATCGACCCCAACACTCCGATCGAACTCGAGATCGTGCTGGTCAACAAGCCCATGGGTGAAGGGAACGTCGTGGTCGTGACCAAGGCCCGCGTCAAACGCATCGAGTGCGCGGCTATGCCCGGATGGTTTGGAATTGCCGCCTCCTACGACGACGTGCAGTTCGATCGGGACGACGGCATTCCTGGTCGAATCAGCGTCGTTTAGGAAAATTTCCCGCGAAAACCAGACGCGAGCTGTCGCCTCGCTTTTCCACAGGCCGATACTTGCGGCGAGTCAGGTTCTACCCATACACTTGCAGCCATCTGAATCTGCGGGCCGCTCCCACCTCTGGAGCTTCCTTGCCTGCGGACGGGGTTAACGTCGTCTGGGGGAAAAATGAGAAGACTACTGTGCCTGGTATTCGTAACGGTATTAGGTCTGGTGTGTTCGCAAGCGACTCGCGGGCAAGGGCAGGCAAGCACCGGCAGCGTGCAGGGAGATGTTGTGGACGAACGCGGCGGCAGCGTGCCCGACGCAACCGTTGAAGCAAGAAATCTCGACACAAACTACGCGCGAGTCGATACCACGAACGCCGAAGGGCATTTCGCCTTCCTGAACCTGGTGCCTGGCCGATACAAGCTCACCATTAGCAAGTCCGGATTTGCCACCGTCATTCAGGAAAACGTCAATCTGACGGTCGGCGGCGCGCTCACGCTTCCCGTAACCCTTCGAGTTTCCTCGGTGGCCACGCAAGTTGTGGTGTCCGACGTTCCGGTGGTCGAGGTGACCAAGACGGAATCATCGTCGACTCTCACGGACAGCGCGATTGCAAACACTCCCGTCTTGGGACGCAAGTTTGAAGACCTGCTCACGCTTACTCCGGGAGTCAGCATCGTTCAGGGACCCGATGGCGACGAGATCAATATCAACGGCCAGCGCGGAATCTTCAACAACGTCAGCCTTGACGGCGGCGATTATAACAACGGTTTTTTTGGGGAGCAGATGGGTGGCCAGCGCGCGGCCGTCGACATCACCCTGGAAGCCGTGAAGGAATTCCAGATTGTCGCCAGCGGCGCCAACGCCGAATTCGGACGCACCGGCGGCGGCGTGGTGAATGTAATTACCAAATCGGGCGCCAACACCGTGCACGGCAGCGCGTTCGAGTACTTCCGCACCGAAGGACTCACTGCCGCTACATCGGATGGCAAGCCTCTGGACAATTTCCGGCGGAATCAATTCGGCGGCAGCCTCGGCGGACCAATCGTTAAGGACAAGCTATTCTTTTTCGGAGCGGCGGAAGGCATCCGCGAAAATCTGACCAGGACCAACTTAAGCGTTCCGCAGGGCAGTTGTCCGGTGTCAAACCCGGTGTTCGGCAGCAACATCACCGACGCGCAGATTTCGGCTAGCCCGGAATGCCAGCGCCTGACCCTTCTCGATTTCATGCAGACGCAGTTCAACGAAGACGATGGCCAGCCGGTGGATCACCAGGTACGCAATGCCTCGGTGTTCGGACGCATCGACTACAACCTGAACCCCAACAATCAAATCTACGGCTCTTACAGCTTTGACTGGTCGAAGAATCCCAACCAGACCTTCGACGTCCCCACCTACGGAACTACCGCGAACGGAACCGAAGGCCCAAGCAGGATTCAGGTGGTCAACACCAACTGGTACAGCACGATTTCGAATAACAAGCTGAACGAAGCGCACTTCACTTATTCCCGCGAAAATCGGCCACGCAACGCCATTGATAAGACCGCCGTGCCGGACACCGCGATGGGATTCGGCCCTACGTTCCGCTTCGGCAAACCCTTCTTCCTCGATCCCGCCGTGGATGAACTGCTCTGGCGCACCCAGATCAAAGACAATTTCTCACTGATTCATGGCAATCACACCATTAAACTTGGCGGCGAGTGGCTGCACACCAGGAACACGCAAATCTTCCGGGGATTCTTCTCGGGCCGATATTTGTTCGACAGCCCCGTCGGCTTCATGCACTACGTTACCGACGGTCCCAACTACCGGGAATGCTCGAACGGCACCACGGTGGTGGGCGCCTGCCCGGCAGGCACCACGGTGGTCGGGCCCCTGTTGCTCTTCTTGCAACACGGACCAGCGACGCAGGGCGAAACCTTCGATCAATCCGGGTTTTCGGACATCGCGAACGAGGAGTTCGCGCTTTTCGTCCAGGACACCTGGAAGCTCACCCGTAATTTTACGTTCAACTATGGGCTCCGCTGGGAAGCGCAGCAGTTTCCCGACCCCGTGATTGCGCCCTCGCAAACCGCTTACGGCGTGAACCTGAGCGATCCCAACTTCCCCTCCACAGGTAAGATCCCCAATCAGAACAAGATGTTTCAGCCGCGCCTCGGCCTCGCTTGGGATCTACGCGGAGACGGGCGCTCCGTTCTGCGCGCCAGTTGGGGAATCTTCAACGCGCGCCAGAATATGCTTACTCAAGTGGGCGCGATTACCACCAACGGCGTGCAGCAGCAGGCCTTCGCTGCGGCCTCTTCGTTCGGTACGCCTCCCGCTTACGGGCAGAATGCCGCCCCCATCGATAATCCCCCGCCGGCCGGAACGATTCCGAGCGGCGTGGACGTCACCTTTTTCAGCAAGGATTATGCGAATCCGCGCATCTACTCCACCAACATTGGCTACGAGCAGCAGCTTGTAGGCGACTACGCGGCCTATGCGGACTTCACGCTCGCCAAAGGCGTGCATCTCACCCGATTCATCAATCCCAACGTGTCCGCCGATCCCAATTTTAACTGCGGAGCCGGTTTCTCTAATCAGGCGCCTGGCGTTTGCGTTCCCACCACCGGAGACACGGTGACTTATCCGAGCGCGATTTTCGGTTCCGGAGTCGCCGCGCCGTTCACCAACCTCGGCACGGTTACCGATACCGTGAGTTCCGCGAAGTCGCTGTACCGCGGATTCACCGTGGGCGTGCGCAAGCGCATGAGCCATCGTTTCCTGTTTGACGTGAATTACACCGCCTCGTGGGACTACGACGATGATTCAAACGAGCGCGACCCCTTCACCTTCCGCTATGTCAACGTGTTCGACCTGGCCCAGGAGTACAGCTATTCCGACCGCGACGAGCGTCATCGCTTCAACTTCTATACCGTTGCCAATCTCCCCTGGGGACTCGATGCCAACGTCCGTATGCAGGCGCACTCTTCCCAACCGATCTCGCCGGAGCCGCGCATTGTCGGCGGCACCGTGCTAGGACGCAATTCGCTGCGAAAGGACAATGCCTTTTTCACCTTCGACTTCGGCATCGCTCGCGCCTTCCGCTTTGGAGAGCGCATGAGCCTCACGCCCAAACTCGAAATGTTCAACACCTTCAACAATAAAAACAACGTGAACCCGCTTTCCACGCCGGGACTGTTCAACTTCGATGGATTTCTGCGTGTCGGAGTAGGCGATCCGCGCCAGGCGCAGCTCTCGATCCGTTTCGACTTCTAGCGCTTAGTCGACGGCCGGGTCTGATCAAAACTCCGGGGGCGGGCGGTAAGCCTGCCCCCTTTTGCTATGCTCGAAGGGATGAAATCGCGCCTGACGAAGAATTCGCGCATTCGCGGCGTCTTGTTCGATTGGGACGGCACGCTGCTCAATTCCTACGAAGCAGACACCGCCGCATACCTCGCGATGTTCCGCGCCATGGGTATTCCCTGGGGCGTCGCGGAACTCGACCGGCACTATTCGCCGAACTGGTATCACGTGTATCGCGCGGCGAAGTTGCCTCGCGCCCGCTGGGCCGATGCCGATAACCTTTGGCGCCATCATTACTCCAGGCACCGGCCCAGGCTTATGCCCGGCGCGCGCCGCGTGCTCGCGAAACTTCTAGCCAGCCACGCTCTCGGCTTGGTGACCAGCGGCGACCGCAGCCGCGTGCTGCGTCAACTCCGCGAGTTCCGGCTTTCCGCGGCATTCTGCGCCCGTGTGTGCAGCGGAGACACTCCGCAGCGTAAACCGCACCCGGCTCCCCTTCGCTTGGCCCTACGGCGCATGCGCCTTCTCGCAGGCCAATGTGTTTACGTGGGCGATTCTCCCGAGGATCTCCAGATGGCGCGCAGCGCCGGCGTGCATGCTGCTATCGGGGTGCTGGGACCATTCCCAACCGAAAAACGCCTGCGCGCCGCCAAGCCCGATGCCCTTCTTGAATCCATCGAGGAATTGCCGCGAATTCTCAAGCGGTTGGGTTGAGTCGCTTGCAGCCGGGAAGGGTCAGGGCTCGGCCGCGGGCGGCGAACTTTGCGGCGCGGAGCCCGCGGCCGGCAGAGGCTTGAAGTCTGTCCATTTAATCACCAGCCGCACGGGCACGTCGTGACCCTTCAAATGCAGGTAATCGTCCGACCGCATATAGTTCGGGAACCAGTATTTACCTTCGACATTTTCGCGGTACGTTTCGAAACTGGAAAAAGGCAGGCTCGGCGGGTGATACGGCCCCAGATCGGTCACGAAACTTCCGTACGTTTTCACCACTTCCAGATATTGCGTGTCCACCCAAACCACACCCTGGAAATACGGATGCGCGCGGTCGACCGTCTTCGGCTTGGCCTCGAAGATGTAGCAATCCACCTCGTCGACTTTTTCGCGCCCGACATATTTCAAGTCGTACCTGGAAAGCTGATTCGGCGTCAGCGGGTAAGCCGGGATGCGCATCAGAGCATTCATGTCCGGCGGTTCCAGTTGCACATAGCGCAGTGTGGAACTCGGATTCTGCACGACCTTCTCGAAAACCTGGCCGTCGGAATCCACCGCGGTCTGTGTCACAAGTTCGTACTCGCCCGACGGCTTGCCGTCCAGCCCGTATTCCGTCAGCCGAATGCTTTTCGTATAACCAAAATGCGGGCGGGCCTGCGCGAAGTCCTGCTCCCGCTGTGAAAAGTGCTCGATGATTTGCTCCGGAGGCAAGGCTGGCGGAGGCTCCGGCGGAGGCGCGTCCGTCGAGATGCGGTGCACGTCATGCTCGGGTGGCGGCGTGAGCGGCCGGTTGGTTTCCTGCGCTTGAAGCCCGAAAGAGAAAAAAACGCTCGCGCTTAGAGCGGCGAGCGCCGGTATCCGCCACAAACGGACGCTTGCGCAAAGGGAATCTTTGGCATTTCGCATCACTGTATAAGATGCACCAAGGCGTGGGTAGTTTGCCGCGCGTCTCTTCGACACTGTTCAGTCTATCGCAAATCCTGGCCCGTTCGTCGTCACGCAGGCAGGCTGCTCTGCTAGAATGGAACGCTTTGTGACCGAAACTCGACAGGCAAAGCGCTTCTTTGTTTCCGGCATGGTGCAGGGCGTGGGCTTTCGGTTCTTCACGCAGCACCAGGCCGGACGGCTGGGCGTGTCCGGTTACGTCTGTAATCTCATGGACGGCCGCGTGGAAGTGTACGTAGTGGGCGGGGAACAACAACTCGCACAAATGCGCGCAGCCATCGCGCAAGGCCCGCGCGGCGCCACGGTGGATCGCGTCATCGAAGAGTCTGCCCAGGTCGACCCGCGCTACGACAACGAATTCAGCATTACCTACGACCGATAGGAGGAGCCGTCTCGCATGGACGATCTGAAGAAACTGATTCGCGAAGTGCCGGATTACCCGAAGCCGGGGATTCTCTTCTACGACCTCACCACGCTCCTGAAGGACAAGCACGGCTTCCACGCCTTGATCGACCGGCTTTGCGATCACTACAAGAATCATTCCATTGACGTTGTCGCGGGAATCGAGGCGCGCGGATTTATTTTCGCTCCGGCGTTGGCCTATCGCCTCGGCGCAGGATTCGTTCCCGTGCGGAAGCCCAAAAAACTTCCCGCGAAGACCGCTAGCATTTCTTATGCCCTCGAGTACGGCACCGATACCCTCGAGATCCACGAAGACGCCATCAAGAAAGGCCAGAAGGTCATCGTATGTGACGACCTGCTGGCCACCGGCGGCACGGCTGCGGCTACAACGAAGCTCGTCGAAAAGCTTGGGGGAATTGTGGATGGCGCCGCCTTCGCGGTCGAGTTGACGTTCCTGAAAGGCAGAACCAAGCTGCCGGACCTCGACGTCTTCTCTCTGATCCAGTACGACAAATAGTGGCTCGGCGTTAGCGTGGCTTTCGCTGGCGCAGCGCCTCGAATAGGACCACTCCCGCCGCGACCGAAACGTTCAGAGACTTCACCGGCCCGCTCGTCGGAAGCGACACCACAAAATCGCAGCGTTTGCGCGTCAATTCGTGCAGCCCTTGCCCTTCGCTTCCCAGAACGATTCCCGTTGGAGAGCTATAATCCACTTCCGTGTAACTCTTTTCCGCGCGCTCATCCAGTCCCACGAGCCAGTAGCCCGCTTCCTTTAACTCTTCCATTGCACGCGAAAGGTTGGTCACTTTTGCCACCGGAAGATGCGCCAGCGCTCCGGCGGACGACCGCGCCACCGTATCCGTGAGCCCTGCCGCGCGGCGTTCGGGGATCACCACGCCATGTGTGCCCGCCGCCAGCGCGGTGCGGATGATCGCGCCTAGGTTATGCGGGTCTTCCACGCCGTCGAGCAGAACGATCAGACCCTTTCCGCCCGGAGCGCGATTCGCCTCCGCTAGAATGTCTTCCAGAGTCGATGCCGGTCGCGAGGCCGTGACCGCTACGACTCCTTGATGATCCTTGGCGTTCGCCAAGCGGTCGACTTGGCTGCGGTCTTCGAATCTCACAGACACGCCGTTGCGCCGCGCCAGTTGGACGATTTCTTCGATTCGCGAATCCTGGCGCCCCTTGGCAATCACAATGCGCTCGAGCGGGCGTCCCGCTTCG
>Ga0079220_10000098_pt1 | contig 17104 bp, 18 predicted proteins | sample GAAS100_FD_75071 | JGI IMG/M metagenome (GOLD analysis project Ga0079220, IMG submission 75071) | Agricultural soil microbial communities from Georgia to study Nitrogen management - GA AS100 | ecosystem: Environmental > Terrestrial > Soil > Agricultural land | place: USA: Georgia | collected... | reverse complement strand
GACTCCCCCGCAGCGCCGTCGGCAGCAGCCGGGCCAGCGCTGCCAGGACCGCCCGGTGGGCCCAGTCCGGCTGAGGCCGGGCCACCTGGCGGCGCAGCACCATCACCTCATGACGTAGCACCAAGATCTCCGCGTCCTTCGACGCCTGGCTCCGGCCCAGCAGCGCCGGCCAGCCGAACACCCGGATCATGATCAGATACAGCAGACGGACAGGCACGAACCGCGATCATGCCGCAACCTGATAGCCATGCCTAACCGCAGCTCAGCATCCCCGCGCTGAGTTTTGAAGCGGTACACCCCTGCGGCGCCGCGCAAGCGCGGTCAGGCCAAGGGCCTGGTCCTTGGCCCGCACCGCCGGCTCGCACGAGATGGCAGCAATTGTCCTCATTGATCCTCATGCCCAGCACCTGGCAGTAGAACTCGGACAGGGCCCGCGGGTCCGGACAGTCGATCCCGTCTTCTCAAGGCTCCCGATCACATCAACAGGGTGCCAGCGAACTGATGCGCCCGCTTCGGCTCATCGAGCATCACCTACGCGATCGCCGGCACGTCTCCCGCTTTCTCACCGAGGATCCGTAGGAGAGGATCGCTGATGCCGCCCGGTGCCCGGCCTGTACCGGCAACGCGCCAACGCCTTCCAGGACGAGGACTACAAGCTGGGCAGTGTGACCGCATCCGCGTGCTCGATGTCCGCGGCACGTTCCGGCCAGTTCGTTCGGTGCTTCCAGCTCGTCGCCGTCGATCGGGATGCGGATCGCGACGAGGTCAGCCGTCCGGCGTCAGCACGCCCGGCACCAGATCGAGCGCGATGTCGATGATCATGTCCTCCTGGCCACCGACCAGGCCGCGCCGGCCGGCCTCGAGCAGCAGCGTCCGGGCGTCCACGCCGTAGCGTTCGGCCGCGATCTCCGCGTGGCGGAGGAAGGACGAGTAGACACCCGCATAGCCGAGGGTGAGGGTCTCGCGGTCCACCTGCACCGGACGGTCACGCAGTGGCCGGAGAAGGTCATCGGCGGCGTCCTGGAGCGCGAAGAGGTCGCAGTTGTGCTGCCAGCCGTGCAGGTTCGCCACCGCGATGAACGGCTCGATCGGGCAGTTACCCGCCCCGGCGCCCTGCCCGGCCAGTGATGCGTCCACGCGGGTGACGCCTTCCTCCACCGCGACGACGCTGTTAGCCACCGACAGCGACAGGTTCTCGTGCGCGTGCACGCCGATCTGCGTGGCCGGGTGGAGGATATCCCGGTAGGCGCGGATGCGCTCGCGCATCCCGTCCAAGGTGAGCCGACCGCCGGAGTCAGTGACGTACACGCAGTGCGCGCCGTAGGACTCCATCAGCTTGGCCTGCGCGGCCAGCTCGGTCGGCGCGGCCATGTGGCTCATCATGAGGAAGCCGGACACGTCCATGCCTAGTTCGCGCGCCTTCGCGATGTGCTGGGCCGAGATGTCAGCTTCCGTGCAATGGGTGGCGATCCGGACGGACCGGACCCCGATCTGGTAGGCACGCACGAGTTCGGCGATCGTACCGATACCCGGCAGCAGCAGAGTGGTGAGCACGGCATTGCGGATGTTGGCGGCGGCGGCTTCGAGCCATTCCCAGTCGGTGTGGCTCCCGGGCCCGTAGTTCAGCGATCCGCCGGCCAGGCCGTCTCCGTGGGTGACTTCGACAGCGTCCACCCCGGCGGCGTCCAGAGCCGACACGATCCGGCCCACGTCGGCGGGGTCGATGCGATGCCGGATGGCGTGCATGCCGTCCCGCAGCGTGACGTCCTGGATGTAGAGCTTCATCGGGTGGCCTCCGCGATCGTCTCGGCGACGCGCAGCGCGGCCGAGGTCATGATGTCGAGGTTGCCTGCGTAGGCGGGGAGGTAGTGTGCGGCGCCCTCGACCTCTAGGAACACCGACACCCGCGTGGTGACCGGCCCGGCGCGGCCGGGCACGAGCGTGTGCACCGGTTCGCCGTCGGCGACGGGCGTGAACTGGACCTCGTGCTTGAGGCGGTAGCCCGGCACGTACTGGGCGACCCGCTCGGCCATCTCCTTGACCGACGCGCGGATGGCCTCGTGGTCGGCGGCTCCGATGAGGCAGAACACGGTGTCGCGCATGATCAGCGGGGGCACAGCGGGGTTGAGGATAATGATCGCTTTGCCCCGTGCGGCGCCGCCCACAGCCTCGATGGCGTGCGAGGTGGTTTCGGTGAACTCATCGATGTTCGCGCGGGTACCAGGACCCGCTGACTTGGATGCGATCGACGCGACGATCTCGGCGTAGTGCACTTGGGTCACTTGCGACACCGCCGCTACCATTGGGATGGTCGCCTGTCCGCCGCAGGTGACCATGTTGACGTCGGGCGCGTCCAGGTGCTCGTGAAGGTTGACCGGCGGCACCACGAACGGCCCGATGGCCGCGGGTGTGAGGTCGATGAGCCGTTTGCCGTAGGGCGCGAGCTTCTCCGCGTTGGCGATATGCGCCTTCGCGGAGGTTGCGTCGAAGATGATGCCGATCTGGTCGAAGCCGGGCAGCGCGATCAGCCCGTCCACGCCCTCGTGGGTGGTCGGCACCCTCAGGCGGGCGGCGCGGGCCAGGCCGTCGGAGTTGGGGTCGATGCCGACCATGGCGCCCATTTCCAGGGCGTCGGACAGGCGCAGCACCTTGATCATCAGGTCGGTGCCGATGTTGCCGGAACCGATGACGGCAACCTTGGTCATACTCATGAGGTTCCCTCCGCGGAGAACGTGACGCTGACATGGCCGAGGGGGCTGATCTCGGCGCGGAAGTAGGTGGCAGGAGCGACCGGCACCATCGGCCCGAGCGCGCCAGAGAGCACGATCTGCCCCGCGCGCAACGGGTCGCCGAGCCCGCGGGCGGTGCGCGCCAGCCAGGCCAGCGCGATGAGCGGGTCACCGAGGCAGGCGGCTCCGTTGCCCTGCGAGACCAGCTCGCCGTCGGCGTACAGGCGCATCGTTACCCTGGCTGGCTCGAACTCGTCGAGGCGGAGCTGGTGCCCGGCCAGCACGAACAGCCCACTGGAGGCGTTGTCGGCGATCGTATCGGTGATCGTGATGTCCCAGCCAGCCACGCGGCTGTCCACGATTTCCAGCGCCGCGACCGCGTAGTCGACCGCGTCGCGGATCTGCTTTTCGTCGAGGTTGCCTTCGGCGAGGTCATGCCGGAGCACGAACGCGATCTCGGCCTCTATCCTGGGCTGCAGCAGCCGGCCGGAGGGAATCGTGGCCAGCCCCGAGACGTTCATGTCGGCGAACAGCACGCCGAAGTCGGGCTGATCCACCCCGAGCTGCCGCTGCACGGCGGGCGAGGTCAGCCCGATCTTGCGGCCCACGATCACCGCGCCCTCGGCGACCCGGCGCCTGGTCAGTTCGCGCTGCACCACGTAGGCGGCGGCGATGTCCTCGGTGCCGAGCAGGTCCCGGACCGGGACAGCCGGCCGGCACTGCCGTGCCGCGTCGGTGAGGCGGGCGGCGGCCTGGGTGATGTCCGTGTCGGTTGGGATGGATGTCATCGCGGCGGTCACGTCCTCACACGTCCGTTGAGTGCCCAGTGCGCCGACATGCACGATCGTGGGTGCAACCGGGCCGGGCCGTTGCCGGAGTAGTTGGGGTAGTTCATCGCTGCTCCGCCGTGGCCACGGCGAACCCTGCGATCCACGCCGGGATGGCCTCGTAGAACCGGGAGCGCATCTTGTACGGGCCGGTCGCGGCCAGAGACGCGAACGCCGCGATCCAGGTGCGGACCTCATGGGCGGAGCCGCCGCCCTCGGTGGCCATCCACTCCGGCGTCCACGAGTCGAACTCGGCGAGCCCGCCCGTTTCGAGGATGTCGAGCAGGCGGTTATCCCAGGCGGGGTTGAGCGGGATCATGGTTGTCGATCCGGCGGCGTAGTCGCGCCCGGCCTGGATGACCCGCTGCTCGCCCTTGGCGCGCTGTTCGGGGGCCGGCGGGCGGCCTTCGATGAGGGCGTCGGCGATCTTGGGCGGCGCGCCGTCCAGCACTGGCACAGGCGGGTCGTGCGAGAGGCCGCCGGAGGCGAGGAAGAGCACGCGCTTGCCCAGTCCGGCAGCCGCCTCACCGACCGCTGTGCCCAGCGCGCGGATGCGGCTGACCGGTCCGAGCGGGGTGGCGACGCCGTTGACGAACACCGGGACGACGGGCACGCGGTCGATGCCGCCGAACAGCACCTCCAGGGGCTGCGCAAACCCGTGATCGACGGCCATGCGCGCCGATATCGTCAGGTCAACGCCACGGTCGAGCACGCCTTGGGCGAGCGTCTTGGCTGCCCCGGTGTCCACGGCCAGCGGCCCCGCCGGCGAGCCGAAGTCACCGATCGACTGGGCCTCGGTGGCGAGGCAGAATGGCGGCATCTCCTTGTAGAAGAAGCCGTTGTAGTGGTCGGGCGCGTACAGCACGACGAGTTCCGGGCCGAACTCGCCGACGAACGCGCGCGCGCCCTCGACGGCTTGATCCACTCGCGCCAGGACCTCGGTTCCGGGGTCGTTCTTGCCGATGAGGGGCGAGTGGGACAGGCCGACTGCTGCTGTGGTCATGAACGTTCCTTATGGGTTGATGACAAGTTTTCCGGTGACTGCGCCGTCGATCATGAGCTGGAGTCCTTTGTGGATCTCTTTGAGCGGCAGCGCCCGGTCGATTACCGGGCGGACGCCGGTCGCCTCGATCATGCGCAGCATCGCGACCAGTTCGCCGCGGGTGCAGCCGGTCGAGCCCAGGATCCGTTGCTGGTGGTAGAAGACACGGCCGAGATCGGCAGGCGGGTTCATCCCGCTGGTGGCTCCGGCGACGACGACGGTCCCGCCGGGTCGCAATGCCTTGAGCGAGTGCGACCAGGTGGCCTCGCCGACCGTTTCGATCACGACGTCGACCCGCTCGGGCAGGCGTTCGCCTGCGGGCAGCGCGGAACGTGCGCCCCAGGTAAGCGCGTCGGCGCGTTTGGCCGCGCTGCGGCTGGTGACGTAGACCACGGCACCTGTCGCCGCGGCCAGCTTGATCGCGGCCGACGCGACTCCCCCGCCCGCGCCCTGCACGAGAACGCGGTCGCCGGCGGTGATCCTGGCCTGGGTGAACAGCATCCGGTAGGCGGTAGTCCACGCGACGGGCAGGCAGGCGGCCTCGTCGTGGGATAGCCATGGGGGCTTCGGGACGAGGTTGCGGGTCGGCACCGCCAGGTACTCGGCGAAGGCGCCGTCGTGCTGTTCCGACAGCAGGGCTCGGTTCGGATCGAGCGTCTCGTCACCGCGGCCGGCGTCGGGGTCGGCGATCACCGGGTGCACGAGCACCTCGTTGCCGTGCGCGTCGTAGCCGGCGGCGTCGCAGCCCAGGACGACCGGGAGGCGCTCCGCCGGATGGCCGACGCCGCGCAGGGTCCACAGGTCGTGCATGTTCAGTGAGGACGCAACGACCCGGACGACCGACCACCCGGGTCGCGGGCGCGGTTTCTCTACCTCCCGTACCACCAGGCCGGACAAAGGGTCGCGGGCGCTCTGGGAGACGGCAATCGCGGCAAGCATGCCACCACGCTCGCCCGGGAACCGCTGCGTCTCATAGCTCCCGTGCCGTGGCGCGGAACGCGGCCTGGAATCGATGCGGTACCGCGGGTTTCCCTCAAGACATGACTTCCACCGTCGAACCCGCCAGCGCGACACCGTGCGGCGTGCTGCGGCGCCCGGCCGGGCTCGCCCGCAACGTCGATGTCTCGGGGCTGGTCGATACCGAGGGTGGCCTGCTGGACCGGGCCGTCTTCACCGACGAGCAGCTCTACCGACAGGAGATGCGCCGCGTCTTCGCGCCGAGCTGGCTGTTTCTGGCGCACACCGACCAGTTCCGCAAGCCGGGCGACTTCTTCACCAGCTACATGGGCGAGGACCCGGTCATCGTCACGATGGACCGCAACCGCAAGGTCCGCGCCTACCTGAACTCCTGCCGCCACCGCGGCGCCCGGGTGTGCCGCGCTGACTTCGGTGCCACGCGGAATTTCACGTGCACCTATCACGGGTGGGCCTACGACCTGGAAGGCAAGCTGGTCAGCGTGCCCAACAGGGATGGCTACCCGGAGTCGTTCGACGTCCGGGACTGGGGCCTGGTCGAAGTGCCCAGTGTGGACTCCTACCAAGGGCTGGTCTTCGGCACGTGGGCTCCGGATCCGGTGCCACTGCGCGAATACCTCGGTGACATGGCGTGGTACATGGACGCGATGCTCGACCGGGATCCGGAGGGCACGGCGGTAGTCGGCGGCGTGCACAAGTGGGTGCTCGAGGGCAACTGGAAGCTGGCCGCGGAGCAGTTCGCTACAGACTGGTACCACGTAAACATGAGCCACGCGTCGGCGCTTCAGGTGCTGTCGCCGGCGAGCAAGAAGCCGCGGGACCAGATCGTGCACCGCACCGGGCGGCAGTACGCCGACCTCAACGGGCACGGTGCCGGGTTCCCGGTGCACCCGAAGAATCGCTTCAACGCGCAGGCCGTGCACGAGTGGACGGACTATGACGCGCTGCGGAAGCGGCTCGGCGACGCGCGCGTCGAGGGCCCGCTCACCGACGGCCACGCCACGGTGTTCCCGAACTTCTCCTACCTGCCGGTCATCGGCTCTGTCCGGGTCTGGCATCCCAAGGGCCCCGACCGTATGGAGGTGTGGGCCTGGACCGTCGTGGACAAGTCCATGCCGCCGGAGGTCAGGGAGGCCCAGCGCCTATACAACCTGCGCACGTTCGGCCCCAGCGGCATCTTCGAGCAGGACGACGGTGAGAACTGGAGCGAGGTGCAGGCCATCTCGCGCGGCTTCATCACTAACCGGGTACCGCTGAACTACCAGATGGGCATCGGCTCGGAGCGGCATGACGGCCGCCACCCCGGTATCACCAGCGAGCTGTACAGCGACGCCGCCGGCCGGGCCTTCTACGGGCGCTGGCGTGACCTGATGAACACCCCCGCCTGGCACGAAAAGGAGGGCGGGCAGTGAGCAACGGCATCCGCCTCGCGTCCCTCGACGACATTCCTGAGGGCGAAGGCATCGCCATCGACAAGTCTGTCACCGGCACCGCCGACAACATCGCTCTGCTGCGCGACGACGACGGAACGGTGTGGGCGCTTGACGACACTTGCACCCATGAGAAGGCCTCCCTGGCCGAAGGCTGGGTGGAAGGCGGGTATGTGGAGTGCCCGCTGCACGCCAGCAGGTTCTGCCTGAAGACCGGCGAAGTCCAGGGCCTGCCGGCCACGAGGAGCACGTGCCCGCACCGGGTAGAAATCCACGACGGCGAGATTTATCTGCTCTCGGGCGAGGCGCCCTGATGGCCGGCGGCGTTGTGGTGGTCGGCGGGGGCATCGCCGGCGTGAGCACGGTCGCCGAGCTGCGCGCGGGCGGTTTCGACGGCGACCTCACTCTGGTCGACGCCGGCGATTTCCCCTATGACCGGCCGCCGCTGTCCAAGGAGTACCTCGCCGGCGTTAAGGACCTCGCAGACATCGCGCTGCAGCCGCCGCGCTGGTACAGCGACCGGTCGGTCCGGCTGATCAACCGGACCACGGTCACCGCCTTGCGTCCTGCCGAGGGCGCGGTCGAGCTGTCTGGCGGCATGAGCTTGCGCGCCGAACGCGTCGTGCTGGCAACCGGCGGGCGGGCAGCCCGCCCGCCCATCCCTGGCAGCGGCAGCCCCCGCGTCCACGTGCTGCGCACCGCGGAGGACGCCGGCCGGCTGCGCGCGGCGCTCAGGCACGGGGTAAGGGTCCTGGTGGTCGGAGCTGGCCTGATCGGCGCCGAGGTCGCCTCGACCGCTCTCCGCCTGGGCTGCGAGGTGACGCTGGCCGATCCGGTGTGCCCGCCCCTGGTGACGGCGCTCGGCCCGGACGCGGCGGCCTGGCTGCATAGCGTGCACGCAGAACGAGGCATCAAGACCGTCCAGGCAGGCGTTTCGCACCTGGACGAGGAGGACGCGGACGTCGTGGTGCTGGGCGTCGGGATGGTCCCGGAGACGTCGCTTGCCGGCGCCGCCGGCCTCGAGGTCGACCGCGGCATCGTCACCGACGAGCGCCAGGTCACCTCCAACCCCGCGATCCTCGCGGTGGGCGACGCGGCCAGAACCCGGCGTCACAGCGTGCTGCCCCGGAGCGGACACTGGGAAGCCGCCCAGCACGACGGTCGCCGGGCCGCCGCCACTATTCTCGGCAGGCCGGCGCCGGCCGAAACCATCTCCTGGTTCTGGACCGACCGGCACGATCTGCACGTCGAAGTCGCCGGGGAAATGGCGGCCGCCGACGCTACCGTCCTTCGCGGGCAGCTCGGGGAGCCGCCGTTCTCGGCGTTCGGCCTGCGCGAGGGCCGGGTTGTCGCCGCCGTCGCCGTCAACGACTCGATGTCCGTGCGGGCCGCGCGCCGCATGATCGACCGCGGCATCACCGTCCCCGCGGACAGGCTCGCCGACCCCATGACCGACCTCCGCAAGCTCCTGCGCGGGTGAAGGGAAGCAACCGTGAGCATCACCACCCCAACGCGGACGTCCCAGGCCGGGCAGCGCGCGGACCGCGATATCCACTTCGAGGTCGGGCAGTTCTACTACACCGAGGCAGAACTGCTCGACGACGGCCGCTTCACCGACTGGCTCGACCTGCTCGAGGACGACCTCGACTACTGGATGCCGACGCGGACCAACCGGCTGCGCCGCCAGCAGGCGCTGTCGATCGCGTCCCGCGGCGAGGCCGCCTACTACGACGAAACCAGGCAAAGCCTGGCCTGGCGCATCCGGCGGTTCGACTCCGGCATGGCGTGGGCGGAAGACCCGCCGTCGCGCACCCGTCACCTGATCACCAACGTCGTCGCCCACCACGTCGACCCGGCCGGAACTCCCGGGTTCACAGACGATGACCTGCTGGTGCGGTCGGCGTTCCTGGTCTACCGGAACCGCCTCGAACGCGAGGAGAACGTGTTCGCCGGGCGGCGCACCGACATCCTCCGCCGCCGCCCCGCGGGCCTGCGCGTGGCGCGCCGGGAAATCCTCCTGGACCAGAACATCCTGCAGGCCAAGAACATCTCGACCTTCTTCTAAGGACTTGCCATGACCGACGTTGCCCTCAAGCACCACCAGGTGACCACCTCGCTCGGCGAGATCGCTATTGCCGAGACCGGCGAAGGCCCCGCGCTGGTGATGCTGCACGGCGGCGGGCCCGGCGCCTCCGGGGTGGCCAACTACCACCAGAACCTGCCCGCACTCTCGCAGCAGTTCCGCGTCGTGCTGCCCGACCAGCCCGGCTTCGGCAGTAGTTACCGGCCCACCCAGGCCGACCTCGACGAGCGCTCCATCACCGAGATCACCGTCGAGGCGCTGTTCCAGGCCCTGGACGCGCTCGGCATCGACCGGTTCCACCTGCTCGGCAACAGCCTCGGCGGGGCCGCCGCGATCGCCATGGCGCAAACCCGCCCGGACCGCATCGCCGGGCTGGTCCTGATGGCACCCGGCGGCGGATGGCTGCCCTTCGGCCCAACCCCCACCGAAGGGCAGAAGGCCATGTTCCGCTACTACAACGGCGGCGGCCCGTCGGAGAAGAAAATGGCCGACTTCATCAAGACGATGGTCTTCGACCACAAGCAGTTCGGCGCCGACGCCATCAAGGCCCGGTACGAGGCCTCGCTCGACCAGAGCCACATCGAGTTCTACCACCGCTACAACGCCGCCTTCGCCCAGCGGCACGGCATGGACCCGCTGTGGAAGGACCTGCACACGGTCAAGTCCCCGGCACTGCTGCTGTGGGGGCGCGACGATCGCACCATCACCTTGGACGGCGCGCAGATCATGCTGAAACAGATCCGCAACGTCCAGCTGCACGTGTTCGGCAACTGCGGGCACTGGGTCCAGCTCGAGCGGCAGCACGACTTCGAGCGCCTGACCGCCGGCTTCCTGGCGGACGCGGCGTGACCGGCTGGCTCGACGGATACGTCGCCCTCGTCACCGGCGGCGGGTCCGGCATCGGCCGCGCGGTCGCCGACCGGTTCGTCGCCGAAGGCGCCTCGGTCACCATCGCCGGCCGCGACTACGGCCGCCTCGCCGAGGTGGTCAAGGCCTCCCCCGACCCGTCGCGGATGCACGCCGCCGCAGCCGACGTACGCAGCTCGCAGCAGCTGCACCAGGCCGTGGCCGAGACAGTCGAGCGCTTCGGCAAGCTCGACACGCTAGTCGCCAACGCAGGAATCTGGGACTACCAGCGCCAGCTCACCCGGCTGACCGCCGACGAGCTGGAAGCGACCTTCGACGAGCTGTTCTCCATCAACGTCAAGGGATATTTCCTCGCCGCCGAGGCCGCCTGGCGCGAGCTGGTGAAGACACGCGGCAGCATCGTGATGACGCTGTCCAACGCCTCCTTCTACGTCAACGGCGGCGGGCCCGTTTACACCGCGAGCAAGCACGCCTGCCTGGGCCTGATGCGGGAACTCGCCTACGAGCTGGCACCGAAGGTGCGGGTCAACGGCGTCGCCTGCGGTGGCATGAACACCGACCTGCGCGGCCCGGAGGCACTAGCCATGCGGGAACGGTCGCTGGCCGCGTCGTTCGCCGGGAAGCGCCCGGACGCACCGCCACCCCCCATCCCCCTGCACGACTCGAGCACCGACCCTCGCGACTTCACCGGATCTTACGTGCTGCTCGCTTCCCGCGAGCAGAGCGGCCCCATCACGGGCCAGGCGATCTCGGTCGACGGCGGCATCGGCGTGCGCGGCTTCGCCCAGGCCGCCGGCGGCGGCCAACTGTGAGCCCGGCGGTGAGCATCGGAGGAGAGGGATGAGCGCAAGACCTCCGGCCGACACCGGTACCGCGGACGACATCAACGTGGGCCCCGTATCCCTGGCCTCCCTCGTGCTCGGTCCGCGGTGGACCTGCACCACCACAGGCCGGTCACGCGCCGGCGTCGTGCTGGCAATGAGCCGCAACGACGGCACCGAGGTCGTAGCGGAGGTGGAGCGCTGCTGTGCGGGCCGGCTGCGGCACGCGTACCCGGTCAATGCCCATGATGTCGAGGTGCGCATCGCCTACGCATCCTCCCCGGAAGTCCTCACCGACGCCCTCGGCCTGCTCGCCAGGGCGGTCCAGGCGGCGGATCCCCGGTGCAGGCGAGTGGTATTCGCCGCACCCGCGGGCGACCCCAAGGCGGTGGCCGCAGCAGAGGCGGCGGGCCTTCGCTATGTCCTGGACGTGGACGTGCCCGGCGCGGACCTGAGCCTGCTGGTAGCCGAGCCCGAATGGGTCACCACGGCCGACAGGGACCTTGATCGCGTCCCCGGGACCTTACCGCCAAAGCTGTAGCGGTCATTCTCAGGACGCGTTGCCGCGCGGCAGGGGTACCGTTGCGCCGATCCGGGCGCGCCGCGACTCCACGGACGCGGCGTGGCCGACGCGCCGCAGTGCCGGCGCCTGGATCCGCGGGTCGATGCCGCCGGCCCGGCCGGACACGGACAAGGCCGCCACCGCGCGGCCGCCGGCGCCGAATACCGGGACCGCGATGCACGACAAACCCGGCGCGGCTTCCTCGATCTCGACCGCGATCCCGTCACGACGCACCTGCATCAGCTGCGCGGCAAGCTGCTGCGGCTCGATGACCGAGCGAGGGGTGCGCGCGGTCAGCGGAGCAGCCAGCAGGGCCTCGAAGGCGTCCTGGTCGTGGGCGAGCAAGGCCTTGCCCACCGCAGTGCAATGGGCGGCAACCCGGGCGCCCACCCGGGACGGCGAGGGAACGCGGCGGTGACCATAGAGCTTCGCCAGGTACACCACGTCGGTCCCGTGCAGCGTGGCCAGGTGAACGGTCTGGTGCGTGAGCTCGTACAGGTCTGCGAGGAACGGCGTCAGCGTCTCGCGAATCCGATCATGCTCCGGACAGTAGACGGCAGCGCCGAGCTCATGGAGCCGCTGGCCGAGGCGGTAGGCACTGCCCGCGCGCTCCACGACGCCGCTGCGCTGCAGCATCGTCAGCACCCGGAAGGCAGTGGACTTGCTGAGCTCGGAACGCCGGGCCAGCTCGCTGACGCCAAGACCGGTGCTTGCCTGCGGGCCGAAGGACACCAGGATGCTGAACGCCTTGTCGATCAGTGCCCGGCCGTCGCGGGTTGCCTGCATGCTGCTCATCGTTACCACTCCGGAGACTGCCATGGTTCTGCTATAGATGACACAATGACAATTGAAAGTGACGGTAGTCAAGAGTGACGGACCGTCATTTATAAGTGACAGGCAAGGAGCGCGCGATGGACAGCAGCCAGCTCGTCGCCCGCAACGTGCGGCGGTTCCGGCTCGAGCGCGGTCTCAGCATCGGTGACGTGGCGCGCCGGTCCGGCCTCTCGAAGCAGACGCTGTCCAAGATCGAGATGGGCGCCGGAAATCCGACCGTGGAGACGCTCGCCGCCGTCGGCGCGGCCCTCGACGTGTCCCTGCGCCGGCTGGTCACGGAGTGGGGCACACCGGTCTTCGTGCAGCGCGCGGACCAGGGCGAATGGGCCGAGGCCGCGGGAAGGCAGGAGCGCGCCCTGGACGAGACCTACGGCTCGGGCTACGTGCAGACGCTGCTGGTGAAGATGAGTCGCGGGGACGATTCCGGCGAGATCGAGGCTCACCCGCCGGGCACGCTTCACCACGTCTACGTCATCTCGGGAAAGGTGCGAATCGGTCCGCTGAGCGACCTGGTCGAGCTTGCCGCCGGGGACTTCGCCCGCTTCCCGGGGGACGCCTTGCACCGCCAGGTCTGCGTGAGCGAGCGGGCGGTGCTCCACGTGGTCACCACGCTGCCGCAAGTGCGCCAGTTCGGGCCGGCCGTGCCCGAACGGGATCAGGGCTGACATCCGCCTGCGATCAGCCGGCCCCCGACAAGCTCATGATCTCGTTCGTGGCCTCGCGACCCCGGGCCAGGACGCTGCTGGGCGTGACACCGAAGGCCAGCTTGAACGTCCTGCTGAAGTGGGCGGCATCGCTGAAACCCCAGCGGAAGGCCACATCCGTCACCGTGTCCGTGCCGCGTGCCCGCGACAGCTCCCGGTAACAGGCCTTCAGCCGCCGGTCGCGCACCCACCGGCCGACCGTGGAACCCGTCCCGGCGAAGGCCAGGTGCAGCGTCCGCAGCGAGATGCCCTGCGCGGCCGCGATCGATGAGGCGCATAGGCCCGGGTCGTCCAGGTTGTCCTCGATGTACTGCCGGACCTTCACCAGCAGCGATGCCCTGGCGGGCCGTGACACCGATCCGCTGGCCGGGGTGAGGGTGCAGTCGAGCGTGTCGAAGAAGGCCTGGCAGGCGATCGCCAGTGCCGCGTCGCTGAGGTGGTCCAGTTCCCGGGTGGTGGCGCGCAACTGGTCAGCGGCGATCGCGGCGAGCCCGGCCCCCGCGCTGGCCGGGATCGCGCCGCCGGCGCGGGCCGCGGCGGCTACCAGCCCGTGCGGCGCCCGTTCGCGGGGCAGCAGCAGGTACAGCTCGCGGTGCGGTTCCACGACGTCGAAGCTGTCGGCCAGTTCGCTGTCCCACACCAGCAGCTCGCCGGGGCCCAGCGCGATCTCCCTGCCGCTGGCGTAGCGGCACCGCAGCAACCCCGACAGGTTCATCAGGACGCCGACGAGCGGCTGCTCGCCCGTCCACGGGCCGGCCGGCGGCCGCTGACCGGTGAGGCGGCCGCTGGTGAGGTCGGCAATGGTCAGCCGGTCCAGCTTGCGGTACCGGACCGCCAAGTCGAGGCGATCCGCGCCGGGATACAACATCGCCCAGGCCGGGTGCAGTTCGGGCATCTTCCTGGCCCACGCCTCGATGGCACGGTCACGCGGCAGTCCAGCGGTCGACCAGGTCGCGGCGTGCGTCATCCTGATCCACCTCCGTCGGCGGCCTACGCCATATCGGCTCCAGCAAAGCACAGGCGCGCGAGCCCGGGCAAGGGACCGTTCCGTCCGGCGGTCCGCCGAGATACGGGAGCCTGCGCGGCGGGCGCAGCCCAGCTTGACCAGCGTGTGCCCGTCGTGCGCGAACAGGCAACCGGATCGGCACTCGCAGACAAGCGCCGTGATCGCCGGCTCGTCAAAGTTGTACATGTCATACGTCATTCGCCTGGCATTCATGTGACCTACTGCGCCGCTGGCGTCCCGGATCACGAAGGAGGAGCAGCCGTGAGCGATCTGCGTCCGGTTGTCATCTACGGAGCCAGCGGCTACACCGGCCGGCTGGTGGCCGAGTACCTGCGGGATTACGGCATCCCGTTCGTGGCCGCCGGCCGGAACAAGGCCAAGCTGCAGGAGGTCATGAACTCCGTCCCGGGTATCGAGACCGCCGACTACGAGATTGCCGAGGTCGACGGGTCCGCCGAGTCCCTGGCCGCGCTCTTCGATGGCAGGAAGGTCGTCTGCAACATGGTCGGCCCGTTCCTGCGGTACGCGGGCCCCGTCCTGGAGGCCGCGCTGCGCGCGGGTTGCCACTACCTCGACACCGCCGGTGAGCAGCAGCACCACCTGGCGCTGCTCGACGAGTGGGGCCCCAAGTTCGCCGCGGCCGGGCTGGTCGTGTCCACCGCGATGTCCATGCAATACGCGGTCCCCGACATCGCCGCCCGCATCGTCCTGGACACGCCCGGCATCGACACGCTCGAGCTGGGCGAGTACGTCAGCGCGGTCCCGACCGTCGGGTCGACCCAGTCGATCTTCGACGTGATCCGCACGGACGCCTACTACCTGGAGGACAACGTCCTCCAGAAGTACGACGGCATCGTCCCGCAGGACCTGGCCGTGCCCGGCACCGGGTACGTGGTTCCGGGGCTGAACTGGGGAGGCACCGCCATGCCGGTGTTCTTCCGGGACGACGGCCGGGTCCGCAACTGCCGCATGTTCGTGGCGATGAAGAACGAGCGAGGGGACATCCCCCAGCGGGTCCGCGACGCGGAACGCATGTTCAAGGTCGTGTTCCAGTGGATCCCCGAGCAGAAGCTCTACCCGGTGCTCGACCGGATCGCCGCCGGCATGACGCCGAGCACGCCGCTCCGGGAGAACCGGCAGGTACACCGGTCCGTCGACTGGTGCACCGGCCGCGGCAACAACGTCACGGCCCGGGCTGTCATCCACGGCACGGCCGGCTACCAGATCACCGGCGTGGCCCAGGCGTACGCCGCGATGCGGCTGGTCGGGAACACCTACCACGGGGTCGGGTTTCGCTCGCCCGCGCAACTGCTGGGACACCGCGAGCTCCTGGGGGCTCTGGAGGCCCAGGGGCTGGCGCGCGTGACCGAGGAGACCGCGGCGTGACCGACACGCCGGCGTGGGTCGCCGGGGTCGGCATGACCCCGTTCGGGGTCCGGCCCGAGGTCTCGGTCAAGGACCTGACCAGGGAGGCGGTGACCGGGGCCCTGTCCGACGCCGGAGCCGGACTCGGCGACGTGCAGGCCGCGTACTTCGGCAACACCTGCCAGGACGTGCTGGAGGGCCAGGTCGTCGTGGCCGGCCAGATGGCGCTGCGCTCGATGGGCTTCGAGCGCATCCCGGTCGTCAACGTCGAGAACGCGTGCGCCACCGGGGCCACCGCGCTGCACCAGGCGGTCATGCACGTGCGCTCCGGTGCCGCCGATGTCGTGCTCGCGGCCGGGGCGGAAAAGCTGAGCATCGGCGACAAGCAGAAGGCGCTCGGCATTTTCGACGGCGGCGTGGACGTCAGCGACCCGCAGGGCGTGCGTGCCGTGCTGACCGAACTCGGCGGCGAGCTTCCCGGCAACGGCCAGCCGCACAGCCTGTTCATGGACATCTACGCGGCGCTCGCGCGGGCCCACATGGGCACGTTCGGCAGCACCCCGATGCAGTTCGCGGTCATCGCCGCGAAGAACCACGCGCACGCAGTGCACAACCCGCTCGCCCACTTCCGCACGAAGATGTCGGCGGAGGAGATCCTCGCGGCCCGCCCCGTGTCGGGGCCGCTCACGGTCCCGATGTGCGCGCCGCTCACCGACGGTGCCGCGGCGGCGGTGGTCTGCAGTGCCGCGGGCCTGCGGCGTCTCGGCGCCCGCAACCCGGTCCGGGTGCTCGCCGCGGTGCTGCGGACCGGGACGGTGCGCCCGCTGTCGGCCTGGGACCGCTCGGTCACCCGGCTCGCCGCCTACGATGCCTATGAACAGGCCGGAGTCGGGCCCGCCGACGTCTCGGTGGCCGAGGTCCACGATGCGTCGGCGTTTGGCGAGCTGTTGCAGACCGAGCTGCTCGGATTCTGCGAGATCGGCTCCGGCGGCCAGTTCGCCGAGTCCGGCGCCACCACGCTGGGCGGGCGCCTGCCCGTCAATCCGTCCGGCGGCCTGGAATCCAAGGGCCATCCCATGGGCGCCTCCGGCCTCGCGCAGATCTACGAGCTTGTCCACCAGCTTCGCGGCACCGCCGGGGCCCGTCAGGTCCCCGGCGCCCGCATCGCGCTCGCCGAGAACGGCGGCGGCCTGTACGCCGGCGAGGAAGCCGCGGCCGCGATCACCATCCTCAGCTCCTGACCATCCACGTGCCCCTGTCCGAGGAGTCACCGATGACCTACCAGACACTCAACCTCCGGCGCGACGGCCGGATCCTCCACGTCGACTTCAGCAACCCGCCGGTGAACCTGATGACCATCCAGATGGTCAGGGAGCTGTTCGACCTGGCCGGGTCGCTCGCGTTCGACCAGGAAACCGCGGTGGTGGTCTTCGGGAGCGCCAACCCCGAGTTCTTCATCGCCCACTTCGACCTGAACGACCTCCTCGGGTCTTTGAATGACCCGGCCGTGGCGCAGAGCCGCTACGACGACATCAACGTGCTGCAGGCCCTCACGACCACCTGGCAGACCCTTCGCCAGGTGACCATCGGCGTGGTCGACGGGATCTGCCGGGGCGGCGGGCTGGAGTTCCTGCTCGCCACGGACATGCGTTTCGCCACGCCGGAAAGCCGGTTCTGCCTGCCCGAGGTCAGCGGCGGGATCGTGCCCGCAGGCGGCGGCACCACGCGGCTGGCGATGCAGATCGGCCCGGCCCGGGCCCGCGAGGTGCTCCTGTCGTCCCGCGACTTCACCGGTGAGGAGGCTGCCGCCTACGGCATCATCAACCGTGCGCTGCCGCGCGGCGAGCTGAAGGCCCATG
>Ga0079220_10000097_pt1 | contig 17172 bp, 19 predicted proteins | sample GAAS100_FD_75071 | JGI IMG/M metagenome (GOLD analysis project Ga0079220, IMG submission 75071) | Agricultural soil microbial communities from Georgia to study Nitrogen management - GA AS100 | ecosystem: Environmental > Terrestrial > Soil > Agricultural land | place: USA: Georgia | collected... | reverse complement strand
GAATCTGCGAGCCGACGGTGCGCCAGAGCATCGCCGCAGGAATTTCGCTGGTGACTTTCAGCGGAGACAAGCTGCTGGGCGGGCCGCAGGCGGGGATTATTGCGGGAAAAAAAGATTTGGTGGCGAAGGTCAGGAGGCATCCGCTGTTTCGCGCGCTGCGCGTGGACAAGATGACCACGGCGGCGCTGGAAGTGACGCTGGGAGCGTACCTGCGCGGGGCGTTGGACGAAATTCCGGCAATGCGGATGATTCGCGCAACAGCCAAGGAGATTGGACTGCGGGCGCAGAATCTGCTGCGCGAGCTGCGGCCGGAGTTGCCGCTGGACGAAATCGAGATGGAAGTGGCGGATGGATTTTCGCTGGCGGGAGGCGGATCGACGCCGACGCAAACGCTGGCAACGAAAGTGATTCGCATCGCGAGCGCGCGGCATTCGGCGGCGCAACTGGAGCAGCGGCTGCGGCGGTCGCCAGCGGGAATTTCTGTGATTGCGCGGGTGGAAGAAGAACGGCTGGTGCTGGATTTGCGCACGGTCTTCCCCGAGCAAGAACCCGCGCTGATCGCGGCCCTGGCGTTCGCGCTGCGCTGATTTCCTGAACGAAATGCTTTCGTTTACCGTGAAAAATGGAACGTTGGTCGCCCGCTCGAAGCCGCTGCCGCAACTGCGTGCGCGGTGGGCGCTGGTGCGCGTGCAGCTGGCGGGAATCTGCAACACCGATGTGGAGATTCTGCGCGGATATCACGGTTTTCGCGGGACGCCGGGGCACGAGTTTGTGGGCGAAGTGACGGAGGTTGCCAGCGTTTCGGTGGCGGAACGGAGGCGGTGGATTGGAAGGCGGGTTTGCGGGGAGATCAACATTGCGTGCGCGGCGCTGGGATTCCGTCCAGTGTGCAAATTTTGCCGGCGCGGATTGAAGCGCCACTGCTTGCGGAGAAAAGTGCTGGGGATTGTGGGGCAAGACGGGGCGTTCGCGGAGTATTTGACGTTGCCGCTCGAGAATCTGCGCAAGATTCCGGAAGCGATTCCGGATGAGGCGGCCGTGTTTGTCGAGCCGCTGGCGGCGGCGTGCGAAATTCAGGAGCAGGTGGACGTTGCGAAATTCCGGGAAGCGGCAGTGCTGGGCGACGGAAAGCTGGGGCAGTTGATTGCGCGGGTGCTGCGGACGCGAATGCGGCGGGTGGTGATGTACGGGAAGAATGCGCGGAAACTGGCGCTGGCACGGAACGCGGGTATTGAAACGAAGAAGGTGCGCGGCGATGCGAGCGATTTGAAGCGCGTGAAGGAGACGTTCGAGTTGGTGGTGGAGGCGACTGGCTCGCCAACGGGGCTGATGCTGGCGCAGCAGATGACGGAAGCGCGAGGGACGTTGGTGCTGAAGTCGACATTCCATGGAGCGGCGCCGGTGGAGACGTGGCCGGTGGTGGTGAAGGAAATTACGGTGGTGGGTTCGCGGTGCGGGAGATTTGAGGCGGCGATTGCGTTGCTGCGCGGGGGGAAAGTGGATCCGCAGGCGCTGATTACGCGGGTGTTTCCGTTGGAGGAAGCGGCGGAGGCGATGCGGTTTGCCCAGAAGCGCGGAGCAATGAAGGTGGTGTTGTCGCGCCTATGAACTAGACGCAGAGGAGAAGCGGCGAGAGGGTACCGAGTTCATAAAATCTCGCCGAAGCGGGCGCAGCATGCTGCGCCCCTAACCCCAGAACACAGTTAGAGGCGGTTGATGCAGGAGGCGACGCAGGCGGCGCCGAAGCCGTTGTCGATATTGACGACGGTGACGTTGGAGGCGCAGGAGTTGAGCATGCCGAGGAGGGCGGCGACCCCGCCGAAGCTGGCGCCGTAGCCGACGCTGGTGGGGACGGCGATCACGGGGACGGCGACGAGTCCGCCGACAACGCTCGGGAGAGCGCCTTCCATGCCCGCGACCACGATGATTACGCGGGCTTCGGTGAGCTTGCTGCGATGCTCGAGCAGGCGGTGGATACCGGCGACGCCGACGTCGTAAATGGATTCGGCGCGATTGCCCATGGCGCGGGCGCTGAGGAGGGCTTCTTCGGCGACGGGAATATCGCTGGTGCCGGCGGAGACGACGGCGATGGTTCCTTTGCCGAAAATTTCGGAATTGCGTTCGATGGTGATGACGCCGCAGCCGGGATGGAACTTGGCGGATTTAGTGAGTCGTTTGACGGCAGCGAAGACTTTGGCGTCGACGCGGGTAATGAGGATGTTATGGTGCGAGCCTTTTTTTTCGAGCATGGCGCGGACGATTCCGGCGACCTGCTGAGGCGTTTTGCCTTTGCCGAAGATGACCTCGGCGAAACCCTGGCGGAGGGCGCGATGATGATCGACTTTGGCGAAGCCGAGGTCTTCAAACGGGAGATGCTTGAGGCGCTCGACGGCGGCGGCGGAGGAGAGCTTTCCACTCTCCACAGCCTGCAAAATCTTCAGAAGATCCTGATGGTTCATTCGATTTGACCGCAGCGAATTGTAGCATTCCTCCGTCGAAGAGCCCGGCTTGACTTGGGTGATAGCGGCTGGGAGACTAGATTTTCCGCATAAAAACATGGGCGAAACAAGGCTACAAGCGGTGACCGTAGGCGTGACGGGAGCGAGCGGCGCGATCCTGGCGCAGAAGGCGCTGGCGCTGCTGGAAGAGGATGCGCGCGTCGGGCAGATTTTTCTGGTGGTGACGGAAACGGGGCAGCGGCTGTTTGCCGAAGAGATGCAAATTGCGGCAGGAGATTTGAAGCAGCTTCCGGCGCGGCTGCTGGGGCACGCGTGTGGCAAGATCCAGGTGCTGCCGAACAAGGACGTGGGGGCAGCGATTGCGTCGGGCAGCTACGAAGTGGATTCGATGGTGGTGATTCCGTGCTCAATGGGCACGCTGGGGAAGATCGCGGGGGGATTGAGCGACGATTTGGTATCGCGGGCGGCGGACGTGATGCTGAAAGAGGGGCGCAAGCTGGTGCTGTGCGTGCGGGATACGCCGTTCAGCAGGATTCATCTGGAGAACATGCTGCGGGTGCAAGGGGCGGGAGCGGTGGTGATGCCGGCGGCGCTGAGTTATTACCATCAGCCGAAGACGATCGATGATTTGGTGACGCAGTATGTGTGTAGAGTGCTGGCGCAGATTGGATTGCCGCAGGAGAGGATGTTCCGGTGGATGGGGTCGGGAACGGCTAAGGAAGCTAAGGCTTGAGCGGGGAAAAGAACAGAGAGAAAAGCTAAGAGGAAAGCTTTAACGCAGAGGGCGCGGAGATCACGCAGAGGACGCGGAGAAAGAAGAGAAAGAAAAAAAAGAGAGAAAGAAAAGAGAGAGAAGACGGGAATGCAGAGCGCTAGCGTAGCGATGAGCAGAGGAAGAATACGGACGGTGCTCGAGATGATTAAATTCGAGCACAGCGTGTTTGCGTTGCCGTTTGCGTTGACGGGGGCGCTGCTGGCGGCGCGGTTCACAGCGCGCGGTTGGCCGAGCTGGCGGCAGCTTTTGTGGATCATCGCGGCCATGGTGGCGGCGCGAAGCGCGGCGATGACCATGAACCGGATTGTGGATCTGCGGTACGACAAGGAAAATCCGCGAACGGCGCAGCGGGCGCTGGCGACAGGGGCGCTTTCGCTGCAATTTGCGTGGATTTTCACCGGAGTCGCGGTGGCGGTCTTTTTTGTTGCCGCATGGCAATTGAACCGACTGACGCTGGAGCTGGCGCCGGTGGCGATGGCAATCTTGTTTTTCTATTCGTTTACGAAGCGGTTCACGAACTGGTCGCATTTATTTTTGGGATTTGCGCTGGGAATTTCTCCGGCGGCGGCGTGGATCGCGGTCACCGGCGGGCTGGATTGGCGGATGCTGATTCTTTGCGCGGCAGTGACGCTGTGGGTGGGTGGCTTCGATGTGCTGTACGCGTGCCAGGACGTGGATTTCGACAAGCGGGCGGGATTATTTTCGCTTCCCAAGCGATTCGGGATTGCGAATGCGTTGTGGATGGCGCGGGCGATGCACGTGGGGGTAGCGGCGCTGCTGGCGTGGCTGGCGGTGAGCTTCGCGCTGCCGTGGCCGGCGTGGGCGGGCATTGCAGTCGTGGCGATGCTTCTGGGTTATGAACATTCACTGGTGAAAGCGAACGATTTGAGCAAGCTGGACGCTGCGTTTTTCGCGATGAACGGATATATTAGTATTTCGTTTCTGATTTTCTGGGGAGCGGCGGCGGCGATTTGGAAGGTGTAGCGCAGATTCACCACAGAGACACAGAGGCCGCAGAGAAGAGCGAAGAGGTACGGATTGAGCGAACTGACCATAACGGATGCGCGGCTGAAGCCGATCGCGGAGAGAGTGATGGCGGGCGAGCGGCTGTCGTTTGAAGACGGCATCGCGCTGTACCGTTCGCCGGATTTGCTGGCGGTGGGCTGGCTGGCGAATCATGTGCGGGAGAAGAAGCACGGGAACGTGACCTATTACAACGTCAACCGGCACATCAATCCGACGAACGTGTGCGTGGCGCACTGCAAGCTGTGCGCTTTCGGGCGCGATCCGGATGCGCCGGGGGCGTATACGTTCGCGCTCGAAGAGATTTACCAGCGCGCGGAAAAGGGCGTGCGGGAAGGCGCGACGGAGTTTCACATCGTCGGCGGGCTGCATCCGGACCTTTCCTTCGAGCATTTTCTGGAAATGATCCGCGGGCTGAAGCAGCGCTTCCCGCAAGTGCACCTGAAAGCGTTCACGATGGTGGAGGTGCATTACTTCGCGCGGATCGCGAAGCTGTCGATCGAAGAGACGCTGCGGAAGATGAAGAAAGCGGGGGTGGACTCCTGTCCCGGCGGCGGCGCGGAAATTTTTCATCCGCGGGTGCGAAGGATCATTTGCGATCATAAGGTGAGCGGACAGGTGTGGCTGAATATCGCGAAGAAGGCGCATGAAATCGGGCTGCCTTCGAACGCGACGATGCTTTACGGGCACGTGGAGACGGAAGAAGAGCGCACGGATCACCTGGTAAAGCTGCGCGAATTGCAGGACCAGACGCGCGGATTCGTGGCGTTCATTCCGCTGGCGTTTTATCCGGACAACACGCCGCTATCGCACATTCCAAAGCCTACGGGCTACGCCGATTTGCGCAACATCGCGATTTCGCGGCTGCTGCTGGATAATTTCGAGCATATCAAGGCGTACTGGATCATGCTGACGCCGAGCATCGCGCAGATCGCGCTGCGGTTCGGGGCGAACGACCTGGACGGAACGGTGGTGGAAGAAAAGATTTATCACGACGCGGGCGCGAAGACTTCGGAGTTCACTTCGCGGGACGAATTGGAGCGGCTGATTCGCGCGGCGGGACGCGTACCGGTGGAGCGCGACACGCTGTACCGGCCGGTGGACCGGTCGAAGCTGCCGCCGATTCCGGCGGCGCCGCCGCGCGGATTGGTTTCGCTGACGCTGAACGTCTAGACGCGGATTCCCCAAGAGCAGAAAGCAAATCGCCGGCGCTTGGGAGAACAGGGCGGCCTGGAGTTCAATTCACTTTGGCGGCCTTTTCTTTAACTTTTGCGAGGATGCTGGGGGGCAGCGTAGCGTAGCCCTGCTGGCGGGCGACGTCCTGGCCCGCGGTGTAGACCCAGGCGAGATATTGATTGACGGCTCGGCCGCGTTCGGCGTCCTTATGTTTCAAGGGAACATAGAGCCAGGTGAAGCTGGCGATGGGATAGCTTTCGGCGCCGGGAGCGTTGACCAGAGAAACGCGGAAGCTCTGGCCCATCTTTGATTCCGCGGAACTTGCCGCGGCGGCGAGAGTGCGGTCGCTCGGGTGGACAAATTCGCCGGCGGCGTTGCGAATCGCGGCCATGCGCAGGCCGGAGGTGAAGGCCCAATTGAGTTCGGTGTAGCCAATGGAGCCGGGAGTGCTTTTTACGGTCTCGAGAAGATCGGGTGTGCGGTTGAAGGCTTTGCCGACGGGCCATTTTGGAGAAACGCCGCGGCCGGCTTTGGCAAGGAATTCGGGGCTCGCCTTGGCGAGGTAATCGCTGAAGATGTAGTTTGAGCCTTTGCCTTCGGTGCGATGGAATACCTCGATGCGCAGGGCGGGAAGATTTACGCCGGGATTCAGCTTGGCGATTTCCGCATCGTTCCACGACGTGATTTTTCCAAGATAAATGTCGGCAAGGACGGGGCCGGAAAGGCGGATGTTCTCGGTCGTGCCGGGGACGTTGTAAACGACCACGATTCCGATGAGCACGGTGGGAAGTTCGAGAATGGGGGTTTTCGCGGCGGCCAACTCTTTTTCGGGGATGGGCGCATCGCCTCCGCCGAAATCGCCGGAACCGGAAAGCGCGTTATCGGCGCCGGTTGCCGTGCCGAGCGGAAGGTAGCGGATCATGACGGCTTCGTTCTGCTTGTGGAATTCGTCGTGCCACTTGAGGTAGAGCGGCTCGGGGAGGCTCGAGCCGGAAGCGACGAGGACAACCCGGGACTGCGCGTTCGAGATTCCTGAGAACAAAGCGGAGATTACCAACGAAAGAGCAAAAATGAGAGGGACACGCCCGCACCAGCGCATAGGGAAGCTCCTTGAGTGATCGGCCGGTGACCCACTACCGCCGGCCGGATTGCGTTGGCAGCAGAATAGCGCCGAATGCGAACGCGAGGCGTCGTTGCGCATCCACCGGCGAACTATTTTGTATTGTCAAACTGAGAACACGGGGCTTGGCGCCTTGATGGCACGACCAATCGCGAAACATCGAGGCTCAAGCAATTGAGTCTAATTGCCTTACACTGTTGAACCGAACGGGGCTGTAGAGCGACAGGAGCGCGCTACTTTCATGCGAACGATTCTCTTGCTGACGATTTCGAATATTTTTATGACCGTTGCGTGGTACGGGCATCTTAAGTACCGGAGCGAAGCGCTGTGGAAAGTGATTGTGGTGAGCTGGGGAATCGCGTTTTTCGAATATTGTTTCCAAGTGCCGGCGAACCGCATCGGATCTTATGAATTCACGACGGCACAGCTGAAGGTGATCCAGGAAGTGATCACGCTGTCGGTGTTCGCGGTTTTTTCGGTGACCTACCTGGGAGAAAAATTCCGGTGGAACTATGCGGTGGGATTTGGCTGCATGGTTGCGGGCGTTTTTTTCGTGTTTCACCGGTGGTAAGGGTGGCTTTCCCGGCGGCGGACGACGACGGTTCCCGCGCTACGGTTGCATACCACGAACGCGGTATACCGCGGCGGAAGCCCAGGGAATCAAATCGACGTGACCAGTAAATTCAATCTCAAGCACAAGAGGAGCGGCACCTATGCAACGCAAAGGTTCGGCAGTATGGCAAGGCGACTTGAAGACGGGAAAGGGCGCGCTTTCAACGGATAGCGGAACGCTGAAGCAGACGCAGTATTCCTTCAGCGCGCGGTTCGAGAACGGCGTGGGGACGAATCCGGAGGAACTGCTGGCGGCGGCGCATGCGGGGTGCTTTACGATGGCGCTTTCGGGGCAACTGGGAAACGCGGGGCTTAAGGCGGAGAAACTCGAGACTTCCTGCACGATTACGTTGGAGAAAGTCGGCGACGCGTTTTCGATCACGAAGAGCCATCTGGACCTGGTGGCGCGGGTTCCCGGAGCGGATAAAGGGAAGTTTGACGCCGCGGTGAAAGCGGCGGAAACCGGCTGCCCGGTGTCCAAGCTGTTCAAGGCGGAGATCAGCGTCACGGCGCGCCTCGAGTCGTAGGCAGGCCCTCACGCCCGCGGGACCTGAGCGGGTACAATGCAGTTCATGATTCCATCTCCAGTCGCCTTTGCGGCGGGCGCAGCGATTTTCCTGATTGTCATCTGGGACGCCTTCGAAGCGATCATTCTGCCGCGCCGAGTGACGCGCCGGTTTCGGCTGACGCGGCTCTTTTACCGGGTGACCTGGCGGCCGTGGAAATTCTGCGCGTGCCTGATCCGGAACCGCAAAGCCAGCGAAGCGCTGCTGGGGATTTACGGGCCGATTTCCCTGCTGTTGCTGCTGGGCGTGTGGGCTGTGGGGCTTGTGTTCGGCTTCGCTTTGATGCAATACGGAGCGGGTTCGGCGGTGAATGCCAACGGATTGGGGCCGAGCTTCTGGACGGACGCTTATCTAAGCGGTACGACATTCTTTACGCTGGGGTTGGGCGACGTGGTGCCGCGCTCCGGGCTGGCGCGCTTTCTTACTGTCGCGGAGTCGGGCTTCGGCTTCGGGTTTCTTGCGGCGGTGATCGGATACCTTCCGTTCATTTATGGATCGTTCTCCAAGCGCGAAGTGAATATCTCGCTTCTGGATTCGCGCGCAGGGACGCCGCCCACGGCCGGCGAGTTGTTGCGCCGGCACTCCTACGAGTACGGCCACGAGGCGCTGGCGGAACTGTTGAAAGAGTGGGAATTGTGGAGCGCGGAGCTGATGGAGAGCCATCTTTCGTATCCAGTGCTGGCTTATTTTCGCTCGCAGCACGACAACCAGTCGTGGGTGGCGTCATTGACGGCGGTTTTGGATTCCTGCGCGCTGGTGATGGTGGGCATTGAAGGCGCGTGCGAGAAGCAAGCGGAGCTGACGTTTGCGATTGCGCGCCATGCGGTTGCGGATCTTTCGCAGGTATTCGGCACGGCACCGCGGCGGCCTCCGCTCGACCGGCTGCCCGTTGCGGAACTTCGGCGGATCCGGGATACGCTGGCGAAACACGGAATGAAGCTGAACGATTCGCAACAAGCGGACGAGCGCCTTGCGGAATTGCGTCAAATGTACGAGCCGTACGTCTACGCGCTGGCGACCTACCTGAATCAGAACCTGCCGCCCTGGATTCCGCTAAAGAAGGGGAAAGACAATTGGCAGACGACCGCGTGGGCGCAATCGGCGGGCTTTGTCGAGAAGGATGCCACTGTGGCGGTGGATGATCATTTCTGATAGGCCGGCGGCGCGATGGAATTGAAGAAGAAATTCGTCGAAAGGAAAAGTTCCCGATGAAAGCGATAGTGGTTCATGAGTTCGGCGGTCCCGAAGTATTGAAGCTCGAGGATATTCCCGTTCCCAAACCGGGACCCGGGCAAGTTCTGGTGCGCATTCACGCCGCGGGAGTAAATCCCGCGGATACCTACGCGCGCACCGGCAACTATGCGGTGAAACCCGCGCTGCCCTATACGCCGGGGAGCGACGGAGCCGGAGTGATCGAGGCGATCGGCGAAGGAGTCACCCGGGCGAAGCCGGGAGGCAGGGTGTACGTGGCGCGAAGCGTCAGCGGAACTTACGCTGAGTACGCGCTGGCGCTGGAATCGCAGGTGCACCGTCTGCCGGATCGCGTTTCCTATTCTCAGGGAGCCGGTGTGTTCGTGCCGTACGGCACCGCCTATCACGCGCTCCATCAACATGCGAAGGCCCGTGCGGGAGAGACGCTGCTCGTCCATGGGGCGAGCGGAGGCGTAGGCATTGCTTCAGTCCAGATGGCGCGAGCCATGGGCTTGACGGTCTTCGGAACGGCAGGAACAGCGAAGGGATTGCAACTTGCCACGAAGGAAGGCGCGCACGAGGTATTCGATCACTCGAAGGCGGGTTATCAGGAACTGATCACGAAGGCAACCGGCGGGCGCGGCGTGAACGTGATTCTGGAGATGCTGGCGAACGTAAACCTGGGACACGATCTGAAACTGCTGGCAACCAACGGCCGGGTAGTGGTCATTGGCAGCCGCGGGGACGTCACCATCACACCGCGGGATCTCATGGGACGCCGGGGTTCGGTGCACGCGTTCACGCTGTGGGCACTAACCGAGGCGGAGGCGGCGGAGGTTCATCCGGGGCTTTACGCCGGCCTTGAAAACGGCACGTTGCGCCCGGTCGTCGGGAAGGAGTTGCCGCTCGGCGAAGCAAAACAAGCGCACATCGACGTGATGGTTCCTTCGGGAGCGTACGGAAAGATTGTGCTGCTGCCGCAATAGCCCGCGAAGAAACGAGCGGAAGGCGAAAGTCGAGATACCCTGCGAACCTGACGCCGGGCGGAAATATCGAGTAGCCGGCTTGAGGGCGGCTTTGCCGTGTTGGCGTCGCGCGGCAAAAGCCCTATAATCTTGCTGCCACAAACGAGCCGACGACTGCGAGCCCAACGAGTTTTCGCCCACTGCAAGCGAAACGACTTTCATGACTCTAGCCGCCCTGATTGTCTTCTTCACGCAAAGCGCCGTCAGTCAGTACTGGCACAAACTGACGGACCGGACGTTCAGCAGCGTGTACCACGCCAACGCTTTCGATCTGCTGATGATGGTTCCCTATTTCGTTGTATTGACCGTCCTGGCGGTCTACGGAATCCATCGCTACTGGCTGGTGTACGACTATTACAAATACCGCCAGAACGTTCCGCAAAAGCCACCGGCGGTGGCGCAGTGGCCGCGCGTGACGGTACAGTTGCCGATTTTCAACGAACGGTACGTGATCGAGCGGCTGGTTGAAGCCGTTTCCCAGTTCGATTATCCGCGCGAGTTGCTGGACGTTCAGGTACTGGACGATTCTACCGATGAGACGCAGCAAGTCGCGCTGGCATGCGTGGAGCGGCACGCCGCTCAGGGTTTGCCGATTACCTATATCCACAGAACCAACCGCGAGGGTTTCAAGGCCGGCGCTCTGGAGAACGGTCTGAAGACCGCGCGCGGCGAATTCGTAGCCATATTTGACGCGGACTTCATCCCCCAGCCGGATTTCCTGCGGCGCACGATTCCGTATTTTGTCGATCCCGCACACGGGCGGGAAATCGGCATGGTGCAAACACGCTGGACCTACCTGAACCGTGATTACTCCCTGCTGACGGAGGTCGAGACGATTTTGCTCGACGGCCACTTCGTGGTTGAGCATGGCGCGCGTTCGCGCCGCGGCACCTATTTCAACTTCAATGGCACCGCTGGTGTGTGGCGGCGTTCGGCGATCGAGTCCGCCGGCGGATGGCAGCACGACACTCTCACGGAGGACACCGACCTTTCCTACCGGGCACAGCTCAAGGGCTGGAAATTCCTGTACCTCCCGGAGATTGAATGCGCGAGCGAGCTTCCGGTAGACATGAACGGCTTCAAAGCCCAGCAGGCGCGCTGGGCCAAAGGGCTGATGCAGACGGCGAAGAAAATCCTGCCCCGGGTACTGCGGTCCGATGTTCCGCTGCGCGTGAAATGCGAAGCTTTCTTCCATCTCACCGCGAACATCAGCTATCCGTTGATGGTGCTGTTCTCCGCCATGCTGCTGCCGGCGATGATCGTGCGCTTTTACCAGGGCTGGTTTCAGATGCTGCTGATCGATCTGCCGCTGTTTCTGGCGTCCACGTGCTCAATCTCCAGCTTCTATCTGGTGGCGCAAAAGGAACTGCGGCCGAAGAGTTGGGCTCGGACATTTCTATACATGCCCTTCGTCATGGCCGTGGGCATAGGGATTTCCATTCGGAACGCGCAAGCGGTGATGGAAGCGATTGTGGGCAAGAAGAGCGAATTCGCGCGAACTCCAAAGTTCAAGATTGAGGGAAAATCGGGCACGTTCGTCGCCAAGAAGTACCGGAACAAGGCGGGATGGATGCCTGTGGCGGAAGTGCTGCTGGGCGTGTATTTCGCCCTTACGGTGGTGTACGCGGTGATGAACCAGAATTTTGCGACTGTTCCCTTCCTGCTGCTGTTCGTGTGGGGTTACTTGTACACAGGCTTTATGTCACTGTCGCAAATCTACTTTGCGCACTTGCGGTTCGGAGTCAGGGCGCCGGAAATGCGGCCTGCCGCATCTGGTGCGCCCGGGTTCTAGTCTCACGGTCCAGCCCGCCCTGGCTCGCAGACGCCTAGTCTTTTCAGATTATTGCCTACACAATCCTACGTTGCTTAAATGCGCCAATCCGTTTGGGGTGTTGTGATCGAAATCACAGAACTCGAGGTGGCGAGTATGCGTTTCTTGCGTGTTTCCTGCCGGATTGTTCTTGTATTTCTCGCTGTGCTGGCGGTGAGCGGGGCGTTCCAGGCGGCCAATGGACAGGGCTGTATCGCCGCGCGTTCCAACCAAGGGATTATGGACGAGCTGTGCGGCGAGGGCACGCTGGCGCATTACTCCAACAATCATGATCCCGCCTGGCTCCGGCGGCTAACCGTCAACGTCGGCTTCCGCGAATTCAACTCTTTCCGCCATTTCATCGGAACCGACGAACAGACCCGGCGTGAACTACTGCACAACCAGGTCGAGAATCATCAACTGTTGTTCGACGTCGGCATCAACTATCAGTTGTCGCGGCGCTGGAGCGTCATCGCCGATGTGCCCGTGTTACAGAGTTCGCGCAACCAGATCTATCCCCCGGTAGGCATCTACCGCGTGGGCGGCATTGGAGATATGCAAGTAGGCGTGCAGTCCTGGATTTTCCGGCCGCCCACAGAAAGCAACGGAAACGTGGCTCTGAGTGGCAGCCTGAAAATACCCACGGGAATCTGCGACGCGACGGGGAGCGCCGTATTCAAAGGACAGGTCATCAAGGCGACGGCTGACCAGTCGTTGCAGCCCGGTGATTGCCGCTGGGGATTTGCACTGACCACACAGGCGTACCGGCAGGTGTGGTTTCACACGATGCTGTACTTCCAGGGCTCCTATTTGTTCAATCCCGCGGGCAACAACGGCGTTGCGACTTTCCGCTCAAAGTCAGGCGAGGAAGTGATGTCCGTAACAGACCAATATCTGTACCGCGGAGGCTTCTCCCACGGAGTTCCGGGAGTGAGGCACCTCTCCTTCAGCTTTGGCGGGCGCATGGAAGGCATTCCGGTGCGCGATGCTTTTGGAGACAGCCACGGATTCCGCAGGCCCGGTTACATTGTCTCCATCGACCCGGGCATCATGTACAGTTTCTGGCGCGACACGATCAGCATCAACGGCCCCTGGGCTGTTGAACGCAACCGGCGGCGCAGCGTGGCGGACATCGAACATGGCGGCCACGGCGACGCGGCGTTCGCCGACTACACCATCATTGCCGTGCTCTCTCACCGGTTTTGAGACTCGCCGACATCTTCCGGCCGAAAACGGCGCGGCGTTGGCGTGCATCCATTCCGTTTGCGGCCGCGTCACTGCTTTGCATTCTTGCGACTCGTTCGCCCGCCCTGGCCCAGGTGGCGCAGAATGCGCCGAAGGCAGGTACGTCGGCGGAGGACCTCACGCTTACCGATCGCACGGGCAAGCCGGTGTCGCTCGCAGAATTTCGCGGAAGAATCGTGGTTTTGAATTTCTGGGCCACGTGGTGCGGACCGTGCCGCGAAGAAATGCCTATGCTGAGCAAGTTGGCGCCACGATACTCGGCGGACGGCGTAGTCTTCGTGGCAGCGTCTCTGGATGATGCGGAAACGCAGTCAAAGATCCCGAGGTTCCTGGAGAAGAAGAAAATCTCTCTGGCCATCTACACCGGTGCGACGCCGGCGACCCTGAAGCAGCTACGGCTGGGAGAGATCATCCCGGCGACGCTGATTCTGGACCGGGATGGCACGCCTGCATTTCGCATCCTGGGTGAAGCCTCGAAGAAGGATATTAGCAAGCGTCTGGAGTGGCTGCTATCGGATCACTCCGGAGAATCGCCCAAGGCGCTGATAAAAAATTTCTAATTCGGCTAATTCCCTTACATGTCAAGGGTTTACGACTATTCCTGTAACGGTTCACTTTCCCGGTACACCTGCGGTACCATGCCCACATGACCGACCTCCGGCCGGGGGAACATCTCAAACAGATTCGTCTGCGGTTAGGGATTACCACGCGCGACGTCGCCGATCTGAGCCAGAAGATCAGCGACGACGAAGCCAATCCCGAATTCGCCATCTCCAACGCCTGGCTGACGCAGATCGAAAACTCCGACTCCGTGCCGAGCATCTACAAACTTTACAGCCTGAGCTCCATTTATCACGTGAAGTTCACCGACCTGCTCCGGGTGTTCAGCGTGGACTTGAACAAGATCGGCCAGCACCGCATGGATGTGCCCCTGGACAACACGCACCTGACGACTCTGGAGGTCTACGACGACCAGCAGAGGGTAGCCTTCCCTGTCCGGTTCGACAGGTCGTTCGACCTTACCAATACGAATCTCCTGACGCGCATGGTCGAGGTATGGGGCGAGGTACCTATCGCGCTGATTCAGCATCTCGACGTGCGTCACAGCCTCTACGGTTACATCGGCCTGAACGACTACACGTTATATCCGCTGCTGCGGCCGGGTTCCTTCGTGCAGATCGACCAGCGGGTACGGAAGATTCAGCCGCTCCGCTGGCGCACGGAATACGACCGGCCGATTTACTTCATCGAGTTGCGCGACGGGTATGCCTGTTCGTGGTGTGAGCTGCAGGACGGCTATCTTTTATTGCTGCCCCACCCGCTTTCGCCCTGCAGCGTGCGGCGGCTCAACTACGGTGTGGAGGCTGAAATTATTGGGCAGGTGACGGCAGTTGCCATGCGTCTGACCGATGCGCCTCCGCCCGCTTCTGACGAATCCGCAAGACTTCCAGTGCGATCCTGATATTCGAGAGCAACAGCTGCGCCATGGTGGGATCGGCGGTCAGCGGAATCGCCACGCGATAAGGCTCCAGTGTCCGCCAGGCTCGCAGAAATTCGGGCCGGGGCTCGTCCGAGTTCTCGATGTAGCGATTCAAATCGCCGACCAGTTCTTCCAAAGAGAAGGCCGCCAACTCTTGAAATACCGCGCAGTGCGCTTGCTTGAGCGCCGCGCCGGCGTCGGCGGCGGAGAAGCGCGAAGCCAACCCGTCGTGTTGATAAATTCCTGAATTGTAGTCGCGCGTGGAGGCCAGATAGATCATCCGTCCGATCTCGCTCGGAATGCGCGAGAGCGTGCGGTTCAGCACATCCTCGAAAGGCGTCTGCATCGGCGTGGGTTTGGGAGTTTCGTTCATTCTTAAAAGGCGCGGCGACTTCGGCTCCTTTGCGGTCAGCGCGTCGAGTGCAATCGTCGCGACGAGGCCCGTTCCGGCCCGGGAAGCAGCGAATGGGCGGGATCAAGCCGGCGAAAAAGCTCGCTGGCATAAACGGCCAACTCTCGCAGGCCGCTCGGCCTCACGACCATGGCCGAAGCCAGCAGCAGCCCGCACAAGCAGCGGAGCCGCAGGTACTGCAGCAGCACTCGAACCTCGGTTGCGGCGTCGATGTCCTCTTTTTCCCGCGCCATTCGCACATGCTCACGCATGGCTATTCTCAGGTCCAGCGAGGTGCGGCGAATCCATCCAATCGCAACCCTGCGGCGCTCGCCGATAAAAAAGTGCTGCAACGGCGGCGAGGCTTCGCGCGCTACAAATTGCAAATCTCGGGCGGAGAAAATCTGTTTCACTACTTCTGAAGGACACGACGCTTCGCGGGTGTCGGCAATCTCCAAATCGCCGAGGTCGCGCTCGTCCATGCCGCTCCCGGAGCCGAGAAAAAACAGCAGGACGAACAGCAGCACCGCTACCCCGATACACCCAAAGAACGCAATCATGGCCGGACCACCTTTCCCAAAGCCAACCGTGTCTTTTGAAGCCGCCGCCGCGTATTCGCCACCAGCATGTTGTAATCCTCATCGAGGGTGATAGCGCGCGACGGCTTGGGCGCGTCCCGATAAGACCAGAGGTTGAGCAGCCAAATGAGCAAAACAGCCAGGTATGCGGCAGACCGAAGGTACGCCCAGAGCGCTGGGGGACCGTCGCCGAGACGGATCATTAGGGTTAGCTCAAGAACGCTCGCCCCCAGAAAGATGCCATAGCCCATCGTGATTCCCTTTAGGTTATTGCCTAAGGGAATCGCATACAACAGGAGCACGGCCACCAGAGCGAGGAGCGCACCAGACTGCACGATGCGAAGGTCCCGCTCCAGTTTCACCGCGGTCAAGCCCGACCACCAGGCTCCTGGGCTCGTGACCAGGGCCTTCGCGAAGACCATCGCGAAGACGAACAGCAGCAGATTGCGAGCCATTCGCGCTGTACCGGGAAACTCCTTGAGACCTACACGGTAAATCTCAAAGATCACTCCGCAGCCGACCAAAACGCCGACGAATTGGCTGTCCCAATATAAGTCGGGATAAATTCCAGGCCACCAATGGAAGACGACGAACCTGGTGACTTCTTCCAACAGGACATATACGAGGTAAGAGCAAAAGATGGGGAACTTTCTGTATAGACTCTCACTGCTTACGCGGACAAGGATCACAACTTCGAGGATGATTGTGGACCACCAGATAGCCTGCGTGAGCATCTTACCCTTAGCGTTAATCCTAACGCCGTGAGCTCCAATTTGCCAGCAGGAAATTAGGGAAAATTGAGGAGGAGGACCAGGACAGCCCTCCTCCGAGGTTGTTTTCTGCCCGAGCCGAAGTCTCCGTGGCTAAGCAGAAATTGCCCATGGGGCGGGCGGCATCGGCGCCCCGCCATCAGCAATCGTCCAGGGTGGCGGCGGCATCGGCGCCCCACCATCAGCAATCGTCCAGGGTGGCGGCGGCATCGGCGCCCCACCATCAGCAATCGCCCACGGTGGCGGCGGCATCGGCGCCCCGCCGTCGCGCAGCACCGTCGAACTGCCCAGAATGGCCGCACCAAGAACCATAAGACCTGCGAAGAGCCGCACCCTACCTGACGCTACCTTCAAACGCATAGAAGTTCTCCTAAGCTGGATTTAGTTGGGGCTCGAAGAGCCCGTCCCGCGTGCCCGCTAACGCCGAGCAGATTAGGCCAGTCGGTTCTTCCCCTTTGCAGTTTTTTGTAGATTGGTTGGAATCCCAACCAAACTGCCTTCCCGACGGTTTCCGGCTTTGACAGAAACTCTCCGCCGTTCGCGATCCGGCACGACGCTTCGGCATCCTGTTCGTGAGCCTAACGGGTTCCCCAATCCGAATTTTGCATTTACTCTATTTGGACCTATTAAGCGCAGCACTCTGAACGAGTTTTTGCGTTCCTCGATTCCCCTTGATTTACGGCGCCTGTTCGCTCTCGGCAGCTTTGGACTTCCGCCGCGGATTCGATGGACAGCCCTCTCCCGCACTTCGCGGGACGCCGGCGTGCTCTTGCCATCGTCGCCCGGACGCGCCACGGGCACCGGTTCGGCGGTCGGATTAACGGGCCTTGTCTTGGTTGCTATCCGAACCAGGCGGGTGGGTGCCGGCGCTTCCGCCCGGTTTCCTTCCAGAGGTCTTGTTCGGATACAATTTCGCGACCGGATCTCTAGCGACTCGACGCGCTCAAGGAG
>Ga0079220_10000096_pt1 | contig 17222 bp, 16 predicted proteins | sample GAAS100_FD_75071 | JGI IMG/M metagenome (GOLD analysis project Ga0079220, IMG submission 75071) | Agricultural soil microbial communities from Georgia to study Nitrogen management - GA AS100 | ecosystem: Environmental > Terrestrial > Soil > Agricultural land | place: USA: Georgia | collected... | reverse complement strand
GCACGTGCGGCCCGATCTCGACGTGCGAGAGATGCGAGGGAATGTGGATACGCGCTTGCGGAAAGTGGACAGCGGAGAGTATGAAGCGGTGATGCTGGCAAAGGCCGGCCTGGATCGGCTGGGGTTGTCGGGGCGCATCACGGAAGTAATGGAGCCGGACAATTTCTTGCCCGCAGTGGGGCAAGGCGCGATTGCGATCGAGGCGCGACTGAAAGATGAGGAACTTGGCGAGGCCCTAGGGGTGCTCGACGATCCGCCCACGCGGCAAGCAATCATGGCCGAGCGCGCCCTGCTGGCCGCTCTGGAGGGCGGATGCCAGGTGCCGCTGGGGGCGTGGGCGCGGGTGGAGCGCGGAGAATTGGTGATGGATGCGGTGGTGTGCTCGGCGGATGGACGGCAGCAAGTGCGCCAGCGCGGAGTGGCTAACCCGGAACGCGCGCGCGAATTGGGCCAGCAGGTTGCACAGAAGCTGATAGATGCGGGCGCGGGCAACATCCTTGAGGAAGTGAGCCGCCAGCGTGGCTGAACGCTTGGCCCGGCCGTTGGGTGGGAAATGCGTCGTTATCACGCGAGCGGCGGAGCAGGTGGAGGAGTTGGCCGAGGCGCTGAAGGCCGCGGGCGCGCAGCCGATCGTTTTTCCGGTGATTCGCATTGCTCCGCCGGAGGACTATGCGGGACTCGATGCGGCTTTGAAGAACAGTGGATTCGACTGGATCTTGTTCACCAGCCAGAACGCGGTGAAAGCGACGCGCCAGCGTGCCGAGCAATTAGGAATGGCCAGAGTCTGGGAGGAAAGCAAGGTCGGCGCAGTGGGCGAGGCGACAGCGAGAGAGGCGCAGCGGGCGGGATTTCGGGTAACGCATATCGCTTCGCGCGCAACCGGGAAAGCGCTGGTTCGGGACCTTGCCGGAGAACTGCGGAGCAGAAGAGTGTTCGTGCTGCGGAGCGACCGGGGCGATCCGGAGCTTATGCAGGTTCTCGAAGGATGCGGCGCCACAGTGACCTCAGCGACCGGGTATCGCACGATTATCAATGATTCGCCTTCACCTGCCGAACGGCTCAAGGTCGCCGAAGCTGACGCAGTGTTGTTCTTCAGCCCTTCGGCGGTAGCAGGGTTTTTCGAGATGTTCGGCGCCGACGCGAAGAAGTTGCTGAAGGAGTCCGCGGTGGCAACGGCAGTCGGGCCGGTTACGCGGGATGCCCTGAAGGCCGCGGGAGTTGAGCGCGTGATTGCGGCGGAAGAAGCGTCGGTTGCGGGGATTGTGGCGGCTCTGGCAGACTTCTTTCAACAGGGAGTTTGATCAGCATGAGTTTTCCCACACAACGGCCGCGAAGATTGCGGCGAAACGAGTTGCTGCGGAGCTTGGTGCGCGAGACGCGGCTCTCGGCGGCGGGATTAATCTATCCCATGTTTGTTTGCCCAGGAAGCAAAGTACGCCAGGAAGTCAGCTCGATGCCAGGAGTGTTTCAGCAGTCCGCGGACCAGATTGTGGAGGAATGCCGCGAAGTGGAATCCCTGGGCATCCCCGGGGTGATCTTGTTCGGCCTGCCGGAGAGCAAGGATGCGCGGGGAAGCAGTTCGCTGGCGCCGACCGGAGTGGTGCAGAGAGCGATCGAGGGTATCCGCAAAGCGAAGCTGCAGCTTCTAGTGCTGACCGACGTTTGCCTGTGCGAGTACACGGATCACGGACACTGCGGCGTCATTGAGAACGGAGAGGTAGTGAATGATGCCACGGTGGCGATTCTGGCGGAGCAGGCGCTTTCGCACGCGCGCGCGGGCGCGGACATGGTCGCTCCCTCCGACATGATGGACGGAAGGGTCGGTGCGATTCGCAAGAAGCTGGATGAGAGCGGCTTTTCGGACGTGGCGATCCTGTCGTATGCCGCGAAGTACTGTTCGGGTTTTTATGGACCTTTTCGCGAAGCCGCGGAATCCGCGCCGCAGTTCGGGGACCGGCGCGGTTATCAGATGGATCCGGCGAACGCCCGCGAAGCTTTGAAGGAAGTGGCGCTGGACCTGGAGGAAGGAGCGGACATGGTAATGGTCAAGCCAGCGCTGCCTTACCTGGACATCATCGCAAGAGTCCGCGACCGATTCGATGTGCCTGTGGCGGCCTATAACGTTAGCGGAGAATATGCGATGGTTAAGGCGGCGGCGCAGAAGGGCTGGCTGGAGGAAAAGCGCACCGTGCTGGAGATCCTGACGGGGATTCAGCGCGCCGGAGCGGATATTGTTTTGACCTACCACGCCAAGGATGCGGCACAGTGGTTGAGGCACTGCTAAGGCGGCCCTGAGCCGAGCCACTCGGATGAGCACACCGACGAAATCCATGAGTCCCATTAGGCGACGTTCGCGAGAGATCTTCGAGCGCGCGGAGAGGGTGTTGGTCGGGGGAGTGAACAGCCCGGTGAGAGGGTTTCGCTCCGTGGGCGGCGAACCGCTGATCATCGAACGCGGGCAGGGCGCCTACCTCTACGATGCCGACGGCAATCGACTGCTGGACTTCGTGTGCTCGTGGGGAGCGATGCTGCTGGGGCACGCGCACGATGGCGTGAGCGCGGCGATTGCCGACCAGGCACGGAAGGGAACGAGTTACGGCGTCACAACGGAACTGGAATACGAACTGGCCGCGCTGATCACACGAGCGATTCCCTTTATTGAAAAGATACGCTTTGTTTCCAGCGGCACGGAAGCGACCATGAGCGCCGTGCGGCTGGCGCGCGGTTTTACGAAACGCGATTTGATCCTCAAATTCGAAGGATGCTACCACGGGCACGCCGACAGTTTTCTTTCGCAGGCCGGGTCGGGACTTGCAACTCTTGGTATTGCGGAATGCCCGGGAGTGCCGCAGGCGCTGGCCGAGTTGACGCTGAACGCTCCATACAACGACGTGGCAGCCGTCGAGAAGATCTTTGCGGCGCACGCCGGCAAGATAGCGGCGATCATCGTGGAGCCGATTGCGGCGAACATGGGAGTGGTGCCGCCTGCGGACGGTTTTCTAAAGGGCTTGCGGGAAATTGCCACGAAGCACGGAGCGCTGCTGATTGTCGATGAAGTGATTACCGGTTTTCGGCTGCGCAACGGTTCGGTGCAACCGTTGTTTGGAATTGAGGCGGATCTGACGACGCTCGGGAAGATTATCGGCGGGGGGCTCCCGGTTGCGGCGTACGGCGGCCGCGCCGAGATTATGAATCACGTCGCACCGCTAGGGCCGGTATATCAGGCCGGCACGCTGGCGGGAAATCCGCTGGCCATGCGCGCCGGAATAGCAATTTTGAAGGAGCTTGCCGATGCGGGGATTTACGAGCGCCTCGAGCAGCTTTCAGACCGGTTTTCCATGGGGATCCAGAAGGCCATCGCGGACTCCGGGCTGGCTGCGCAACTGAACAAAATAGGCTCGCTGAGCACCGTCTTTTTTACAGAGATGCCTGTGCGCAATTACGGAGATGCCAAAAGATCAGACACAAGACGCTACGCACAATTTTTTCGAGAGATGCTGCAACGTGAGGTCTTCCTCGCGCCCTCACAGTTCGAGGCGGCGTTTGTTTCGGCGGCACATACCGAAGAGGGCATCGACCACGCCGTCGCGGCGGCGCGGGATTCTTTAGCCCAGATCCGGATGTCCACAACCTCCTAGTTCGAGGAGCCCGAAGATGCGCGAAGTTCTGGAAGGGCACGGGGAGCACTTGGCCCATCAGGAACATCCGCTGGGATCACGATGCTGGACAAAAAAGCGCGGTTTTTGGCTGGCGGGGATGAGCACTGGAGCTATCGGAATCATCGCTGGGGACACTGGATTATTCCTGCACTAGGCCGGAGCGCACAATCATGCTTTTGCCGGAGGAGGACCTTCGCGGAAGCGGCCGAGATCGAGCGCCAGTTTGTCCAGCCGCTTGAGCAGCTCTTGATGCCTGGATTCCTCGGCGCCCGGCCTTCTGCCAATGAAAGAGATCGTGCCTCCCGGTTCGAGAATGCACTGCTGCACTTCGGCCAGGGAATCGAAACCTTGCTTACGGGCAGCGGCATGCAATTGTGCCATGGTAATGAGTTCTCTCTTTAGATTGCGGGTTTGCACCTTGCCATCTTCGATCAGGACGTCGACTTTGCCTTCAACCAGCTGGTCCAGCTTGCGGTGCCCGTAGAGGAATCGGACGACCAGGTAATTTACAACCAGAAGGGAAGTGGCGCCGATCACCCCGCCGGTAACTGAATTGTCGTCGCCAATGATGGCGTTCTGAACGGTGTTCGATAACGTCAGCAGAACGACCAAATCGAAGGGGTTCAGCTGAACGAGTTCTCGTTTACCAGAAAGCCTGAGGCTGACTACCAGAAAGATGTATACAAAAACCGGCCGAAGGACTTTCTCGAGGAGCGGCAAAGCCAGAAGAAACATATCCTTCCACATCGAGTGCATGAGTCAGCCTCCTGAACTGTGAGCCGATTCGAAGCGGCGCCAACCAGCGGGAGGGTAGCATGCCCCAAACGAGCAAGGAAGGACGCACCTGTCCGGAGGTACAGTCACGACTTAGCCACAGGTACAGCTATAAATCAGGGAGGGAAAAGCAGATAAATCGTTATGCTGGTGCCGTTCGCCTGCTTGCAGGCTGGAACGCGTCTTTCACAATTTAAAATCATCATAGACTCCAGGAATCACGCCTCCTGCGCGCCGTTGGAAGGCCGATTCCCGGGACAGGGATCTATGGCGTCTGGGAATTCGCCGGCTGCGGGACTGACGGCCGCCCCGGAACAACTGCAAGCGCTGCTCGACTCGTGTGTTGACCTGCTCGCTGTGCTGGATGCGAGCGGGACAATCCGCTACGCCAATGGGGCGTTCGAACGCGTTCTGGGATATTCAGCGTGCGAATTAGTGGGAAAGCCCTTCGATTTCCTGCATCATCCGGCCGATCTCGCGAAATTGCGGGCGAGCTTCCGCTACATTCTTTCGGATCCTGGAACGCCGTGGGAGTTCCGCTGCAGCCTGAGGAACAAAAGCGGCGAATGGCGATGGTTTCGGGTGGCCGCCGCGAACCGCTTGGGAGAACGGGGCGCGGGGGGCGTGATTGTCAGCTACTCGGACATCCATGACTTGCACCGCATGGAGTCGGAACGGCAAGTCATCTCCGACATCGTGCGCGGGTTGAATGAAACCGCAAACCTGGACCAGTTGTTGGGGCAAATCCATGAGGCGCTGAAGAAGGTTGTTAAAGCGGAGAATTTTTTTGTGGCGCTTTACGATGCGGCTGCCGAAATGTTCGAATTTCCGTTTTTTGTGGATGAGTTCGATCCTCCGCCACCTCCCCAGCGGCTCTCACACAGCTGTATGGCCTACGTTTTCCGGACTGGCCGAGCGAAGCTGATTCCGCAAATGGAGTTTGACCGGTTGGCAAAAGCGGGCGAAGTGGAACTTGTGGGCTCTCCCGCGCCGGCGTGGCTGGGCGTGCCCTTGAAGACGCCGTCGGAGACTATCGGCGTTATGGTGGTGCAGCACTATCGCAATGACGAGGCCTACGATCAGCGTGACTTGGAGTTTCTGGAGTCCGTAGGCGGGCACATAGCTCTGGCGATTGCACGGCGGCGGGCGGAGGAAGCGCTTCGAAAAAGCGAATCGATGTTCCGTCTGCTTTTTTCGCAGACCCCTTTAGCTACGTGGGTAATGGATCCGGAAGCGCGCCGGTTTCTGCTGGTGAATGACGCGGCCCTGCGGCAGTACGGCTATTCGGAGGAGGAATTCAGGGGTTTGTCTGTGGCGGACATTCATCCCGAAGAGGAAAAGGAGCGCTTTGAGGAGTACGCCGCGCAATGGCGCGAAGGTGGCGAACACCGCGGTCATTGGAAACACCGCAGCAAAGACGGGCGAGTCTTCGAAGTCGATATTGTGGCGCACAGCCTGGATTACGGCGGGAAGGACGTCCGGCTTGTTGTCGCGCAGGACGTTAGCGAGCGAAAGCTGCTGGAGGACCAACTACGGCAAGCGCAGAAGATGGAAGCGATCGGCAGGCTCGCAGGCGGCGTGGCGCACGACTTCAATAACCTGTTGATGGTAATCAAAGGACACACGGAGCTTCTGCTGAACGTGCTGCCACCGGCGGATCACGTGGCGCGAAAAATCGAACAGATCGACCGTTCGGCGGAACGCGCGGCGACGCTGACGCGGCAACTGCTGGCCTTCAGCAGGATGCAAGTGCTGCAGCCGCGGGCGATCAATCTGAATGAGATCGTATTGGAGATGGGGCGCCTGATTCCCCGGTTGATTGGGGAGGATATCGAGCTGATTCTGAGTTGCGATGAAAATCTTGGCACAATTCGCGCGGACGCCAGCCAGATGGAACAGATCATTATGAACCTGGCCGTGAATGCACGGGATGCTATGTCCGAGGGCGGCCGACTGACCATCGAGACGACAAACGTGGAACTCGACGGGCGGTACGGCTCGGCACATCCGATGGTCCGCCCCGGCCGTTACGTTCTGTTGGCAATCAGCGACACGGGCTGCGGCATGAGCGCGGAAGTTCAAGCGCACATCTTCGAACCTTTTTTTACGACGAAGGAAAAAAACAAGGGCACGGGGCTTGGCCTTGCGACCGTGTACGGTGTGGTGAAGCAGAGCGGCGGGTTTATCTGGGTCTATAGCGAAATGGGCAAGGGCAGTTCGTTCAAAATCTATTTACCGCGCGTGGATGAGCCCGTCGAGAAGGCGGACGCGCAGGAACAGCTGGGACAAGTTCCGCGGGGCAGCGAGACGATTTTGCTGGCGGAAGACGAACAGGACGTTCGCGAGGTTGCCCGCGAGTTTCTGGAGTCGGCAGGCTACCGAGTTCTGGAAGCGAAGGACGGTCCGGAGGCTCTGCGAATGTCCGCGGCTGAGAACGATGCGGTCGACGTGTTAGTGACGGACATGGTGATGCCGGGAATGACCGGGCAAGACGTCGCGCGCCAATTGCAGGGACGCAACGCGAACCTGCGGGTGATCTACATGTCCGGGTACAGCGAGCAAGCCGCCGGGGAAGCCACAAAAGCAAAAGGATCGGTGATCGTGCTGACCAAGCCGTTCAGCCGCAGCGCGATTCTTCGCGCCGTGCGGGAAGTCCTGAAGGCGTGTCCGCGCTGATGCCAAGGGGCGCGTCGGCCGTTCACTTCGGGATTTTGGGACGCCTGCGGTGCCATTCCGTGTGTTGTTGAAACGTGCGCGCAGCGCGGATCACAGCAGCATCATTTCCGGCGCGAGCCACGAATTGCAAGCCTACTGGAAGATTACCCTCGGAAAATCCGCAGGGAACGGACAGGGCCGGCAACCCGCAGAGGTTTCCGATTGCGCCGAGGGGATCGGGGAACGACAAGCCGGTCTCCAAGTTGGTGTCGAGCGGCGGCGCAACGATCGGCTGCGAGGCGGTCACCAGGACGTCCACGGAGTCGAAAAGCGCGGTCATCTTTTGTTGAAGGATTTCACGCACCTGCAGAGCTCGGATATAGTCGGCGCCGGAAATTTGTTCATTGACGTAGCCGTTGATTTGGCCCAGGGGGTCCGCCAACTCGCTCACTCTGCCGGAGCGGATCAATTCACGAAATGCCGCCGCGCCTTCGACGCTGATGATAACGCCCGCAGCTTCCTCGAACGGGCCTTCTGGCAAGCGGGCGGCTTTGAGAGTGAAGTATCTGCGGATGACTTTCTCCGCCGCGGCCACGGCCCTTGAGACGTCCTTATCGAGGGTCTTCCAAGCATTCGTCAGCCAGCCGATGCGCAACGGTTTGGCAGTGATCTCCATGGACGCGGAATAAGTGAAGGCGGCCTTGTCGATCGGCAGCGTGCTTCGATCGTCAAAGTCATGCCCGGCGACGGCGGCAAAGATGCGCGCACAATCTTCGGCGCTGCGCGCGATGGGACCGATCTTGTCCATCGAATAGGAAAGCGCCATCGCGCCGGAACGGCTGACTCGGCCGTACGTTGGACGGAGACCACTCGTGCCGCAGAAGGCAGAAGGGCAAATGATTGAGCCCCAGGTTTCGGTGCCGATCGCGAATCCAGCCATGCCAGCGGCGACGATGGCCCCCGAACCGGAAGAAGAGCCACACGTCCAGCACGTGGCATTCCAGGGATTCTTGGTTTCGCCTTGCAAGGACGCTGAGGCGAAGCGGTAGTTCATGCCGCCGGCCAGTTCGATCATGGCCGCTTTGCCGAGCAAAACGGCACCGGTTCGCCTCAGGTGTTCGATTACCGTTGCGTCATGGTCGAACACCTGTTGTGCGAACGGCTTCGCGCCCCAAGTTGTGGGGATTCCCCTGACGGCAAGTAAATCCTTGGCAGCGTAGGGAATTCCGTGCAGCGGACCACGATAGTGGCCGCGGTTGATTTCCTTTTCCGCGGTTTCCGCTTGCTGCACCGCGATTTCAGGCGTTAAGCGCGCGTAAGCGTTGAAACGCGGGCCAAGCTTCTCGCTGCGATCGAGATACGCCTTGGTGAGTTGGACGGGCGAAAGTTTTTTCGCTTCGATGCGCTTGGCCAGTTCAGTGACGGTGAGGTAGAGAAGTTCTTCGCCGATCATCGCTCCGTTCTCCTCAGGAGGCTCTTCGGGGAGGGACGACAGCGGCGGGCTTCTTATCGCGCTCGACGAGCGGCTTCAGGTAAAGCGCGGGGCTATCGTCGTTCTGGACGGCAAAGGCTCGAAGACGTTCTAATTGTGGTTGCTGGGCGTAGCAAAGGCGGCGCAGGTCCTTTTTCTGATCGCCACTGAAGCGGTCGCCGTATTGTTTGATGATTGCCTCGTAACGCGCGTCGGCTTCGGCGCGGCTCTCGCCAGAGAGCTTAGGCGCTCCCGGAGGCTCCTGCGGAACATCGACGCGGGCGCCGGACTCCGGCGAGACCACCGATTCGAACGGTTTGAGTGCGCCAGCGGCGGAAACCAGCACTGCCTGGCGCGCGAACTCGCGCCGCGAAACACCGGATTTTTTTCCGTTCATGCTGAACCTCGAGCAGAAGTCGCGAAGAGTCGATGCGCAGCGTGCAGGCTACTGAATCACCTCGGGTGCGTCAACAGGCTCGTGGGCCAGTTTCAGCATGCCGACGCGTTACAGGCAATGCCGCAAACTCAGGGATTAAGGACCACACCTCGTTTGCTCTCCAGGAGCCTGAGAACCTGCTTCGCTTTCCGCTTCTCGATTCCAACTTCCTTTAGCGCGTCGCGAAAGTGGCGCATGAACCGGTCGAAATGACCATCATTGAGGCCCAAGCCGCGCGCACCAGCGTGAGCGGAAGCAATATCTTTTCCGGTGTAGGGAGTTGCCCCGCCGAGTAGCATAGAAAGAAACATCCTTTGCCGCGCGCGAAGCTGATCCATGTCCGTCGTTTGAAAAAAAGGACGCAGGGTCTCGTCGGCGAAGACTTTCTTGTAAAAAAGTTCCGTGGCGTCCCGGACGGTTTCCTCGCCACCTATGATTTCGAGCAGTTCATCCGGCAAGGGCTCCTCCTGAACGGCTGCTTGGTTCAGGCCCGCCTGCAAGTGACGCGATTTTAGCTCCAGTATGGGTGAAGTCAATCCGATTGAAAGAGAATTGACGCGGCCGGCGGCGATGCTATTCGACGCCGGTCAGCGTGCGAACGTGAACCTCAAGCGCCTGGTTATATTGCCTTTCAATCTGAAGTTCCGTCTGCAGTTTCTTGATGAGCAATTCGAGACGCGCGATCTCCGCGCGCAGACGGATCAGTTCGGAGTTGCCGGGCACGGCCCGCTGCGGAGGTTGCGTCTGCTGCGAAACGGGCGGAGCACCCGAAGGACGTTGGGCAAATGCATCTGCAAGGGCGCGGTGCAGGGCGGGCTCCGCAGGTTTTGTCTCAACCCCAACGGGCCCGGGGAACGTGGCGGAAGGGGGCGCAACAGGCACCGGCGCAAAGAGGCCGCTGAGCGCCGCCGGCGGCGCGGGACGCAGCGCCTCCTCCGGCGCGGCTTTCGGGTCTAGCAGACTTTTCACCCGGGAAATCAGTTCCTGTGGTTGAAACGGTTTGCGGATGAGTTCGTCGGCCTTCACGGAAACAGCCTTGTCAGCCACGTTTTTGTTGACCACGCCCGACATCAGGATGACCGGCGTGCCTCCAAACTGCGGATGCTGTTTGATCTGGCTGCACACCGAGTAGCCATCCTGATCGGGCATGATGACGTCGGTAATGACCGCGTCTGGCGGATTTTCTTCAAATTGCCCGAGGGCGGAAGCCGCGTCGGCACAGGTGATGACGTGGAAGTTTTCGCGCCGAAAAGCGATCTTAATGACCTCGCGCATGGTGGCGCTGTCATCGATAAAGTAAACCGTGGGAACGCGCTTCTCCCGGGCTTCACCGAAAGGAGGCAGTGGCATGGTTTCGCTCATAGGGCTTCCTTGTCCGCCAGATCGCGCGAAGCTTCGTCGTACTCGCGCATGGCATCGAGCATCAGATCCGTGGCCGAACGCAAAACAGTTCGCTGCGGAGAGGTCGTTCCGTACACGAACTTGTACACGCCCTTTCCGCCCTGCACGCAACTCTTGAGAATGTGAATGACCGCCTCGTCACCGAACAAGCTCGCGCATTCGGCGTGCGTCACTTCGCCGGCATCGAAGAAAAGCACACCATCCGTCTCTCCGGCGTTGATGTGCAGCGCGCCGGTCTGGTGGGCGTGGCCGAGCATTTGCATCACTCCGGGGAGATCATGGTGGGTCAGGCTGCCGCTCAGGCTGGCGTCGGCTTGCGCGAGCATCTGCGTGGGCTGGAATCCATCCGCCTTGCTGGCGATGATGTTCTTGACGTGAGCCGCGATTACCGCCGGGGGCCGCGCCCTGTCGATGTAGTCGTCACAACCGGCTTGAAAGGCCTCCATCAGGGCGCGCTGGCTGCCGTCGCCAAGCGCGACGATGGAAAGGGAGGCATTCTTGGGATCGGCGTGAACGATTTGCGCAATTTCCAAGGCCCCCATCTCGCGCATGTGAGTCCCGCAAAGAATAGCGGCCGGCGCATCGTACTCGATCGTGGTTAAAGCGAACGAGGGTTGCGTGCTAGTGGTGACCTCGAAGCCTTCGCGTTTGAGCGCGTCGCCGAGACGCTTGGCAAAGTAAACGTTCGTATCAATGAGCAGAATCCTGGCCGGACGGCCTGCAAGCATCACGGCCGCACCTCGTGAGCGAATTCCGGCGCAGCGCCTGGCCGTGCCGGCGTATTCTTAGCGGTTGGGCCCGGCGTCAGGGCGTCCAAGCTGAGTACTTCAATCACGTCACCGTCGTGGGCAATCCAGCCGGCGACGTGCGGCGAATCGCTGCTGCCCGGCGGCGTCATTTCCGCGGTAATCAGTTCGCATTCGCCGGTGACCGGCAAAGCGACCCAGTCGGTTCCTGCATCGTACTTGCGAGTCGCAATGAGATAAAACCGGCGCGAGGACAGTTTCCTGCCAACGAGCCGTTCGGAAATATCGCACACGGGCACAATGCGGCCGCGCCGCAAAATAACGCCCTCGAGTTCCTTGGTGTTGTGGGGGAAGCGGAAAACGCGGCTTGGCGCAACCAACTCGGCAATCTGGAGAGCCGAGAGCGCGAATCTGCGTTCTCCCAGCCGGAGGAGAACGAACGATTGCAGATCGATTTCCGTAGATGCCGTCATGCTGGAGCCTCGTCTCCCATTGTCTTCACGGCTCGCGCCGCATTCAGTGCGGCGAACGCTTCATCCAACAATGTTTGCTCTTCGAATGAGAGGAAACCGTCCGGATTCACGACAGGCACCACGATTTGATCGAGGGATGTCAGTCCGCGGTACCAGCGGCGCTCTTCGTGGCAGAAAGCGTGCGACAAAGCCTGGAGACGTGTGATACTCGTCATTTTTTCGATGCCGTCCACCAGCAGGGCCGTTCTCGTGTTGCGCAGCACGAACACCAGAGAAGAAGGAGCGGGCGGTAACCCGAAATGGAGCGCGCCGTTCACCACGTAGAAGGGCCGGTCGCCGCGGCGAACCGCATGCCGGGCCTTGCGCACGGCGCTCTGAGGGAGTTCCTGTGAAATTCCCGCGAGGCTTTCCACACTGCGCACTTCTTGCACGGAGGCGGAAGAAATCGCGAGCAGCGCACCGCTAACGCGAAACAGGATGATTTGCTCGGCCTTTGGTCCTGGCCGCGAAGAGGCGGGCGCTTGCATCAACGCGCTCCGACAGGGGTTGCGCGCGTCAGTGCCAACACGCGCTTTTCGATTGCGGCGTAAATATCGTCGAGGGCCAGCACTTGCTCTACGGCCCCGGTCTTGATGGCCTCCCCGGGCATCCCGAATATCACACTCGTTGCCTCGTCCTGTGCCAGGACTATGCCGCCCGCGGCTTTAACGGCTTTACTGCCGGCTGCACCGTCGCCGCCCATGCCCGTAAGGATTACTCCGAGAGCCATGGGGCCGGCGAAGGCCGCTACGCTTTCCATAGTTACGTCGATGTTCGGCAGGTAACCGTTGATGCGACCCGCGCTGCCGTCGAGTTGAATGCGTCCCGCACTGGAGACGCGAAGGTGCTGGCCGCCGGGACAAATGTAGAAAGTTCCGGGCTGGAGAGGTTCGTTGGCCTCCGCCTCCTTCACGCGAATCTCCGTAAACTCCGCCAGCTGCGAGGCATACTGGCTGGTGAACGCGGCGGGCATGTGCTGCACGAGAATTACGGCAGCGGGAAAGTCTTTTGTGAAGCCCGGCGCAAGGCGCATGACCGTGGCCGGTCCGCCGGTGGAAGCAGCCATGACCACGACCGGAAAACGCTGGTCGGAAGCAGGCGCCGCGGGCCGCGGTGCCGAACGCTGCGGCAAACTCGATGGCGTGGCGCCGGACTGAAGTGTTGAAGCCAGCCGCGAAGCTGTGCGCACCACGCGGACCTTGGCCGCCATACGGACTTTGCGGATCAACTCGTCCTTGATGCTGTTCATGTCCAGGTCGATGCCGCTCGAAGGCTTGGCGACAAACTCGATTGCGCCAAGTTCCAGCGCTTTTAGGGTACTTGCGGCGCCTTCGCGGGACTCGGAACTTACGATTACGATCGGGCGCGGGTTGCTGGTCATGATCTGCGCCGTGGCTTGCAGACCATCCACATGCGGCATGTTGATGTCCATGGTGATGACGTCGGGCTTCAGGGACTCCGCCAGCGTTACCGCTTCGCGGCCGTCCTTGGCGTGGCCGGCTACTTGAAGTTGGTCGTCCGCGTTCAGAATGGTTTCCAGTACCTTGCGCATGAACGACGAATCGTCCACGACCAGCACCCGAAATTTCTTGTTCTGCGCTGTCGCCATAATTCGCCTACGCCACCGGGACCAACGGCCGCGGTGACTCTGCTCCGATCAATTGCTCCACCGCGGCGATTAACTGATCCTCTTGCACGGGCTTGGTGAGAAATGCCGCGGCGCCTTCTTTCACCGCACGGTCGCGATGTTTGGCGCCCGCACGCGACGTCACTACCATCACGGGAATGCGGCGGGTTGTCGGGCTCTGACGCAGCTGAGCCATCAACTCGTAACCGGTCATCCTGGGCATCTCCAGGTCGGTGATGATTAAGTGGCAGCCGTGCTGCGATACCAGCTCGGCGGCTTCGAGGCCGTCCGACGCGAGCTTTACGCGATAACCGTTCTTCTCCAGCATTCGGCCCACGAACTTGCGCACACTGATAGAGTCGTCCGCAACGACGATTACACGCTCTTTCTGAACGCGGTCGATCGCCTCCGCCGGAATCGTTCCCTGCGCCACCGCCGCGGATCCGGGTGCGAAGATGCGGGACGCGCTCAGGTTCGCCAGAACTGCTTTGCGCTCCGATTGTTCGGATGCGACCATCCGATTCAAGTCGATCAGCAAAATCAAACTGCCGTCCGGCGCGATGGTGGTGCCCGGGAAAAGCTTCACGCGGCGCAGATACTCGCCGAGATTCTTGATGACGATCTCGTCCTTTCCGATTACTTCCTCCACCACCAGGCCGATCTGCCGGTTATCCGCGTTGGCGACTACCATGCGGAAATGACCGTTCGTAGGCTCAAGCGGCGGCAGTCCGAGATACGAGTCCAGCCGCACTACTTCCGTCACCACGTCGCGGACCTTGGTCAAGAGCTTGCCGCCCACGTCTTCGATTTCGTCGGCGCGAATCCGGCGGATCTCTTCGACGACGGCGAGCGGGAGCGCAAAGTGCGAAGTTCCGCAACGCACGAAAAGCGCCGGCGAAATGATCAGTGTCAGCGGAACCTTCAGGGTGAACTTGGTACCTTTGCCGCGCGTGCTTTGAATATCGATTTCACCGTTCAGGAGGGCGATATTCGCGCGCACGACGTCAAGTCCAACGCCGCGGCCCGCCAGTTCGGTCTTCACCGGCGCAGTGGAGAAGCCCGGATGGAAGAGCATTTCCCGCAAGTCGCGCTCCGTCAACCGGTCCGCCGTTTCAGGAGATACGAGTCCGCGCTCGATGGCGCTGCGCTTCACCGCCTCGTAGTCGATACCGCGGCCGTCGTCTTCGACCTCGATATAAATGTGATTGCCGCGGTGATAGGCACGGAGTTGCACCGTTCCGGTTGCGAGCTTGCCGGAGGCTTCGCGGTCGCGAGGTGCTTCGATGCCGTGCGCGACAGAGTTGCGCACCAGATGCACTAGCGGATCCGAAATCTGTTGAATAATGTTGTTATCGAGTTCCGTTTCACTGCCGAAAAGATCGAGCTCGACCTGTTTTCCAGCTGACTTCGCAGCGTCGCGCACGGCGCGCGACAACCGCGAATATAGGGAGCCGATGGGGACCATGCGTGCCGCGGTGATCTCATCCTGGAGGTGGTGGGCCAGCTTGGTAAATTCGTCGATGTCGCCTTCGAAGCGCCCGATAAAGGCTTCCAGCTGCGTCAGTACCTCGTTCACGTCCGCGGAAATTTCCGTCATCGAGCGCGATAAAATGTTCACGTCGTCATAACGGTCCATTTCCAGCTCTGTGAACTCGGACCAGAACGGAGCCTCGCCGGCAGCGGCGCTGGACAAGCCTTTGGGCGCGGCATTCCACGCTCCGCCGGTGCGACTTGCGCTCAGGCGGTTGAACTCGTACTTTTCCTGAAACTCGGCCACTTTGTTCTGCAGGCGTTCTTTGGAGAAGCTTAGCGTGTCGATGAGTTTTTCGAGTTCGGCAACGCGTCCGACCATCCGCGTGCGGTTGATGACCAGCTCGCCGACCGTGTTCATCATGCGGTCGAGCCGCGCCAGCGCGATGCGCACGGATTTTGCGGTGGCCGCTTGTTTGCTCGCGCCGTTCGCTTTGGCCGCTTTCGATTGCGCCGGCTCGGCCTTCAGACTGTCCGCTTCGGTCGTGGATGCGGCGGGCGCCTCCGCGTCCTCTGCTTCCGCCGGGGCGAATTCCGCGATTCGCCCGAGCAGGGAATCGACGCTCGTGCGCATTTCCGCATCGTCGGTCCACTGTCGATGCAATGTCTTCTTCAGGACGTCGACCGACTCGAGGCATAGATCCACAACCTGTGCAGAGGGTTCGATTTCTCCGTCCCGCAGACGTCCGATCAAGTCCTCGACGCGGTGTGCCACTCCGCCAAGCCGCTTCAAGCCGACTTGCGCGGCCGATCCCTTTATCGTGTGAATCGCGCGGAAGAGCTTGTTGATCTCCTCGGGGTTGTTGCTGCCTTCCAGGGAGAGCAGGCAGTCGCTGACTACCTGCAAATGCTCGTCGGCCTCGGGTTGAAAAAATTCCAGGATTTCGTCGGGCACTTCGTCATCTTCGGGGAGCGCGTCAAAGTAAGAGCCGGCTGCGGCCGCCAAATTCGACTCTTCATCTTGCGCTTCCGGCTCTTCAGAATCCTGCGTCGGAGAATAATTCAACGGAGGAGGCTCGACGGGAAACGCAAAACGGTAGCGCTCCTTGAAAGCGGCGATGTCTTCGAGATTTTCTTGCCCGGTATCGCTGATTTCGAGAAGGTCGGTCTCCAGCACGGAGATGCCGTCCGACAAAAATTCGGTGAGGGGACCGTGCAGGTCTTCGCCCAGGGAGGCGTTCAATGCGTACTGGAAGACGTGCGCCAGCTTTGCCGCAATTTCGGAAAATCGAGGAAAACCGTAACTGGCGGAAGTTCCGCTTAGGGTGTGCGCGGCGATATAAAGACGTTCCAGGTCTTCGTGCCGCGGCGACAACTCCTGCAGCACGCTGACATACTCCCGCAGGTACTGCAGGTGCTCGGAGGCCTCCTGCAGAAAAATCTCGACGGCTTCACGGTCGGGAGTGCTCACGCGCGGCCCTCCGTCACGAGCTCTGCCTTCAATTGCTCGTCCGTTGTCGGCTTGCGGTACAGGATGCAGTCGTTCAAGACGATGGCCTGGAATTTAACCGGCATTTTGGAAATCGACTCGGAGTGGCCCAAAAAAAGGTAGCCGCCGGGTTCCAGGGTGTCGTAGAAGCGCTGCACCAGTTCCCGTTTCTTCTCCTCGGAAAAGTAGATCAGCACGTTCATGCAGAAAATCACGTCCATCTTGCCGACGTAGACCGCCGACGTCAGATTCATCTGGACGAATCTCACCATCTTGCGGATGCGCGGCCGTACGTGGTGCCCATGCCGGGCCGGCGCGAAGTGCGCGTTCAGTTGCTGCTCGCTGACGCTCGCCATGCTCCTGCCGTTGTAAACCGCGCGTTCGCCGTGGTCCAGCGCGTGTCTTCCTATGTCCGTGGCGAGAATCTCCAGCTCCCATGCGTCGGCGTTTGCCAGCGAGTCTGCGATGGTGATCGCAATGGAATAAGGCTCTTCGCCGGTGGAACACCCCGCGCTCCAAACGCGCAGCACGCGCGGATTCTTCCAGAACTTCTTCACATGCAGCTCCGGCAAAACCCGTTTTTCGAACGCCTCGTACACGCCCGGATATCGGAAGAAAGATGTCTCCTGCGTGAGTAACCTTTCGAGTAGCGCCTGGTACGCGCTGTTTCCCTTGCGCATCGAGCGAAGAAGTTCCGTCCCGCGTTCGAAGCCTTTCTCCTGCATGTGCTCCTGCACCCGCGCGGAGAAAAAACGCTCCCTCGATTCGTCGAAGTGTATGCCTGTTCGTTCTTCGATCAGCATGCGAATCTCGCTCAATTCGTGTTCGCTTAAACTGACCGCCTGTCCCTGCCGTACGCTCATTTGTCAGCCCACTCGCGTACCGCTTCTATGCGGAAGGGATTCAACTGCTTACCGCAGAGCACCTGCCGGGAGGGGCCGCTCGGATTCTTCGTGCGTATTTGCCGCCGTGCCTTTGGCCG
>Ga0079220_10000094_pt1 | contig 17516 bp, 13 predicted proteins | sample GAAS100_FD_75071 | JGI IMG/M metagenome (GOLD analysis project Ga0079220, IMG submission 75071) | Agricultural soil microbial communities from Georgia to study Nitrogen management - GA AS100 | ecosystem: Environmental > Terrestrial > Soil > Agricultural land | place: USA: Georgia | collected... | reverse complement strand
GTCTTTGGCATTCCCGATGATGATGCCGCGCAACTCCCCCTTCTTCGCCTTCGCATCCGTAAACGACGCGCCCACGTAAATCGTGTCGTCGTTTCCCACGAACACCGAGCTCGGCTCGCCGAATTGTTTCCACGCCGCGATGAAGTTGCCGTCCTGATCGAACACCTCAATGCGCCGATTCCGCCGGTCCGCAACGTAAACGCGCTGCTGCGATCCGCCCACAAAAATATCGTGCGGCTCATCGAATTCGCCCGGTCCCGATCCCTTGTGACCCCAGGCCTTGATAAATTTGCCGTCCTTCGAAAACTTCACCACGCGCGCCGAATCGTGCTTGTTCGGATAATGCCCGTCGGAAACAAAAATGTCGCCGTTCGACGCAATGGCCACGCCCGTGGGCCGGTCAAACGTGTCCGGCCCGTTCCCAGCCATGCCCTCTTTGCCCAGCATCATCAGAATTTTGCCGTCCTGGCTCAGCTTCACCACTTCCTGCCCCATCACCACGCCCGCCGCGTTCTTTGCAGACATCCCCAGTACCGTCTCGGCATCATTCACGTCGCTGGCCCACAAATTCCCGTCGTGATCCATGGTGAACCCGTGCGGGTAAGCGAAAATTCCCGCGCCAAAGCTTTTCAGCAACTTTCCTGAAGCATCAAATTCCAGAATCGGCGGATTCTCCGGCCCGCGGTTGATGCACACCGCGCTGCCGGGCGGCACCACGTTGAAGCAGCGATGAAACACCCAGATATTCCCTTTCGGATCCACCAGCACCCGGATCACTTCGCCCCAGCGCCCGCCGTTCATCGTTTTAGGCAGCGTCGGCCAGCCCTCCACCAGCCGGTACGGATTCGGCAGATCGCTCGGCTTGGGATACTCCTTCTCCTGCGCCCGGCCTGCTGCCGCAAAGCTCACCACGGCCGCGATCGCACCGATCGCCACCAATCCTCTTCGTCCACTCATCCTCATCGCATCCATCTCCTCGCACTTCAGCCGCCAGAGAATTTAACACAGCGCCCATCACAGCAACATGCGTTGTCATTCTGAAAGGAGTGGGCCGCCTCTCGGTTCCCCACCTGGTTTGGTCGGCGGTCCACCGAGTGAAGAATCTCTCCGAAAGTTTGGCTCACCATCACGGACCCGAAAATATTACGCCCATCCCTGGAAGGCGCCGGACAAAAACCCCTGCGCCTGCAGTCCGATGGCTTCGATATTCGTGAAATGGTCTGCTCGGAATCCGAAGCGGAAATTTACAACAAGGAAATCGCCGACGAAGCCGCCGCCCAGAATCAGAAACAAAGAGCACAAGAGAAGAGGTAGCGAATCTCGGCTGAACTACCCGCTGCGGGGCGGCATCAGCCGTCGCCTAGTGAGCCGCCGGCCTCAGTTCGCTCACGTCCTTCACCGACGGAAGCTGCGCCGCGTCCCACCCGCCGCCCAGCGCCTCGATCAACTGCACATTCGCCGTCATCTGCTCCCGCCGCAGATTCACCCCGGTCTGTTGATTGGTGAGCAGCGCCGTTTGCGCCGTGATCACGTTGAGGTAGGGATCGATCCCCGCCTGATAGCGCTGTTGCGCAGCCTGCAAATTCCTTTGCGCTGAAGCCACGGCCATATCCTGCTGCCGCACTTCCTGCGACAGAATCCGCAAAGCCGCGAGATTGTCTTCCACCTGCTGGAACGCGGTAAGCACCGTCTGCCTGTAATTCGCCACGCTGCGGTCGTACGACGCCCGGAACTGTTGCACGGTCGCGCGCCGCAATCCCCCCTCGAAAAGCGTTTCCGCCAGCGCCGGCCCCGCCGACCAGAACCGGCTGGGCCACGCGAACCACGTCGCCGGCGATGTATTCGAGAATCCGCCGGTCGCGCTCAAGGTGAGTGTCGGATAATACGCCGCGGTCGCCAGGCCAATCTGCGCGTTGGCCTGCGCCACCAGCCGTTCCGAGGACGCCACGTCCGGCCGCCGCTGCAGAATTTCCGACGGCACGCCAAACGGCACCGCCGGCGGATTGGCTTCGAGCGGCGCCGGCGTCAGCGAAAATATGGACGCGGGCTTCCCCACCAGCAACGCAATCGCGTGTTCCAATTGCGCCCGCGCGATGCCCAGATTCGTGTCTTGCGCTTCGGTGGCTTCGAGCTGCGTCTCCGCCTGCGCCACGGCCTCGTCCGAGGCGATGCCCGCATTGAACTGAATCTGCGTCAGCTCCAGCGAATCGCGATAAGCCGCCACGGTCTGATCAAAAAGCCGCTTCAGCGCATCCTGCCCGCGTATCTCAAAGTAATTAATCGCCACTTCGGCCTGCGCCGTCAGGCGCACGTTTTCCAGGTCCGCCGCGCTCGCCTGTGCCGCCGCCGCATTTTGCAAAAAGTTGTTGCGAATCTTGCCCCAGAAGTCCGGCACCCAGGATGCATCGAATGCCATCGAGTAATCGGTGAACGAGGTCAGCTTGAATCCCGTGCCGCCAGTGGTAGTGCCTGTGCCTGTCGAAGATGTGGTGACACCGCCGAATTGTCCCAAGGATGGCCGTGAATTCGTGATCGTCGGGTTCGCCGTAATGGTCGGATAGTATTGCGCGCGCGTCTGTCGCACCAGCGCTCGCGCCGCCAGAAAGTTCGCTGCGGCCGCGGCGATATTCTGGTTTGAAACATTCACCTGCTCTTCGAGAGCGTTCAATTGCGGATCGTTGAAGATTTCCCACCAATTGCCCTTGAGCGTCCCGTCGGCGGGCTGCGCCTGCTTCCATCCATCCGTATCTTTGAAGTTCTCCGGCGTCAGCTCCTTGTAGGACGGGGGCGCCGGCGCCGCGGGCCGCGCGTACTTCGGTCCCACCGTGCACCCACCAAGAAACAGTACCAACACCGCCGGTAATGCAAAGCCGAACCACCGGCAAACGCTTGTCGTCATCGCCCGTGAGCGATACCCCGGCACGCGTTCCTGCACGGGCAGGCCTGCGAAACCGGGGTCCCCAGCGCGTGCCGACTCTCTACTCGTTGGGGTGGTGGAGAACGAGGGATTTGCTTTTTCTTTCCTCGCCGCGTCAGTCATGCGAAACGTAGCTCTCCATCGCGTGCGCATGTTCGGGCGCCCGCGCTCGGGTTCGCGTCGACCGGAAAAAGCTCGTCCGGTTCAGCACTTTCTCCTGGAATTCCTCGAGGTAAAGGTAAATCGCCGGCGTGATATACAACGTGATGAATTGCGACACCAGCAATCCGCCCACCACCACCAGCCCCAACGGCCGCCGCGAGGCGCCGTCGGCTCCGTATCCCAGCGCGATCGGCAACGTACCCATCAGCGCCGCCAGCGTCGTCATCATGATCGGCCGGAATCGTTCCATGCTCGCGTCGTGGATTGCCTGCATATCGTTGATGCCCTGCTCCACCCGTTGCTGCGCAAAATCCACGATCAGGATGCCGTTCTTCTTCACGATACCCATGAGCATGAACATGCCGATAAACGCGTACAGCGAAGCTTCCGAATGGAAGATCCATAACGTCAGCAATCCTCCCACCAGCGCCACCGGCAGCGAAGAAAGCACCGTAATCGGGTGCAAATAATTCTCGTAGAGGATGGCCAGGATCACATACATAACGAAAACCGCCAAAAACATGAGGATCGTCAGGCTCGAAACCGTGTCGCGAAACGTCAGCGCCTCGCCCTGCAGGCTCCCGCGCACGTCCAGCGGCAGAATCTCCTTGGCGGTGTTCTCCACAAACTGCGTGGCTTGCCCGATGGTGTAGCCCGGCTTCAGATTGAAGAAAATCGTCACGCTGGTGAACTGGTTGATGTGGTTCACCGCCTGCGGTCCCAGCGTGGAGGTCCACTTCGTCACCGCGCGCAAAGGCACCATGCGCTGCCCGTCGTCGCTTTTGATGTACAGCAGACCTAAATCCTGTGGGTCGGCCCGGTCGCGATCCGCCACTTCCAGAATCACCTGGTATTGATCGTTGGGCCGCTTGATCAGGTAGGTGTAGTTCTGCGAATACGCGTTGTGCAGCAGCGCAAGAATCCGAGCTTCCGAGACTCCGTAAATCTTGGCCTGGTCCCGCAGAATATCCACTTGCAGATTGGGCGTGTGGTTGAAAAGGTCCGAATTCACAAACAAAAATCCTGGAAACTCGTGCATCTTGGCCATCAATTGCCCCGCCACCGAATACACCTGCGAGGGATCGATTCCGGATAGCGAATACGCAAACTGCCCTTGAAAGTTCGCCGTCGCGCCCGTGCTGATCTGCAGTACCGCCTGCGGCTGCAGAAACGTCAGCAGCCCCGGCACCCTGGAATTCACGGCGCCCATCATTTGCCCCGCAACCGCCTGGATCGGCGGCCTCTGATCGGGGTCCTTCAAAATCGCGAAGATGATTCCCTGATTCGACGGCAAAAAACCGGCGAACCCGGTCAAAGTGAAGGTCATGTCCAAGCCGGGATTCGCGTGCAGCGCGTCTTCGGACTGAAGTTGATAAGCGCGCATCTGGTCCGGCGACGAACCTTCTTGCGCTATAAACACACCGCGCACAAAAGAGCTGTCCCCGATCGGCAGGAACGCCTTCGGAACGATGTAAAACAGGTAGCCGGTGCCTGCCAGGCACACCACCCACACCAGCGCCGAGACCCACCGCTGCCGCAGGAAAAACCACAGCGAGCGGCCGTACAGATTCAATACGCGGCGCTCGATCCCCCCCGCCACGCGCTCCATCAACGTCTTTTTCGCGCCTTCTCCGCGCTGCGCCAGCAGCCTCGAACACATTAGTGGCGTGAGCGTCAAAGACACGAGTCCGCTCGCAAAGATCGACACAATGATGGTGATGGAAAATTCCCGGAAGATCCGCCCCACCAGGCCGCTCATGAACACTAGCGGAATAAATACCGCCGCCAGCGAGATGGTCATCGCCAGAATCGTAAAGCTGATCTCCCGCGCCGATTGCAGCGTCGCTTCCAGTGCGCCCAGCCCTTGCTCCATCAAGCGAACCGTGTTCTCCAGAAAGACGATCGCGTCGTCCACCAGGAAACCGATGGCCAGCGTCAGACCCATCAGCGAAAGATTGTCCAGGCTGTAGCCCAGAACGTTCATGGCCACGAACGTGACCAGCAGCGAGAGCGGCAGCGCCAACGCCGGTATTAGAGTGTCTGTCGCGCGCCCCAGAAACAGGAAAATCACCAGCACCACCAGCGCGAACGCGATCAGCAAAGTGCTCTGCACGTCCTTGACGCTGTTCACGATCGTCTGCGAACGGTCGTAGATCGGCACCACATCCACCGAACTGGGCAGCGTGGCGCGAATGCTCGGCGCCGCATCGCGCACTGCCTTCGCCACCTCCACCGCATTCGAGCCAGCCCTGCGGAACACCGCGACCACCACAATCGCCGAGGGCACGTGCCTGCCTCGCACCCAGAAGCGCATGCTGATGCGTTCGTCCTGCACGCTATTGGTGGCCCGCGCCACGTCTTTCAAGTAAACAGGCCGCCCGTTGTTCTGGCTGACGATCAGGTTGTTGTAATCTTCGGCCCTGCTCAATTGCCCCTGCGGCTGCAGCAAAAATGTCCGGTGCTCGCCGTCAAACTGTCCCGCCCCCGTATACGCCGTGCCGTTCCGGATTGCGCTGTTCAGGTCGTCGACGGTGATATTACGGCTCGCCATCGCCGAGGGATCGGCCTTGATGCGCACCGCCGATTGCGCCCCATAAACCGACACTTGGCTTACGCCCGGCAAAATGCTGATGCGCTCCCCGACTTGCGTATTGGCGTAGTCGAAAAGCTGGCCTTCGGTGACCGTGTCGCTGGTCAGACCCATATAAATGATGGGCTGATCGTTCGGGTTCGTTTTGGTAAATGTCGGCGGTGACGGCAAATCCACCGGCAGTTTCCCCGCCGCCTGGCTGATGGCGGACTGCACGTCCGTGGCCGCCGCATCAATGCTCTTGGAAAGATCAAACTGCAAAACGAAACTGGTGTGCCCCGTGCCGCTGTTCGACGTCACCATCTCCAGCCCGGGAATCTGCATGAACTGGCGCTCCAGCGGCGTGGCCACGTTGTTCGCCATCGTCTCCGGCGTGGCTCCCGGATAACCCACGTTCACCTGGATCACCGGATAGTCCACCACCGGCAAATCGTTCACCGGAAGGTTCAGGTAAGCCAGCACGCCGAAAAGCACCGCCGAGGCGGTCAACACCACCGTCATCACGGGACGGCGCACGAATAGTTCGGAGATATTCACGTCAACTTGCTTTCTCTAGCTCTTTTGGTCTGCGGCGCCCGCAGGTTCCCCGGGAGGCTTGTTGCGCGGAGCTGTTCCGGGCGCTGCCGGTGCCGGCGTCGGCGCCGCTTCTTGCACCCGCACTTTGCCGCCGGGCGCCACGGTGAGCTGCCCGGTGACGATCACTTGCTCGCCCTGTGCCACTCCCTTCGTGACCACCACATCGTCGCCTTGCCTCTGCCCCAGCGCCACCTGACGCAGCTCCGCTGTGCTGTCCGGCTTCACCACGTAAACATAAGGTCCCTGCTGGCTGATTTGCGTGGCCTGATTGGGGATCAGCACCGCGCCCTTGGCCGTCGCTAGCACCAGCGTCACGTTCACGAATTGTCCCGGCCAGAAATGATGGTCTGCGTTGGGAATCGTCGCCCGCAAATTCACCGTGCCCGTCGCGTTCTGCACCATGTTGTCCACGAACGTCAGCCTGCCCTCGCGCGCCCGAGCCGGCGGGTCGGAAGGAATGCGCACCAGCGCACGCAGCGTGCCCCGCGCCAGCTCCCGCTGCACTTCGGGCAAATCGCCCTCGGTCACCGTAAAGTCCGCGTAGATCGGATCCAGCCGTTGAATTAGCAGCAGCCCCGTAGTGTTTGTCTGCACTACACTCCCGACGTCCACCAGCCTCATTCCCGCGCGCCCGTCAATCGGCGAATGGATGTAGCAGTACTCCAGGTTCAGCTTGGCATTTTCCACCGCGGCCTCGTTCGCTTGCACTTGCGCCTCGTCCACTGCCACCGTGTTCTTTTTCGTTTCCACGTCCAACTGCGACACCGCCCGCGTGTTGGCGATGCTGTCGTACATTTTCAGTTGCGTCTTCGCCAGGTCCAGCGCCGCTTTGCTTTGCGCCAGTTGCGCCTGCGCCGAATCGAGCTGCGCCTGATACGGACGCGGATCAACCGTAAACAGCAGCTGGCCTTTCTTCAGCTCGGCGCCGTCCTCGAAATGCCGTTCCATGATCCGCCCGGAGATCTGCGGCGTCACCGTCACAGATTCAAAAGCCCCGCTCCGCCCGATCTCTTCCAGGTAAATCGGCACATCTCGCGTCGTGGCGCGCGCCACCGTCACCAGCGGCGCGAATTGCGGCGGCCCCGCGGCCTCGGTGCTTTTCTTGGCGCACCCCGAAATCGCCGGCACCACCGCCAGCACCGCCACCCACCTTGCTCGGTTCCTCCAACTCATCCAGCCTCGCTCCTCAAGGGGCAAAACCCCAGAGTCATCATTACAGACGTTCCGCTCCCGTTTTCGGTTAACGACTTAGTTCGCCCCACGCGAATGGGTCAATAATCCACGAAGGCGGGCCAGCCTTCTTCGCGGCTCACCCAATGGAGCCCAGGCCCGCGCGCTGCGCTCTTTTCATTGTACAGGCCGATATACCTTGCTGTCGCCCCTGACGCGGTTGCTTGCCCACCCGGCATTCAGGTTGGTTAGATGGCCGCCGCCTGCCTTTCGGCACATGCCCGCGGGGCTTGTGTGCCGCGAACACAAATTGCCTTCTCCCACCGCTCCGCTATGATTCGTGTGTGCCCAGAAAAGCCCGAAAACCTGCGCGGCGTAAACGACCGGCCGGTTCTGCGGGTCAACGCGTGCTCGCGCCGCCAGCGAACAGCTCTCCCTTCTCCTCTGCGCCGATCCCGCGCGTTTTTCTCCTCTCCCCTGCCAATGCCGCCGGCATTCGCGCCCAACTGATCCTCCGCGAAGAAGCGAGCTTCCCTCTCGCGCTTCGCCTCCGCGAAGGCCAATTGACCCTCGGCGAAGCCTTCTCCTTTATCAGCGGCCTTTATTTCCGTGGCAAACTCGCCTACGCCCGCGCCTTCGCCAATCCCCCGCCGCACGCCCCCGGAGCGCTGGTCATTACTGCCTGTGGCGGCCTTATCTCGCCCGATCTTCTGCTAACCAAGGATGCCCTCTGCGCCATCTCCGCCGCCCCTGTTTCCGCATCCGAATCGCGTTACCTCATTCCTCTGGAACGCGACGCCCGCCGTCTCGCCAAAAAGGTCGGCACGCATTGCGAAATCGTTCTGCTCGGCAGCGTCGCCACGCCGAAATATGTTCAGCCTTTGCTCAAAATTTTCGGCACCCGGCTTCTTTTCCCTGCCGAATTTGCCGGACGCGGAGATATGAGCCGCGGCGGCCTGATGCTCCGCTGCGCGCGCAGCGGCGTGCCGCTCACCCACGTCCCGGTAGCCACGGCCCAACGCCACGGCTCGCGTCCTCCCAAGCTGGCGCCCATGCCTTTCAAATGGTCTTCTGTGGGGATCTAAAAACAGTCGCAAACTGCGGCTTGCACGCGATCGTGGCGAATTCCTCGGAGGGCGGCTGCCGAGACCCTGGCGTTGCACTACGCTGATTTCAGTTTCAGATGTGGCTGGGAATGTTAGCTGGCCCTCCGCCTCCAGCCGCCTTAGAAATTCTCACGCCGCCTGATTCGCCGCCGGAGCATTGGCCCGAGACCCAGCAGGCCGGTACCGAAAAGCAACAAAGAAGAGGGCTCGGGAGTCGAGGAGGAGGGGGGAAGGAGGGTGGTCGTTCCTGAATCGCTGAAGAACGAGAAGTCAGGATTAAGAGGAGTTATGGTAGTCGTGAAAGTGGAGGCAAAATTGGCACCACCCATGCTGTCGCCCGCCATCTCTGATTCGATCCTGGCCGAAGCGGAGGTTCCGAAGATACTTTGGCCACTGTTGGTTTGGTAAGACACTTGGCCCAATAAAACATTTGGGCTGCAACCGAAGGGGCAGATCAAAATGGGCTGTGTCCAATTGATTCCCACCAGGACGTTTCCGCCCGGCTGGGTTAGGTACGTTAACGTAGGGGTGAAGGTGGTTCCATCGAAGACGATGGTCGCGGTCGGTGGACCATCAAGCGTATCGTCATAGCTTGTCTCGAAGCCAAATTGAACGCTTCCGCCCCCAATATCCTGTTCGTTATAGTCGAAGCTGACCCCGAGAAAACCGCCGTATTGATCGTTCGACGCGTCTTCAAACAAAAAAGGCGGCGTGATTGTGCCGTGGAGCTGGGAATTTAAAAGCGCTGGAATTCCGCCCGGAGGAGCCACAAAGGGAGCAGCAACCCCGCATGTCGTGTTTGACGGACAGAGGTAGAACTGGTTGGTAAAGTCGGCCCTCGCTTCTGAGTTGCCGATCCCTCCGGCCTGCACTCCGATACTGCCCGTAGTCGTGTTCACGCGCGCCACAGCCGATGCGCCGCCATTACTCGCCTGAGACTGAAGAGAAATCTGCTGCGGCGCCGGAAGTCCGCCTGCCGGCACTGAGACAACAGGACACATAAGAGGAGGTTGACAAGGATCATATGAGCTGCTGTCTGAGGCGTCGTTGGCATTTGCCGTCGTATTGGCTATCGTCTGGGCAACAAGATTTTGCCCGCTGAACGTTGGAAAAACTAGCGTTAACCCCCACGTTAACAGAACTGTCAGTAGGCCCCGGCGGCGAACAAGCTTGCCCAGTGGTGATACAAGACGGCGGAACAAGCATCCCCCGGCTAGATGCATCGCGTCCTCCCTCAACCAAAAGAAAGCTTTGGTCAAAGGCGTGCAATTGGACCGCCAAGGGTAATCGCAACGCGACGCTGTTAACTAGGGCGTTCTCAGCTAATTACATACTGGACGGCGGTAACCCAGGCCACACATCGCAAATCTTTGCACAAATCCGCCCCCCGCGTTCTACTTTAAACCACACCTTATCTTGCGAACACGTTGCGAATCTTCTCGTTCCGCTTTCGAGATCGAGTCGTATAAAACGGCTTTCTCTTTGGCCGAATGCGGCGGGACTTCAGGAGCTACTTTGCCCTGTTCCGCAATTGAGGAACCTTCACAGCAGGCCCAATGCCGACTTGTTCTCCCGCTTCACCTGCTCCATGGTGCAATCGCGCGGCGCCTTCTCGGGCCGCCAGCGCACAAATTTCGTCCCATGTCTGAAGCGCCCGCCGGTAAAATGATCAAATTCAACTTCGACCACCAGTTTCGGCGCAAGCGGCTGCCACTCCATGGATCGCTTCGTGCTCCAACGGCTCAACCCGCCTGGCGCCTTCCCCGTGAATCCCGGAGCTTCGATTATTCTCTCCAGCTTCTTCGTCAGCGCCGCCCGCTCCGCGCCATGAATCGACGAACTGAATCCCACATGATCGAGAAGCCCCCGTTTGTTATACAGGCCCAGCAGCAGTGAACCCACCTGCCGCTTTTTCTCCAGATACCGGAATCCGCCCACCACGCAATCCGCCGTGCGCCGCTTCTTGATCTTCTGCATGCCGGTGCGTTCGCCGGTCTGATACGGCAGATCGTCGCGTTTGGCGACGATTCCATCCAGTCCCACGCCCATGTGAAACCATTTCCGCGCCACCGCCACCTGGCCCGTAACCGGCGAGAGCCGGATGTTCCGATCCCCGTTGCGCGCGAAATTCTCTTTGGCGAATCGCTCCAGCCTTTTGCGCCTCTCCTCCAGCGGCAACTCCACCAGCGACCGCCCGCGCTCATCCACGAGCAAGTCAAACACGATGTAAACGCAAGGCGTCTCCTTGCTCAATTTCAAGATGCGGCTTTCCGCCGGATGAATGCGCATCAACAGATGATCGAACGAAAGTCCTCCGTCAGCAGGAATCACGATTTCGCCGTCCAGAACAAACCTCGGCGCGCGAAGCTGCAACAGCGCGCCAACTAGTTCAGGGAAATAGCGCGTCAGCGGCTTCTGCGATTTCGATTCCAGATCAATTCGCGTGCCGTCGCGGAACGCCAGGCATCGAAACCCGTCCCATTTCGGCTCGTAATGCCATTCCGGCCCGACCGGAAGCTCCGATTCCGGCATTGCCTCCATGGGCCGATACGAAATCGAAAGCGGCAGGCTCACAGGAATCGCTCCAGGTTCACGCGGTTGCGCACTTCGAGCAACGGCCGCCACAGGTCGCCCAGCTTTTTTAAGCGTCCAGGCACGTTCTTCATCGTGAAGTCCTCGACGCGGATTCCTCGCTCCACTTCTTCCCAGCTTACCGGCGTCGAAACCGTGGCCGCCATCGTCGGCCGCACCGAATATACCGAGGCCAGCGTGCGGTTCCAGGCATTCTGGTTGTAGTCCGCCAGTACGTGCCCTTTCGGGCGCTTCGCCACCCGGTATTCCGCTGTGATCGTCTGCGGATGCCGGCTCGCCAGCTCCTGGGAAAACACTTTGGCAAACCGCCAAACTTCCTTCTGCTCCGGCCCGCACACAATGGGAATATAAACATGCACGCCGCGCGACCCGGTCGTCTTCGCATAACTCTTGATCTTCAGCGCAGTCAGCGCGTCGCGCACCAAAAGAGCCGCCTCCAGCACGCGCTTGAACGGTGTCTCCGGCGTGGGGTCCAGATCAAAATGCAAATAATCCGGTCGCCAAACGTCATCGCAGCGGGCGTACCACGGGTTCAAATCAATGCAGCCCAAATTCACTACCCACAGCAGCGAACCGAGGTGCTGAATCACCGGAAACCCGATGATGTTTCCCGAAGCGTGCTCGATCGAGCACAGCGCGATGGATTCCGGCCGGGGCTGAGGCGCCCGCTTCATGAAGAAAAAAGGACCGTGAATGCCGTTCGGGTAGCGCTTCATGACCATGGCCCGGTCCTTCAGGTGCGGCAGAAGCCACGGCGACACGTCCGCGTAGTATTGCAAGAGATCGCGCTTGGTCAGCCCCAACTCGGGCCAGAAGATCTTCTCGAGGTTGGTGAGGTGGACCGTGGCGCCGTTTACATCTACATCGGCGTCGGAAACGTTCCGAGGTATCTCACACTTGCTTGCTTTCGCCGACCCCACCGCAGCGCGTGCATCCCGCCATCCTCCGTGCGCGTGCTTTTGTACCGCAGCTCTTCTCCGTAGGCGGCTGTTTCGCTTTCGAGATCGAATCGTACGCGGCAACGTCTTGTCCCTCCGGACGCGCGTCATCTATGTTTGCCGTTTCGCCTGGCGAACTTGATTCCGTTCTTCACGATCTCCAACGCGCGCTCCGGGCCGTGCATTCCCAGCGATTTGAATTTCTTGCCCTGCAATTCGTTGTACTTGATGAAAAATTCCGTGATCGCGTTGGTCAGCCTGCGGTCCAGCGGTATGGAAGGCAGCATCGGCGCGTGCGATTTAGCGTCAATCGGCCACGCCACCAGCCTGTCATTCCGCTGCGTCTCGCCTTCCTGCGTCTGCTCGCATTCCAGGACGCCCACGAGTTGCCCCAGAACCACACAGCCATAGGGGATTCCCGTTTCGCTGAGCACCAGCACGTCCAGTGGATCGCCGTCGCCTCCCCTCGTCGAGGGAAGAAAGCCGAAATCAAAGGGAAACACGAACCCCACCGGCAGAACCTTCTCCGCCCGGAAAACGCCCTCCTTCTCGTCGTATTTCAATTTCGTGCGCATGCCCTTGCATGTTTCCACCACGATATTCACCAGCTTCGAGTTCCCTGCGAACGTCGGAAGTTTCCCCAGATCTTTCTGCGGCATGATCCAATCCAACCTGAAGTTCCGGCCGGCACGGAGCCCGTTACCGGAAGAGATCAAAGTGTCGCGCCGCGACGAACTGAGCCCCGCGCGCGGCTGACCCAGACCTGCACATTAGTGTGATTCCAAAAGTTTGGCTATGGATGGCGGATGGGGAAGGAAACGCCTGAAGGGAGCGGGCTTCAGCGCCGTCCAGCGCGAAAACCCTGCGTAAATTCGCCTTAATCGCTGGTTCTGAGCTGTGCCAGCCAGTTTTCGAGGGTCTGCTGGTGCGCGGGTTCGATGGTGCCAAATCGAACCCCCATCCCATTCGAGCGCGCATAAGACACATACCCTAGCGCGACGAAAGTCGCTCCGCGGTGATTGATCCTCACGCGCACCTTGGTTCCACGCGCAAATGGGGTCGTCGTCTCGATAAAGCAGCCAAAGACACTCAGATCGCCCGTATGCGCCGTAACCTGCTTCTCCGAATCCACATCCACGACCTCTGCTCGGGCCGCGAATTGGTGGCGCATGGCTCGATGGTGTTCCACCTTCATAAACGCAGTATGAACCCGTTTCCCCGGTGTCTTTGTCGAATCGGCCTAAATGTGTCGTTCTTTACATGATCCGGGATGCAAACCTTTTCCCTACGCAGCCTCAATGCCTACAGCAAACCTCCATTTCCAATAAAGCAGGGCTCTGATTGGTCCTCCCGTCCGCCGACCCATATTCTCGCTAGTGAAAGCCAAACCGGAAGGAGGCCTCATGAAAGAAAGCGCCCTGAAGGAACTCTACCTCAAAGAATTACGGGATATTTACGATGCGGAGAAGCAAATCACCAAGGCCCTGCCCAAGATGGTCAAAGCCGCTTCCTCCACCGAACTGCGCCGCGGCTTTGAAATGCACTTGGACCAGACCAAGAATCACGTCAGCCGTCTCGAGCAGATCTTCGAGTCCCTCGATGAAAGCCCCAAAGGCGAGAGTTGCGATGGTATGGACGGCTTGATCGAAGAGGGCAGCGACATCATGGATGAAGACATGGACGCCGAGGCCAAAGACGCCGGTCTGATCTCCGCGGCCCAGCGTGTGGAACATTACGAGATCGCCGCGTACGGCACGGTTCGCACCTACGCCAATATTCTGGGCGACAAAAAAGCTGCTTTGCTGCTGCAGGAAACTTTGGACGAGGAGAAACAGACCGACGAGAAGCTGACCAGCCTGGCCGAAGGCATCAACATCAAAGCTGCCGCCGCGCGAGCGTCCGACTGATCAATTCCCCCGGGACTCCGCACGACCGCGCCGGCCGATGGGCGAGGGCTCCTGCGCGTTCATCTCGTCTCGCGCTCCGCGAGGGTTGCCCGGAGGCGCAAGCAGGCTTCGGAAGCGCTGGCTGATATGCTCCACCGATTCCAGGAGCTCAGCCAGCCCTTTCGTTTCTTCGGCGATTCGTCCGGCGTCGAAATCCGCGATCACCTCGAGGCAAAAATTGATGGTGCGACGGATACGTTCCCCTACGAGCCACGAATCCACCGGGTCGTCGTCGCCCTCGATCTGCTGCTCCCTGGCCTGTTGCACCGAACCGGCAATCGCTTGCAGGTAATCCACCGCATCGCGAAATTCCTTCAGCAGCCGTAGATCCACGTTCTGCGCACGCAGGCTCTTCTCCAGCCTTTGCAGCTCCACGCCAGCCTTCTTCACCTGCAGGCTTGCGCCCCAGAAGCTTTCGTCCGCGGTCACCAGCTCCACCACGATTCCCTGCGAGACGCCTTCCCGCGAATTCGGCGTCGCCAGCACCCGCGCCTCCATCGTTTCCGTGGAAAGCAAGTTCTTCAGAGTCACACGAGTCCCCAGATCCGGATAATTCACCATCTCGATCAGCCCGCCCTGCGCGTTCACTTGCCGCGCGACGCCATCCTCCTTCATGGCCACGCCTTCCGCTCCCCGCCAACTCACGTCCACCGGAATACTCACCGGAAACCGCGTCTCTTTCCTGCGTTCCAGTTTTGATCCATCTGCCGCGGTCGGACGTCTTTTCATTCAGGGGTCCTTTTCCACACTCATTGCGGGCAGGCTTTGGCCCGATCGAGATGCGCTTCAAACCACCGGAAACAACAGATTAGGAATTAAACGAAATCAATACTACTGGCCTAAAGGACAGGGGCCTTAAAAAGCAATATAGCGGCGGTTTTTAAAGGGTAACGCTTTTTCCACAAGCTCCTACAGGAAACCTTGTAGACCGTACAAGCTCAATCCGATTGCCTCAGCCTGGCACGAAAACATACGGTGCTTAAATTCGCGCTCGCCGCGCGCGAGCGTCCTCGGAGGCGATGCTATGTCTACGTTCACCAAGACAGTTGGAGCAGCTACCGTCGGCGGTCTGATGGCCTATTTTCTCGATCCGGATACCGGCCGCAGGCGCCGCGCGCTGGTAAAAGATCGCACTACAAACCTGATCAAAGAAGCCGACCGCGCCATCGGCAAGGCTTCCCGCGACCTCAGCAACCGCGCTCGCGGGGCCGTTGCCGAAGCTCGTTCCCTGCTGCCCCTGCCTACCGTTTCCGATGAGGTACTCGCGGAACAGGTCCGCTCGCGCATCGGCCGCGTCATCTCCTTCCCGCATTTTCTGGAGATCACCGCGCGTGACGGCGTCATCACGCTGCGGGGCGCCGCCTTGCAATCCGAAGTAGATAAGCTGCGCTCAACGGTCGCCTCCGTTCGGCACGTCACATCCATCCGTAACGAACTAAAAACCTACAAAGAGCCGCGCGATATCCCCGGGCTCCAGCAAGGCCAAGTTCGCCGCCGAGTTCCCGCGGCCGGTTGGACGCCCGCGGCTCGCCTGGCCATGGGAGTGGCGGGCGGCGTTCTCGCGCTGGCCGCCGCCGGCCGGCGCGGTTCGCTCGGCAGGGCCGCGCGATTTGCAGGCATCGGCCTGCTGGCCCGAGCCTTCACGAATATGCACGTGAGAGAACTCCTCGGCATCAGCCCCGGGCGCGGCATTCATATTCAGAAGAGCATCACCATCCACGCGCCGGCGCAAAAGGTCTTTCACTTCCTGAGCAACTATCAGAATCTTCCGCAGTTCATGTCTCATCTACGGGAAATTCGCCGCGCCGGAAATAACACTTCGCATTGGACGGCGGCGGGTCCGGCCGGCTCCACGGTCGAATGGGACGCTCGAATCCACCGCTACGAACCAAACAAGCTGCTGGCCTGGAAGAGTCTGCCCGGATCGACCATTCGCACCGCGGGAATTTTGCGTCTCGAGCGCCTTTCCGGCTCCGCGACTCGCGTGGACCTTAAACTGAATTACGTTCCTCCGGCCGGCGCTTTGGGCCATGCGGTCGCGTCTCTTTTTGGCACTGACCCGAAGAAGGCCTTCGACGACGACCTCAATCGCCTGAAGAGCTTGCTCGAATCCGGCAAGATCAAAGGAAACGGCGCCGCCATTCCGGGCTTCACTTCCGCCAATCAGCAAGCCTGGGAACAGGCCACGTGAATCCAAACCGCCAGAAAATCTGACGCTTAGATGAGGGTCTCCGGCGCATGCCGCCTTTGCATGCGCCGGAGATCAAACCGTCTTCGTCAGGCCGCCATCCAGGTCGATCAGCGCCCCCTGCAGCAGCCGATTCTCCGATGCCAGCACAAATGCGGCAAGATTGGCGATGTCCTCCGGTTCGCCGATGCGCACCACGTTCGACCGCCGCACCATTTCTCGCTCCGCGGCGGCCATATCTCCGCCGGTTTCCGCGGCAGCGGACTTGATCCAGCCCTGCAGCCGATCGGTGCGGATGTAGCCGGGATTGATGGCGTTCACCTGCACGCCATCGCGAATGCCTACGTCTGCCAGCGCCTTGGTGAAGGAAAGGAAGGCGCCGTTCACGGAGCCACCGATGGTAAAAAGCGGCCCCGGCGTGCGCCCACCGGTGCCGATGATGTTCAGAACCGCGCCCCGCCGTTCTTTCAGATAAGGCCAGGCCGCGCGCACCAGCCGCACCGCGCCGAAAAATTTCAGCGCGAAGCCATCCGCCCAATCCGTTTCGGAAAGCTCCAGGAACTCGCCGCGCCGGGTCGCGCCGGCGTTGTTCACCACCACGTCTATGCCGCCAAACGCCTCGACCGCCGCCCGAGCCAACGCCGCGGGCGTTTCGGGCTCGCGCAGATCGGCGGCAAAAGTTTCGACCACGCCGCCGGACTTGGCGATTTCGTCGGCCGTCGCGGCGAGCCTGGCTTTGTCGCGCGCGGCAATCACCACTTGGGCTCGTTCGCGCGCCAATCGCAGCGCGATGGCGCGCCCGATTCCCCTGTTCCCGCCGGTTACGATGGCGACTTTTCCGGTTAGCATTTTGCTTTCACAGCCTCAGTGAGCCCGCCGCATTTGCGGAATACGGATCGATCAAAGACGAACCCGCCGTTCGGAAACGCTGGGCCGCCCTGCAAAAACAAAACAGATTCCTCGTCGTCCGGAATGCGGACTCCTCGGAATGACAGCGGGTGGCGGGTATATCCGATTCCTTTCCGGCCACTCCGCGCAGAATGACAACATCAGCTCTGCCTCTCACACGATGCGCTCGCGAGAGCCTAAGCTAGGGCAGAACCCCACGCGCGGCGCGCCGTTTCCACCACAAGGCGCAACTTCGCCCACTGGTCGTCTTCGGTGAGCAAATTCCCTTCCATGGTCGAAGCGAAACCGCATTGCGGGCTGATGGCCAGATTCTCCAGCGGCACAAACCGCGAAGCCTCCTCGATCCGCCGGGCCAGCACGTCGGCTTTCTCGAGCTGGGGCCGCTTGGAGCTGATCAATCCGAGCACCACGGTTTTGCCCTT
>Ga0079220_10000092_pt1 | contig 17874 bp, 15 predicted proteins | sample GAAS100_FD_75071 | JGI IMG/M metagenome (GOLD analysis project Ga0079220, IMG submission 75071) | Agricultural soil microbial communities from Georgia to study Nitrogen management - GA AS100 | ecosystem: Environmental > Terrestrial > Soil > Agricultural land | place: USA: Georgia | collected... | reverse complement strand
GACCGTGCGGATCCCGCGCCGGGCGGCCTGGTAGCAGATCGCCGCCTCGAGCACCGACTTGCCGGCGCCCTGCCGGCCGACGATCGGCACCAGCCCGGACGCCTTCTTCACCTCGGTCGAGTAGTGCGTGTCGAACATGACCGGCCGGCGCACGCTCGACGCGATGATCCCGATGAGCGGCCCGCGACGGTCGCCCAGCCGGGTGGCCACCTGCGGCAGGCCGGCGGCGAAGTAGCGCATCGGCAGCCGGCGGCGGTACGCGCTGGAGGCGATCGGCTCGCCCGGCACGAACTCGCGCACCAGCGAGGCCTGGCCCTTGGTCAGCACCGCGTCCATGTGCCGGCGCTTGTAGAGGTCGCGCACCGCGCGGACCCGCTCCATGCACTCGTTCTCGGTGCGCCCGGCGACGGCCAGCCGGTACCAGCCCTCGGTGCGGGTGGAGACCAGGTCGTCGCCGTGGCTCATCTCGTCCTCGATGCGCCGGGCGTGCTCGGCCTGCCGGGTCAGCGCGGCCGGCTCGTCGACGTCGTGGATCTGGTATTGCCGCTGCTGGTCCCGGATGCGCAGCAGCGCCTTGGTGACGCCGCCGCGGGTGGCGGTGCCGGCCAGCACGTCGACCGTCGAGCACACCTCGACCGGGAACGGCAGCGCGTCGGTCGCCGACAGCCAGGGACCGCGCGGGTCGGGCACCACGAGCTCCGGCATCCGGCCCAGCGTGACGACCGCGACGTACGAGGTCAGCGGGTCGTGGTCGGGCCGGCGGTCGATCATTTGCACGCACCGGCCGAGCGGGGTCGGGCGCACCACGACCCCCTCGGTGAACGCGTGCAGGTCGGTCGTCTCCCACTCCGCGGACAGCCCCGGCGGCGACATCAGCCCGCCCGGGGCCGGCAGCCCGAGCCCGACCGAGCGGTGCAGCAGCCACTCCATCCGGCGCGGGTCGGCCGGCTGGCCGCCGATGCCGGGGGAGCGGACCACCTCGGTGATCAGCTCGACGTCCCGGTCGAGGTGGGCGAGCTCCCGGTTGCCCGCCTTGCCCAGCACCGCGTCGGCGAGCGCGGTGATCCGGGACCGCGGCGCGATCTCGACGCCGAGGTAGACCTCCTTCTCCGCGGTGGCGGAGGTGCGCAGGTAGCGCTGCTGCGCGAGCAGGTTGTCCGACCAGTCGTTGTCGCGCGCCCCGGGCAGCGGGGACGGCGTGCGGGCGTGCAGGCCGCGGGCCCAGGCCGCGACCGGGTACGGCCGGCTCGTGACCCGGATCCGCAGGCGGCGGCCGGCCAGACCGGCGTACGCGATGCCGGCGGAGTCCACCATGGCGCGCCGGTCGCCGTCTGCCCGCCAGGCCCAGCGGGCGGGCGGAACGACGTACCAGGCGTACGCGCTGCGCTTGGTCAGCGTGATGTTGCCGGCGATCTCGCGGAGGGCGAGCCCGAGCTGAGCCGGGCGCGGCTCCTCGCGGCGTCGAGCCATCAGCGGTCCTTCCTGGCGGGGAGCACGAGGCGCCGCTCCAGCGCGGCGTGCGGATCGACCTCGTCGCCGGCCGGGACTGCCCGGCCGCCCCCGTTCGACTCGGCCCGGTGCGGATCCGTCCGGAAGGGACCGCCATTGCCGGCGCGCGGCCCGACCGGCGGCTCGGCCACCGTCGGGACCGTCGCCGGCGCGGGCTCCGGCCGGCGGACCGCCGCCGCCACGACCTCAGGGGTCGGGGCGGGCGCGGTCTCCGGATCGGGTGCACGGACGAACTCGTGCACCTCGTCGTCGACCGGCACCGGGACGGGTGCCGGCTCGTACACGTCGTGCTCGTCGGCCCTGATGCTCCAGGCCGGCGTCCGCCGGGCCTGCCAGCCGTCGACCGCGGAGTCTGCCGTCCAGGCCGGAGTGCCGAGCCCGCTCGTCGGCTCCGTCGTCGCGGGCGTCGCCGGCTCGGTCGTCACCGGCTGCCCGACCGGCGCGACCTCGGCCACCGGCTGCTCCTTGCGGTGCGCCCTGCGCCACGCCTTTCCGGCGGTCTTGCCGGCTGTCTTGCCGGCGGCCCGGCTGCGCTGCCGCTCGCGCATCGCGAGCACCTTCGGCGGGGTGTCCCGCACGACCACCCGGCGCGGCCGGACCAGCAGCGACCGCTCACCGCGGCGGCGGGAGTGCATCGCCGCCCGAGCCTCCGCGCTGAACAGCGCCGGCAGCGATCGCAGCGGGCGCTCGTGGTCGACGATCAGCATGATCGCCCGGGACAGCACCACCGACAGGCCCAGAGACCAGACCAGCGAGCCCAGCACGCCGGCCGGTCCACCCCCGCCGAGCGGGATGATCAGCACGGCCGCGACCAGGAAGCAGGCCAGCCAGGTGCCCCAGGCGACGTAGCGCGCCTGGATGGGCAGCGTGTATTCGTCCGGCCCGAGCCAGACGGTGTCGAACTGGTAGACCTCGTCGTCCGGTCTGACGGTCAGCGCCATGTGTCTCCCTCCGCTGGCCGGTGCGTGATCGGACTCAGCCGAGGATCAGGTTGACGAGCTGCTGGCCGAAGGCGAACAGGGCGCCTCCGGCGGCGATGAGCATGATCCCGAGGAACAGGTTGACGGCCACGACGGCGTTCTCGCGAGTCCGGCCCTGGTGGGCCCGAGACATGATCACCACGGCGGCGAAGGCGAACAGCAGCGGGATGATGTACTTCACTATCCATGCCACGACGCCGGTCGTGTTGATCGTGGGCTCGGCGGCCAGGACGTGGACGGCTAGATGCTGCACGTCCAGTGCTCCCTTCGGCGGTAACGCGACGCTGCGACGACACTACGGCACGTGCTGGATTCACGTGAGGGGAAGTCTAATGCGACTTTCCTATGACTCCCGCCGGGCGCCGATGCCCCGGGACCAGTGACTGCGTCACTTATACTACTTTCTGGGGCCGGAATTCGACCTAGCGCACGCTTAGGGTACGTCCGTCCGGGCGAGGCGGCCACCACGCGGGGAAGGGTTGGGTCCGACATGGGGGAGCGGGATCCGTACGGGGACGGACCGCGGCGACGCAGCCGGACCAGCCCGGACCGGGTACAGCGCAGCTTCTACCTGCCTCGTGACCTGGTCGATCGGGCCAGGGCCGCGGTGCGCGCCACCGCCGGCGAGCCCGGGGAGTCGGCGAACCTGAGCGAGCTGGCCGGGCGGCTGCTGGCAGCGGAGGTGAGCCGGTTGGAGGAGAGGTACAACGCCGGGCGGCCGTTCCCGCCGGTGGCGTCGGTGCCGCCCGGTCCGGGTCCGGCCGGGATCGAGCGGATCCGCAACGGGGTCCTCCGGCGCGGGCGGTCCTGACTCTCCTGGTCGGCCTCTCCTGGTCGGCCCGCTCCGGGTCGCTCAGTGGCAGTCGCAGTTGCCGGTGCGGTGGACCGCGACCCAGTCCGCATACTCGGCCGGGTCGTCCTCGTACGCGTCCAGGGCGTTGACGACGATGCTGGACACGACCTTGAGCACGTCCACCGACGGGCTGGTCCACACCTCGTCCAGGACCTGCTCGTTGATCGCCAGCGCGTCGTAGACGGCGGCCTGCCGGGGGTCTTCCGGGCGGCCCTGGCGGGAGCGGGTGCCGGGCTTGCGGGCCGCCGAGCGCGGCGTCTCCCCGCCCTGCTGCCGGTCCCGTGAGCGCGGCGGTTCCGGCCCGGCCGGCCGGTACGGCGGAGGCGGGGCCGGCTGCTGACCGTACGGGCCGCCGAACGGCTCGGGCGGGCGCTGGGGCTCGCGCCGAGGCCAGGCCTCCGGCTCGGGCGGCGGCGGACCGGTGGGGAAGTCGGTGCTCGGCGGCACGTCCGGGCGGGCCGCCCACCGCTGGTCGTCCGGCTGGTCATCCGGGGGCTGATTGGCTCCCGGCCGGTTGTCCGGCTGGTCGGGCTCCGGCCGCGGTTCGCCGAGCTGCTCGGCGAGCGCGCCGAAGCGGGCCGCCCAGTCGTCGTCGGGCTCGCCGCCCGGCGGGGTCGCGCCGAGGTCGGGCAGCGGACCCTGCTGGTCGACCACGGGGCCGACCTGGTGACCCGGGGCCGCCGGGCGCTCCCGGGCCCAGTCCTGGAGCAGGTCCTGCTCGTCGGGCGGCTCGTCGGGGGGCGGTGCCGGTGGCGGCAGCGGGGTCTGCGGCGGCGGCAGCGGCGGGTGGGCGGACGCTCCGCCGAGCACCGTGCCCATCGGCATGACGGCGTCGCCGGGCGGCGCCGGCGGGGCGGGCCGCGGCTGCTCGTGGGTGTCGTCGGCCTGCGCGGCCAACGACTCGGCGAAGCTCGACCGCGGCGCGACCTGCGGGACGTCTGACTCCCGCCGAGCCGCCCACCCAGCAGCCGCGGCAGCCCCCGCGGCTGCTGCCCCGGCGGCTGCTGCCCCGGTGCCTCGATGCTCCTCGGGGGCCGTCTGGGCCGCATCCGCCGACTCCCCGGCGGCCCCTGCCCCGGCTGCCGTCGCCCCGGCACCTCGATAATCTTCGGGCGCGGCTGTCTCGGCCGCATCAGCCGAGGCTGCGGCGGCGCCCGCCGCGGCTGCCCCGGCTGCCGTCGCCCCGGCAGCTCGATAATCTTCGGGCGCCGCCGTCTCTGCCCCGGCTGCCGTGGCCCCGGCAGCTCGATGCTCTTCGGGCGCGGCTGTCTCGGCCGCATCCGCCGACCCGGGGGCAGCCGCGCCTGGCGCCGTCCCTTCGGGCGTCGCCGCCGCCGTGGTGGGCTCGTCCGCGTCCGCGGCGGCCGGCGCCTCGTCGGTGGATCCGGCCGGTGCCGCGCCGGGCGACCGATCGGCTTCCTCGCCGGGCGCCTGCGCCGGCGCCTGCGTCTCAGCGGCAGCCTCCTCGGTCGGTTCGCGGTCGGTTGGTTCTCGGTCGGTCGGTTCGCGGTCGGTTGGTTCTCGGTCGGCGGGGGGCTCGTGCGGCGGCTCCTCGTCGGCGGGGCTCGGTGCCGGCGGCCGGTCGATGTCCTCGGGCCGAGTCGGCTCGTCGGCCGGCGGCACCGGACTGCCCCAGTTGGCCGACCCGGCCAGCAGGTCGAGCCCGGCCGCCTCCTCGGCCAGCGTCTCGTCCGGATAGCGCGCGGGCGCCTCGTCACGAACCGGTTCCTCGGGCGGCACGCGATCGCGGGCCGGGTGGACGAGCAGGTCCTCGTCCGGCGGGAGCCGGTCGGGCACCGGCCGCTGCCACGACTCGTCGTCCAGCGGCGGCGCCGACGTCCGCGCCACCGCGGCCGGCGGGAACGCGACCGGCGTCCTCGGCCGGTCCGCGACCGGCGGCGCCGGCCGGGGAGCCGGCCGCGCCGGCCGGGGCTTGAGCGGCACCCCGAACGAGGCGCGCAGGATCAACCAGGTGCCGAGGGCCAGCAGCACCACGCCGACAATGACCACCGCGATCGCGAGCGGACGCATGTCGCTCACGCCAGGCGGTCAGGGACGCCGACGTCGCTCACCGGTCCACCTCCGATCGGCACCGCCCCGTACCGCATATACGTACCCACTGAAACACAACGGTGCCCCGCTCGGTCGACGACGAGGGGCACCGCGTTCATGATCAGCTTACGGTGTGGCGGGCCGGCGAGCGGGAGCTGCCGGGGCGTGTCCTGCACGGTCTCACTCCGCCGGTGGGTCGACCTCGTCCGGATCGAGACCCAGCAGGTTGGCGACCTGCTCGACGACCACGTCGTGGACAAGGTCGGCCAGCTCGGTCCGGTCGATCGCGCGCAGTTCCAGGGGGCGCCGGTAGAGCACGATCCGCGGCGGAGTGGGCCGCCCGCCCGGGTCGGACCCGGCTGGCAGCAGTCGTGCCAGCGGCACCGCACCGTCCTCGATCACGTCGGTGCCCCAGACCAGCGCCTCCGGTGGTCCGTCCGGCACCGCCGGCACGTCCTCGACCGCGAACTCCACCGACTCCAGCTTCGACGCCCAGCGTCCCTCGAGGTGCTCCACGGCGTCGAGGACCATGTCGTCGAACAGCTCCGCGCGGCTGCGCGAGAGCGGCACCCCGGCCGGCACCAGCACGCCGCGCAGGCCCCGCCCGCGGCGGTCCCGGCGGACGCCCGGCCGGTTCCGGCGGCGGGACGGCGCGAGCCGGTCACCAGGCGGGCTCATGGTGCGGATCGTACTCGTCCCGCGACACGCCGTCCGGGAACGACGACACGCCCGGGCGAATCCCGGCGCGACACGGCCCGCGCGGGGCCGAAGGTGCCGGCCGGCGGCCAGGTGCGGGTCTATGGTGCCGCCGTAGGTGGGACGGATCGGCGTGGGAGGCGCAGCAGGCATGGTCAGACACGTGCGCCGGTGTTCCCGCACCGGGTGCCCCGACTCGGCGGTCGCCACCCTGACGTACGTGTACTCGGACTCCACCGCGGTGGTCGGCCCGCTGGCCACGTACGCGGAGCCGCACTCGTACGACCTGTGCGAGGAGCACGCCCGCCGGCTGACCGTCCCGAAGGGCTGGGAGGTCGTCCGGCACGAGGGCGACTACAGCCTGCCGATGCCGAGCAGCGACGACCTGGAGGCGCTGGCCGACGCGGTGCGCGAGGCCGCCCGCCCGGAGCGCCGCACGCTGGCCGTGGACGCCGGCACCGATCCGGGCGCCCGGTCCGACTCGGGCACCGGCCGGCGCGGCCACCTGCGGGTCATCCCCAGCCCGCAGTGACCGACGCGGCCGGCATACACCGCCGGTCCGGAGACACGCCTCAGCCGGAGCGGTGACGCGCGGTATCACTCCGGCCGGTACGGTCGGCGGGGTGCGGAACCTGTCCTCCATCGTCAAGGCGTACGACATCCGCGGCGTGGTCCCCGACCAGCTGGACGAGCAGGTCGCGCGCGCGGTCGGCGCGGCGTTCGCCCGCGTCACCGGCGCGGAGCGGATCGTCACCGCCCGAGACATGCGCGCGTCCAGCGCCCCGCTATCGGCCGCGTTCGCCGAGGGCGTCACGGCCCAGGGTGCCGACGTGCTGGAGGCCGGGCTCGGCTCGACCGACCTGCTCTACTTCGCCTCCGGCTCGCTCGACCTGCCCGGCGCGATGTTCACCGCGAGCCACAACCCGGCCCGCTACAACGGGATCAAGCTGTGCCGGGCCGGCGCGGCCCCGGTCGGTCAGGACACCGGCCTGCGCGAGATCAGGGCGCTGGCCGAGCAGGACCTCGAGCCGGCCGGCCGCCGCGGCCGGGTCGAGCAGCGTGACCTGCTGCCGGCGTACGCGGACTACCTGCTGGGGCTGGTCGACCTCGCCGCGATCCGGCCGCTGACCGTGGTCGTCGACGCCGGCAACGGGATGGCCGGACACACCGTGCCGGCGGTGCTGGGGCCGCCGCTGACGGTCGTCCCGCTGTACTTCGAGCTGGACGGCAGCTTCCCCAACCACGAGGCCAACCCGCTCGACCCGGCCAACCTGCGCGACCTGCAGGCCAAGGTGGTCGAGGTCGGCGCCGACGTCGGGCTCGCCTTCGACGGCGACGCGGACCGCTGCTTCGTGGTGGACGAGCGCGGCCGGCCGGTCTCCCCGTCCGCGATCACCGCGCTGGTGGCGGCCCGCGCGCTGGCCGAGCATCCGGGCGACACGGTGATCCACAACCTGATCACGTCCCGGGCGGTGCCGGAGATCATCCGGGAGCGCGGCGGCGTGCCGGTGCGGGCGCGGGTCGGGCACTCGTTCATCAAGCAGGTGATGGCGGAGACCGGCGCGGTGTTCGGCGGCGAGCACTCGGCGCACTACTACTTCCGCGACTTCTGGCGCGCCGACACCGGCATGCTCGCCGCGCTGCACGTGCTGGCCGCGCTCGGGCGCAGCGACCTGCCGCTGTCCGCGCTCACCGCCGAGTACGAGCGGTATGCCGGCTCCGGCGAGGTCAACTCGACCGTCGCCGACGTGCCGGGGCGGACCGCCGCCGTCGAGGAGGAGTTCGGCAAGCGGGACGGGGCGACCGTCGACCACCTCGACGGGCTGACCGTGTCGCTGCCCGACGGCAGCTGGTTCAACCTGCGCCCGTCCAACACCGAGCCGCTGCTGCGGCTCAATGTCGAGGCGCCGGACGAGGCCTCGATGACCGAGTTGCGCGACGCCGTGCTGGCGCTCGTCCGGGCAGGATAGGGCCCGCACCCCGCATGAAGACCCGCATGAAGAGAGGAAACCCGTAGTGAACCTCGACCCTGTGCTGCTGGAGATCCTGGCCTGCCCGGAGGACCACGCGCCGCTGGAGGTGCACGACGAGACCAGCGAACTCTGGTGCACCTCGTGCGACCGCGCCTACCCGGTGCAGGACGACATCCCGGTGCTCCTGCTCGACGAGGCCAGGCGCCGGGGTGTGCCCGCCTCGTGAACTGCCCGACGAGGCAGGACGTCAGCCGTTCATGAACGCCGCGCTCGACGAGTCGGTCCTGGACGACGAGGCCAGGCTGGTCGCGGCCGACCGGACCGGGCTGCTGCGATCGGTGGCGACCGCGGGGGCCCAGGTACGGGAGAGCATGGCGCTCTCGGCCGAGGCCGACGTCCCGGACGTGATGTCCGGCTTGAGGCCGCGGGCGGTGCTGGTCGCGGCCGACCCGGCCGCCGACGACGTCGCGATCGTCCTGGCCGGGCTGGCCGACCGGCCCGACGCGACCGCACCGGTGGTCCGGCAGGACGGCCCGGTGCTGCCGGTCTGGGTCGGCGCCGCGGACGCGCTGCTGGCCGTGACCACCGCGGCGACCGCCACCGCAGGCCCGGCGCTGGTCGAGGCCGGAGCCCGGCGCGGGGTGAGCGTGCTCGGCGCCGGACCGGCCGACTCGCTGCTGCACGAGGCCTGCGGCCGCAACCGGGCCGGGTACGTCGCGCTGCCCAGCGGCCGGCACCCGCGGGCGAACCTCTGGTCGTTGCTGGTCCCGATGCTGCTCGCGGCAGGCGAGCTCGGCCTGATGCCGGAGCCCGGGCTCGACCTGCGGGCGACCGCCGACGTGCTCGACTCGGTGGCCGAGCGCTGCCGGCCGGGCTCGGACACGTACGTCAACCCGGCCAAGTCGCTCGCCCTCGACCTGGCCGAGTCCGTCCCGGTCGTGGTCGGCAGCACGCCGGCCGGCGGAGCGGCCGCCTACCGGCTGGTCAGCAGCCTGGCCGCGGTCGGTCGCCCGGCCGCCGTGGGCGTGCTGCCGGTGGCCAGGACGCGGCTGGCCGGCCTGCTCACCGCGCCGACCGGGGCCGGCGCCGACGACGACCTGTTCCGGGACCGGGTGGACGACCCGTCCCCGGCCCGACCGCGGCTGGTGCTCATCCGGGCCGGCGACGAGCCGGACGTGGCCAGGGCCCAGGTCGACGAGCTGGTGGCGGACTGCGGCCGGCGCGGCGTACCGGTCACCGAGCTGATGGCCGAGGACGCGGCCGGACCGGTCGGCCGGCTCGCCTCCGTGCTGGCGTTGCTCGATTTCACCGCCGCATACCTAGGCATAGCCGGGGCGGGTGGGGAGGGCGGATGAGCGAGCCCGAGGGCCCACAGGGCGAGCGGGGCATAGGTCCCCGGCGGAAACGCGAAGCGTTTTCGTTGGGCCCAGCGACGAGGGCTGAACCGGCCGAGGGACGAGGCCGGGTCCGGCCGAGGAGTGGGAGATGAGCGCAGAGGGCGGCACCAGGGCGATCCTGGCCGCGCTGGGAGCGAACCTCGGCATCGCGGTGGCGAAGTTCGTCGGCTTCGCGATCACCGGCTCGTCGTCGATGCTGGCCGAGGGCGCGCACTCGGTCGCCGACTCGGGCAACCAGCTCCTGCTGCTGGTCGGCGGCCGGCGGGCCCGGCGGGCCGCGACCGCGGAGCACCCGTTCGGCTACGGCCGGGACCGGTACTTCTACGCGTTCGTCGTCGCGCTGGTGCTGTTCACCCTCGGCTCGCTGTTCTCCCTGTACGAGGGCTACCACAAGCTGCGCGACCACGAGGCGACGCTGGACCGGCCGCAGGTGGCGATCGTGATCCTGCTGGTCGCGGTGGGCCTGGAGAGCTTCTCGCTGCGCACCGCGGTCGTCGAGTCCAACGAGGTCCGCGGCGACAGCAGCTGGTTCCAGTTCATCCGTCGGGCCAAGGCGCCGGAGCTGCCGGTGGTGCTGCTGGAGGACACCGCGGCCCTGCTCGGCCTGATGTTCGCGCTGGCCGGCGTCGGGCTGTCCTGGGCGACCGGCGACACGGTGTGGGACGGCATCGCGACCGTGCTGATCGGCCTGCTGCTCGGCGTCATCGCCGTGATCCTCATCATCGAGACCAAGAGCCTGCTCATCGGCGAGGGTGCCTCCCCGCAGACCCTGGACAAGATCGTCGCCGCGCTCGTCGGGCCGGGCGTCGACCGGGTCATCCACCTGCGGACCGAGTATCTCGGCCCGGACGAGCTGCTGGTCGCGGCCAAGATCGCGATCCCGCGGACCACGGTGATGGAGCGGGTCGCCGGCGCGATCGACGACGCCGAGCGGCGGGTCCGGCAGGCGGTGCCCGAGGCGCGGCTGATCTACCTCGAGCCCGACCTCGACCGGCCGGTGGCCCGGCGGCCGGCCGGCGTCGACCCGGACGCCCCCGAGTTCGAGCCGTCACCGTGAGCGCGCAGATGGGTCCGCTCAGCCGCGCGCGTCCGGTAGGGTCGTCCGCCGTGCGGACCAGCTCGATGATCACCCGAACGGCCGACCTGCTCGAGAATCCCGTTCGGCCGAATGCCTGGGGCTCGGCCACCGAGATCCCGCGGCTGCTCGGCCTGGAGCCGACCGGTCGCCCGCAGGCCGAGCTCTGGATGGGTGCCCACCCGGCGGCGCCGTCCCGGCTGCGGTCCGGCGGCACGCTGGCCGAACGGATCGAGGAGGATCCGACCGGTGAGCTGTCGCCGCTGGTCATACGGCACTTCGGGACGCGGCTGCCGTTCCTGATGAAGATCATCGCGGCGGAGCGGCCGCTGTCGCTGCAGGCACACCCGAACCTGCAGCAGGCCCGTGCCGGGTACGCGGCGGAGCAGCAGCGCGGCGTCCCGATCAGCTCCCCCGAGCGCAGCTACGTCGACCCCAACCACAAGCCGGAGCTGATCTACCCGCTGACGCAGTTCGAGGCGCTGTGCGGGTTCCGGCGCATCGACGCCACGCTGCGGCTGCTGACCGAGCTCGCTGGTGCGGCGCCGGCGCTGACGAAGTACGTCGAGGCACTGCGGGCACGGCCCGACCCGGAGGGGCTGCGCGAGGTGGTCACCGGCCTGCTCACCGTGCCGGCCAACCGGCGCCGGCAACTGGTCGACGCGGTGGTCGCGGCCTGCGCGGCCGGCTCGGCGGAGTTCCCGGCCGAGTATGCGACCGGCGTCCAGCTCGGCGAGGCATACCCGGGCGACCCCGGCGTGGTGATCGCGCTGCTGCTCAACCGCATGACCCTGCAGCCGGGCCAGGCGATGTTCCTCGCCGCCGGCAACATGCACTGCTATCTGCACGGCACCGCCGTCGAGGTGATGGCCAACTCCGACAACGTGCTGCGTGGCGGGCTGACCGGCAAGCACGTCGACGTGCCGGAGCTGCTGCGCGTGGTGGACGTGGCCGACGGGCCGGCGCCGCTGATGGTGCCGAAGGAGCAGGGCCCCGGGCACACCGCGTACCGGCCGCCGATGCCCGACTTCCGGCTCGACACGTACGCGCTGACCGAGACGCCGGCCGAGATGGGGCTGGCCGGACCGCGCATCGTGCTCACCGTGGCCGGCACGGCGGTGGTGCAGGTCGGGCCGCAGACGCTCACGCTGCCGCGCGGGGCGTCGGCCTGGCTGCCGGCGGGGCTCGCCGCCACGGTGGCCGGCAGCGGCGAGCTCGTCGTCGCGACGACGAACCTCTAGATCTCAGCCCCCCACGCTGCGCCGCAGCAGCTCGTCGACCCGGCGGGCCAGCTCCTCGTCCTCCAGCTCGGCCGGCCCGAGCATCTCCGCCCAGGTGCGGTTGACGCCGGACTCGTCGACCCACTCCAGCGCGCCGCTCCAGCGCTGCCGCCCGCCGCCGGCCGGCTCGACCAGCGCGACCTGCATCGAGTACCGCGGCGAGCGGATCTGCACGCCGGCCATGCCGCCCGCCGAGGTCACCGAGTGGGCCTCGTAGCCGAGCGCGCGCAGCAGCTTCGCCAGGCCGCCGGGGGTGGCCACGTCGTCGCCGTACGCGTCCCGACCGACCAGGTTGGTGCCCTCCCAGGGCGTGCTGCACAGGAAGCGGGCCTCGCCCGGGAACGTCCGCTCGCCCAGCCCCGACTCCAGCAGCCCCCGGGTCTCCCTGGCCAGGTCCGTCACCGCGGTGAGGACCTGCTCGATCGCGGTCAGCAGGGCGCCGAGCTGCCGCGGCGCCGCCGGCCCGCTGGCGACGACCAGCGCGGCCTGCAGGTGCCGGCGGGCGGCCTCGACCTGGCGGGCCAGGACAGCGGCAGCCGGCTCGTCCAGGGGCTTCTCCGGGGCCGCGTCCCGTCCGGCGAGCGGGAAGACCGGCTCGGCGGTGCCCCAGGCAGGATGGTCGTGGGCGCCGATCGCGTGCTCGTCCCGGACCGCATGCTGGGCCGGCGCGAAGGTGGCGGCGCCGCTGAGGTCTCCGCCGGCCCAGTCGCCGCCGGCGGGCCACGGGCCGCTCTGCTCGAGGTCAGGGCCCTCCGGGACCGGCGGGACCAGGCTGAGCGAGCGCGGTTCGGCCGAGACCGGGTCGCCGTGCCAGCCCGGGCCGTCCGGGTCCGCGGCCGGGTCGGTGACGGGGTCGGTGATCGGGTCGAGCCTCGGGCGGGTCACCAGGTCCGGCGCCCGGAGGGACAGCAGGTCGGCCAGCGGGTCGCGGGTCAGGTCGTGCACTGGGTCCTGGACCCCGTCGGAGTCCGGCGCCGTGCGGGCCGTGTCTGCCATGTCGCCTACGTCGCTGATGTCGCCGGAGTCGTCGGGGTCGCCGGGGTCGCCGGGGTCGCCGGGGTCGCCAGGGTCGCCAGGGTCGCCGGGATAGCCGGGGTAGCGCGGATAGCCGGGGTAGCGCGGCTCACCGGTGTCGGCCGTGTCCGCCCGGTGGGCCGTGTCGGTTCGGTGGGTCGCGTCGGCCTGGTAAGCCGCGCCGGAGGTGTCGGCCCGGGCCGTGTCGGTCCGGTGCGTGGCGTCGGCCAGGTAAGCCCCGTCGGCGGTGTCGGCCCGGTGGGCCGCGTCGGCCGGGTCGGCCACCGGAATGGTGAGCCGGTCGACCGACGGAGCCGCAGCGACCGCCCGCTCGGGAATCGGGTGGCCGTGGTCGTCGGCGTCGTCGGGATCCACGACGATCCAGCCGGCCAGCGCCGCCGCGGCAACCTGGGGCCGGGCGGCCGGTTGCGCTGCCGTCGCCCAGCCGCGGAGGCCCTCACCGTCGACGTCGTCCGGGGTGTGCTCGTCCTCCGGCGGCGCTGGCAGTTCGGCGATCCGTGGCCGGATCTCGATGTCGTCGCGCGTGTGCTCGCCGACGGTTCCCGCCTCCTCGGCCCTGTCCCCGTCCGCTGTGGTCTCGTCCGCCGTGCTCCCGGCCGCCGTGCTCGCGGCCGTCATGATGCCGTCCGATGTGCTCCCGGCCGCCATGCTCGCGGCCGTCATGATGGCGTCCGCGGTGCTTTCGGCCGCCATGCCTGCGGCCAGCACCGTGCCGTCCGCTGTGCTTTCGGCCGCCGTGCCTGCGGCCGTCGCGGTGCCATCCGCCGTGGTCTCGGCCCCCGTGGTGTCGGCTCCGGCGGTCTCGGCTCCGGCGGTCTCGGCTCCGGCGGTCTCGGCTCCGGCGGTGTCGGCTCGGGCGGTGTCGGCTCGGGCGGTGTCGGCTCCGGTGGTGTCGGCTCCGGTGGTGTCGGCTCCGGCGGTCTCGGCTCCGGCGGTGTCGGCTCCGGCGGTCTCGGCCCCGGCGGTCTCGGCCCCGGTGGTCTCGGCCCCGGCGGTCTCGGCCCCGGCAGTCTCGGCCCCGGTGGTCCTGACTCCCGTGGTCTTGACCCCGGTGGTCGCGACCCCGGTGGCCTCGGTCCCCGTGGTCTCGTCAGCCGTGCTCTCGTTCGTCACGGTGCCGTCCGCGGTGGTCTCGTCAGCCGTGCCCGCGGCGGTCTGGAGGTCGTCCGCGCCGGTTTCGCCCGCCGTGCTGGTGGCCGCTGCAGTCGCGGCTGCCGTGCTCTCGCCCGCCCTGCTCTGGGTCGTCGCGGTGCCGCCCGCAGTGGTCTCGTCCGCCTCGACGTCGTCGGCGGTCGGCTCGGCCGGCAGGATGCTGTCTCTCCATCCGCGGGCCGGTGAAGCCCAGGCCCGCAGCCCTTCCCCGTCGAGATCGTCCGGCCCGTGGTCCACCTCGTCCAGGTCGAGAGCCGTTGCGTCCATCGGCGGCGGCCCGGGCGACACCTCGTCGATCCCGCGATCGGCCGTGCCCTCCGCCGACCCTTCCGCGTCCGCGTATCGACCCAGCGTGCCCCCTGCCGGCCCTTCGGCGTATGCGGCTCGATCTAGGGGGTCCTGCGCCGGCTCTCTCGTGTCGGCGGCTCGACCCACCGTGTCGTCGGCCGGCCCTTCCGCGTCCGCGGCTCGACCCAGCGTTCCCTCTGCCGGCCCTTCGGCGTACGCGGCTCGACCCAGCGTGTCCTGCGCCGGCTCTCTCGCGTCGGCGGCTCGACCCAGCGTGTCGTCCGCCAGCCCTTCGGCGTATGCGGCTCGATCTAGGGGGTACTGCGCCGGCTCTCTCGTGTCGGCGGCTCGATCGAGCGTGTCCTGCGCCGGCCCTTCGGCGTCCGCTCGACGCAGCGTGTCCTCCGCCGGCTCTTTCGAATCCCCGGCTCGACCCGGCGTCTCCTCGGCCGGCATCGCCGCGTCGGCGGCGACGTCGCCCACGTCCTCAGCGTGTCCCGCCTCGCTCGCGATACGGCCCAGCGCGTCCGCCGCCGCGCCGAGCGCTGTGTCCAGGTCGCCGGCCGCCGAGGTCGAGTCGTCCTCCACGGCTGCCAAGCCGTCCGCGGGCAGGCCGATCGCAGTGCTCAGTGCGGGCGGTTCACCGGTGCCCGTACCGGTCTCGGCAGCCAGCGGGTCAGCAGTCGTCTCCGTCCCGTCCACGACGTCCGTCGCATCGCTCATCGCGGTCGCGCCGGACACGGTGTCGGCGTTCGCTGCACTGGTCGCGGCGAAGTCGCCGGTCGCCCAGCCCGGGACAGCGTCCGGCTTTCCGGCCAGGTCGTCCGACTCCGGCGTCGTCGCTGGCTCGCGGACCACCTCGACCGGCTCCGGGCTGGCCTCCTCGGCCGCAGTCCCGATCGGCTCGCCCGCCGTCTCGGCGGCGGCGCCCGGGGCCGCGATCGCAGTCTGCTCGCCGGTCGCCCCGGCGGGGATCCCGTGCGGGTCCGTCGCGTCGGGCGACGTCGACTCCGGCCGCGCCCACGGCCGCTGCGCTACGGCCGTACCCGCCTCGTCCTCCACCGTGAACGCCCGCGACGGCACCTCGACGAACGCGTCGGGCCAGGTCCCGCTGCTTGCCGGCGGCCCCGGCGGCCCGACCCGCGGCCGGCGACTGTCCAGCGCCCCGTACGCCGAGTACAGCAGCCCGAGCGTGCCCCGCGCCGCCGACGCCGCCTCGTCCAGCAACGCCGCCGTACGCTCCGCCCGGAGGCGCCCGAACCCGGCGACGATCGGGTCGTCCGGGACCATTCCCGGCACCGGACGCAGCGCGTCGGCCAGGTCGGCGCACGTGTCGGAGAGCGTGCGAGCGGCGCTGATCAGCGCCTGCACCCGCTCGCGGACCTGCTCGAACGCCTCGTCGTCGGACTCCGGTTCGCCGGGAGCCGAGCCGAGCACGTCGCCCAGGCGTTCCTGCACGTAGCTCCTGTCTCGGTCGGCGGCCCCGGTCGGGCCGGGCATCCGGGCATACTCTCGCGCCCGGCGCCCGCAGACTCAAGCCCGGGGCATGATCGAATTCCGGGCGAGCAGCAGGCGCCGCGCCTTCTGCTGGTCGAAGTCGAGCGCGGCCAGCGGAGCGGTCCCCGGACCGGTCAGCTGGGACAGCCGGCGCACGTCCGCGTTCACGACCGGATCGTTGAGCACGCGCAGCGCGAAGGCCAGCGCCGACGGGCTCACGTCGTAGGTCTGCTCGAGCGTGATCGCATACCGGGCCGCCCGCAGGGCCTCCTCGTCGTACCGCCGGTGCGCCCCGGGCGAGCCGTGCGCCGGCAGCAGGCCGAGCGACTCCCGGTAGCGCAGCATGCGTGGCGTCGTACGCAGCACCTTCGCCGCATCGGTGATGCTCAACACTCGTCCAGCCAAGCTTCTTGACAATCTCTTGTCAAGAAGGCGGGTCGGTGGTCGGCCCGCCCCTACCGTCAGAGCCATGACCGAGCTTCCCAGGCACGACGTCGCCGACCTCTCGCTGGCGGCGCAGGGCAGGGCGCGGATCGAGTGGGCCGAGCGCTCGATGCCGGTGCTGCGCCAGATCCGCGAGCGGTTCGAGAAGGAGCGCCCGTTCGACGGCGTCACGCTCGCCGCCTGCATGCACGTCACCACCGAGACCGCGAACCTCATGCGGACGCTCAAGGCCGGCGGTGCCGAGCTGGCGCTGTGTGCGTCCAACCCACTGTCCACACAGGACGACACCGCGGCCGCGCTGGTCGCCGAGTATGGCATCAGCGTGTTCGCCCGCAACGCCGTCGACACCAAGGGCTACTACGAGCACATCAACTCCGCGCTCGACAGCCGCCCGGACTTCGTCTTCGACGACGGCTGCGACCTCGTCAACACGGTGCACACCACCCGTACCGAGCTGCTCGAGACGGTCAAGGCCGGCTGCGAGGAGACGACCACCGGCGTGATCCGGTTGCGGGCGATGGCCGCCGACGGAGCGCTGAAGTTCCCGATGGTGGCGGTCAACGACACCGACACCAAGCACATGTTCGACAACCGGTACGGCACCGGGCAGTCCACTGTGGACGCCATCTTCCGGGCCACGAACACGCTGCTGGCCGGCAAGACCGTCGTCGTCGCGGGGTACGGCTACTGCGGTAAGGGCGTTGCGTCCCGGGCGAAGGGCATGGGCGCGAATGTCGTGATCACCGAGATCGACCCGACCAAGGCGCTGGACGCGGCGATGGAGGGCTTCAAGGTCCTGCCGATGGCTGAGGCGGCGCGGATCGGCGACGTGTTCATCACCGTGACCGGCAACCGCGACGTCTTGCGGGCCGAGCACTTCGAGGTGATGAAGGACGGCGCGATCTTCTGCAACTCCGGGCACTTCGACATCGAGATCGACGTGAAGTGGCTGGAGGACAACGCGGCCGCGAAGAACTCGAAGGTCCGCCACCAGACCGACGAGTACGTGCTGCCCGACGGGCGGCGGCTGCTGCTGCTGGCCGAGGGCCGGCTGGTGAACCTGGGCGCCGCCGAGGGCCACCCGGCCGCGGTGATGGACATGTCCTTCTCCGACCAGGCGCTGACCGCCGAGTGGCTGGCGAGCGAGGCGGCCTCGCTGCCGCCGTCCGTGCTCGAGGTGCCGGAGGCGATCGATAAGGAGGTCGCCCGCCTCAAGCTGGCGTCGATGGGCATCGACATCGACACCCTCACCCCCGCCCAGGCCGACTACCTCACCTCCTGGGAACACGGCAGCTGACCCCGACGGCCCCGGCCCTCCCCGGGCCGGGGCTGTCTTCCCCTCGCCCAGCGACGCACCCACCCCTTGCGCTAGGCGCAGACGTCGGAAGCCGAGGAGTGTGCGTTCGGCGGCCGCTGTGAGGGCTCGGTGGCCGTCTGTTCCGGCGGTGGTCCTGTTCCGGCGGTGGTCCTGTTCCGGCGGTGGTCCTGATCCGGCGGTGGTCCTGTTCCGGCGGTGGTACTGTTCCGGCGGTGGTCCCGACCCGGCGGTGGTCCCGACCCGGCGGCGGTCCCTACTCGCTGGCGGTCCCGACCCGCTGGCCGTCCTGACACGGTGGATCGCCGTACTTCGGTGGCCTCCTGTT
>Ga0079220_10000091_pt1 | contig 17977 bp, 6 predicted proteins | sample GAAS100_FD_75071 | JGI IMG/M metagenome (GOLD analysis project Ga0079220, IMG submission 75071) | Agricultural soil microbial communities from Georgia to study Nitrogen management - GA AS100 | ecosystem: Environmental > Terrestrial > Soil > Agricultural land | place: USA: Georgia | collected... | reverse complement strand
TGGATGGATCGCGTGGTCGAAACCATGGGCAAAGCGGGCATCAAAGTCATTCTCGGTACTCCCACCTACTCGATTCCCGCATGGATGGCCCACCAGCACCCGGAGATACTGGCTCGGCGGATTCCACCCGGCCCTTTCGGCGGTGCCGCCGTCAAGGGAACATACGGGTTGCGGCAGAACATGGATACCGATTCACCGGCTTATCGATTTTATGCGGAGCGGCTCATTCGCCACATCGTCGCGCATTACAAGGACAATCCCACCGTTATCGGATGGCAACTGGACAATGAAACTTCAAGTTATGACGCCGCAAACCCCGACGTGTTCATCGGCTTCCAGCATTACCTGGAGAAGAAATTCGGCACTCCCGAAGCGCTGAGCAAAGCGTGGTTTCTCAACTACTGGGGCGAGAATCTGCACACCTGGGAGGACCTGCCCACGCGCGAGGGCACCATCTCTACGGGTTACAAGCTGGAGTGGAGCCGCTGGAGCCAGATGCGCGTGACCGATTTTCTGCATTGGCAAGCGGCGCTCGTCCGGGCCTGCGCAGGACCGCAGCAATTCGTCACCACCGACTACGGCGGCATGATGCGGCCCGACGTCAACGAGGAAGCCGTCGCGGACGCCTTGGACATTGCGGCGGATAATGTCTACCACGCGTGGCAAGACCATTACGACGGAGCGATTCAATCGATTCAAGAAGACTTCACGCGATCGCTGAAGCGTTCGAATTTCCTCATCACGGAAACAAACGCGCAAACCATCGGCTGGGATTCGGCGAACCAATACCCGCCCTACGACGGCCAACTGCGCCAGGACGTGTACACGCATATTTCGAACGGCGCGAACATGGTGGAATACTGGCACTGGGCTTCCATCGCCGCCAACCAAGAAACGTATTGGAAGGGCGTGCTTTCGCACGACCTGGAGCCGAACCGCGCCTACGCCGAGGTCGCCCGCACCGCGCACGAACTCGAGAAGGTCGGGCCGCACCTGGCGGGCTTGAAGATTCACAATCAGGTCGCCATCCTGTGGAGCCGCGACTCGGCCAACGCGATTCGCTTCATGCCCTACGGCGGGCCCGTTCCGCAATTCAGTTGGACGCACCAGCCGGACGGCTACGGTTCACTCGTGCAGCAGTTGCACCGTTCGCTGTACGAATTGAACGTAGGCACGGATTTCATCTTTCCTACGACGCAGGATTTTTCTGCCTACAAACTGATCATCGTGCCGGCCCTCTATATCGCGGACGATGCGTTGCTCGACCGGCTGTCGAACTATGTGAAACAGGGCGGCCACATCGTGATGACCTTCAAGAGCGGCTTTGCAAACGAAAACTCCGCCGTACGATGGGTTCGCGCGCCCGGTCCGTTGCGTGAAGCCGCGGGCTTCAGCTACCAGGAATTCTCCAACCTTGAGCACCAGCTGCCTCTCAAGGACGACCCTTTTCATGTTGGGGACGCCAACCGCGTAAGCTATTGGGCGGAGTTTCTTATGCCTGAGCACGCCAAAGCGCTTGCGTATTACGATCATCCGTTCTTTGGCAGGTGGCCGGCGATCACCGAAAACCAGTTCGGCTCAGGCGCTTTGCTTTACGAGGGCACATACTTGTCCGATACGCTCCAAACCGCGGTGCTCAGGCGCGCCCTCGAGGAATGGGCCCTCGCCAGTCCCGACCAAAATGTGCCCGCTCATGTCCACGTGCAGCACGGCGTTAACCGGCTTGCCAAGCGGGTCCACTACTACTTCAACTATTCGGACGCGCCGGCCAAGGTCGTTTACTCCTATGGCGCGGGAACCAGCCTGCTGGAGGGCAAACGCGTGTCGAAAGGACAGGAACTGGCAATAGGCCCGTGGGACGTAGCCATCATCGAGGAGGACTGAGCGAACAGGTTCGCGGAATGTGGACGAAGCCTATGATGCCGGCGGTCTTCTCCAAATCGTCCAGGCTTCCGCGAGCGGCTGCGATTTACTGTTGCGCGCTGCTCGCGTTAATCACTCCCGCGGCCCGGGGACAGAATTCCGCAGATCAGGCAAGCATCGAAGGAAAGGTTTGTGACGCCGCCAGGAAAGCGATTGCCGGCGCGACGGTAACGCCCCTCGACGCCGACGGGCAGCCCGGCCCATCCGTGGTCACGGACTCCGCCGGCCGGTTCTCGCTCAAAGCATCCGAAGGAACGCGCCTCAAGATCCGGGTATCGAAAAAGGGTTTCCGAACGCGCGAACTCGAAATCGGGCCGGTCAATGCCGGCCTCAAAGTGATGGAAGTAGACTTGGAGCCGGTGGCCGGAGCTGTTTCCGACCCGGCATTCTCCGACGAGCCGAGTTTTGCTGTCGCGGGCATCACGGATTGGAGCGACGCAGGCCTGCACGGTTCGAATGCCACTGCGGCGGCTAGCGAGTCTCTGGCCAAAGACGCCGCCGGGCTCAGGTCAAAGGCCGAATCGGAAACAAGCGTTCCAGCCACTCCCGCGGCGCGACACAGAATTCTCGGCGATGCCAAGGAAAAGGAGGGCGATCCGCTTGGCGCCGTCAGGGAATACGCCGAGGCCGCGCGCCTCGATCCGAGCGAAGAAAATTATTTTGCCTGGGGGCTCGAACTGCTGTTGCATCGGGCGGCAAGCGCGGCCGTAGAGGTGCTGGCGAAAGGCACGGCGGCTTTTCCCCGCTCCGAGCGCATGCTGGAAGCATTAGGCGCCGCGTATTACGAGGGCGGACGCTTCAGTGACGCCGCCGAAGCGATGTGCCGCGCCTCCGATCTCAATCCAAAGGACGAAGCGCCGTACCTGTTTCTTGGCCGGATGGAACAAGCGGCCACCGAGGTTCTTCCGTGCAGCGAGGAGAAACTGACGCGCTTTGCGGAGGTCTTCCCGGGAGACGCTCGCGCCAATTTCTACCGCGGCCTGCTGTCCTCGAAACAAGCCCGTCAGTCGCGGGATTCCGGAAAGTTTGAACAGGCCGAGCGCTTCCTGCGGCGCGCTTCGCAACTTGATCCGTCGATGGGCGAAGCCTACGTCCAGCTGGGACTGCTCTATAACGCGCGCGGCAAACAACAGGAAGCGCTGCAGGCATTCGAAGCCGCGGCCAAAGCATCGCCGGAATCGAGCGGCGCCCATTATCAGTTGAGCCTGGCTTACCGCCGCGCGGGAAGAACATCCGATGCGGAACGTGAAATGAGGGCGTACACCGCCTTGCGAGAGACCGAAGAGGCCCTGCGCGAAAAAGAGCGAAAAGAGATGCGCCAGTTCATCACGGTCTTAAGGCAACCCGCGACGCAATGAAGCGCGATCGGACAAAGGCCGCAAAGTCTTCTTCTCAATTGTGGTTTTTCTTTTCAGCCGCGGCCTTGGAATTCGGCGCCGGCGCTTTCTGCTCCGGCTTCCAGGAGGCAACGATCCCCGCTCCCTCGCGGATCGTTACGATTTGATTCGCAGGAATCTTCAAAAAGCGCTCGATCTTTTGTGTCGTGGGCCACTTGATTTCGATCCGGTCTACTATGGTGGATTTGCCAAGCCCAAAGTGAAGCCGCAAGTCGGATTGCGACATCACGCTCGCCCCGGAATGGACTTCGTCCAGTTGGATGTGGCCCCCGGTAACCACGCGCGCCCGTGCGCCTATGGCGCTGCGATTGCAATGCGTCCCGACGAGCTTGAGTTTGATCCAGTTTTGCCCGTTGCCGCCGTCGTTGCGGAGCAGAGAAGGCGTGTCGCCAAGGTTAAGAATCACCGCGTCCACATCACCGTCGTTGTCATAGTCGCCGAATGCCGCGCCGCGGCTCGAATATTTCTCTGAAATCCCGGGCCCCATCTCGCCCGATACGTCTTTGAACCGTCCGTTGCCCAGGTTGCGGTACACCAGGCGCGGATTCTAGTAGCTCTGTCCAAGAGAATGACCGTCGATCTGCGGGTACACGTGGCCGTTGATCTGCAAAATATCGGCCCACCCGTCGTTGTCGTAATCCACAAAGCCGCAGCCCCAAGCAACGTATTGATTATTGATGCCGACGCCGGAAGCAAACGTCACGTCGGTGAACGTCCCGTCGCCGTTGTTGTGGTAGAGATTGCAGGTATCGTCCGCGAAATTGGTCTTGAAGATGTCGAACCAGCCGTCGCAGTCATAATCGGCCACCGCCACGCCCATGCCGGCCTGTTCGTGTCCGTTGTCGCTGTAGGCGCAGCCGGCAAGCACCGCAACGTCGGTGAACGTGCCGTCGTGATTGTTGCGGAAGAGAATGCTTGCTTCCGAGTCGACAGCCACGTAGATATCCGGCCAGCCGTCGTTGTCGAAGTCGTACGAAACCGCCGTGATGGAATAGCGCGGCCCCGGCTTAAGAATGCCAGCTTTCTCGGAAACATCGGTGAACGTGCCGTCTCCATTGTTGCGATAGAGAATATTCGTGTCGCCGGTTAGTCCGCGCGGGCCGCACATGACAGGCACGCCTTTCCACTGGCAAAGCGGCGGGCCGTTGGGATCCGGATTCTTCGCGGGATCGAGCTTGATGTAATTGCACACGAACAAATCGAGATGCCCGTCGCGATCATAGTCCAGGAAGGTGCAGCCGGAGCCCCAGCGAACGTCCTCGTGATGGAGACCCGCTCGTTTCGTCACGTCCGTGAACGTTCCGTCGCCGTTGTTGCGGAAGAGCACGTTGTGGCCCCAGAAGCAGCAGAACAAGTCATCCCATCCGTCGTTGTTGTAATCGCCGATGCACACGCCGGTCTGCCAGCCGGTGCGGCCAATTCCGGATTTTTCCGTGACGTCGCTGAATGTTCCGTCGCGGTTGTTCTTGTAGAGATGCGTCGTCGGCGCTTCCCCGGCGGGCCAGTTCTTGCCGAGCAGAGTTCCGTTTGTGATGTAGATATCCAGCCAGCCGTCGTTGTCGTAATCGAAAAATGCGATCCCTGAGCCCTTCGCTTCAATAATGTAAGACTTGTTATGGGGATCGCCCCAGACATTGGGGACCGTGAGACCGGCCTGCTGCGCGACGTCCACGAATTGTACCGGCGATCTTTCCGCTTCCGAAGACGCCTTCCCGCCCGGCGTCTGCCGCAGAACGAGCGGCGACCTCCACTTCCAGAGCGGAGTCGCCAGCGCGTCAAGCAATGAGGCGCCGAGCGCCACAAACGACGAACCCAGAAAACGCCGCCGCGGAAAAATCATTTCGAGGGCACCTTCGGAAAATTGTGCGGAACGATGCCGGCGCCTTCTTTCACGGCGATAATCTTGTCGATGGGAACGTTCTTGAGGCGATCGACTTGGCCGCTGGGCCACGTGATTTCCAGTTGGTCGATCCTGCGGCGCTTGCCGAGTCCGAAGTGAATGCGTGGATCGCTGGCGGACATGTAACCCATCCCGCCCTTGGCTTGCTCGACGTGCGTCGCGCCCTCGGCGGTGAGCTTTAGCGAGGCTCCAATGCCGTCACGGTTCGATTTCGTGCCGATCAGCAGAATTTCGAGCCAGTGATTCGCGGCCGCGCCCGTGTTGCGGAGCAGCATGGGATAGTCGCCGCGATTGTTGGTGACGAGATCGAGAGCGCCGTCGTTGTTGAAATCGACGCTGGCCACGGCGCGGCCTGCTACCGGACGGCTGAAGTCCGGACCGAGCGCGCCGTCCGCGATTTTTTCAAACTTGCCCTTTCCCAGGTTGTGGAGCATGAGCATCGGCTCCTTGTAGGTTACCTCGCTGTGATAGAGCTGGACGTTGTCCACCATGGCGCCATTGATCTGCACGATGTCCGGCCAGCCGTCGTCGTCGTAGTCCAGAAATTTCATGGAAACGCCGCTCAGAAGAATGGCTTTGTTGCCGATGCCGGAGGCAAACGTCGCGTCGGTGAACGTCCCGTTTCTGTTGTTGGTGTAAAGGCGGTTCAACTCAAAATCGAGATGCGTAATGTACAAATCCTGGGAACCGTCGCCGTCAACATCCGCTGCATCGATCCCCATGCCCGCTTCGTATCGGCCATCTTCGCTCGCGGCGATTCCAGAAAGAAATGAAGCGTCCTCGAAAGTGCCGTCGTGCTTGTTGATGAAAAGAAAATTCGGCCACGTGTCGTTGGCCACCGCGATGTCCGTCCAACCGTCGTTGTTGAAGTCAGCCAGAACCACCCCCATGCCTTTCGCTTCCGGCTTGCCGATGTGCGACGACTCGCTCACGTCGCTGAACGTGCCGTCGTGATTGTTGTGATACAGCTTCAATTTCTGGCCGCGATAGTTTCCCGGATTGCAATACGAGCGGTAGCCGGGCCGATGCTCGCCGCACCAGATATTGGTCTCCGGCGTCCACTCGATGTAATTCAGGACCACCAGGTCCAGCCAGCCGTCTTTGTCGTAATCGAACCATCCGGCACTGGTGGACCAGCCGCCTTGATCGGCAACTCCCGCCTTGCCGGTGACATCGTTAAACGTTCCATCGCCGTTATTGTGATAGAGAATGGCGCCTCCATAGCCGGCGACGTAAAGATCTGGATAGCCGTCGTTATCGTAATCCGCAACCGCGACTCCCTGGCCGTAATGGCCTTCACCGCCCACTCCGGCCTTTTGCGTCACGTCAGTGAACGTGCCGTCGCCGTTGTTGTGATACAGCGCTGAGCGCAGCGGTCGTGGCGGTTTGTAGACGTCGGTGGCGGCCGATTGGACGAAGTAGAGATCCTGTAGTCCATCTTGATCGTAATCAATCGAAGCCACGCCCGTACCCATTGTTTCCAGGTAGTATTTTTCTTCCGTTTGCGTGGAATCCTGAACGAATGTGATGCCCGCTTGTTCACGAATGTCGTTGAAATGAACGCCGGCCGGGGTTTCCCGTTTGGCCGTCTCCTGTCGCCTTGCTGGGTTAGTGAACGCGGGTGCGGCCAGAAGCGCTGCAGCCAGAGCACACAAAACCGTCACTGCTGGAGCGAAGCGCTCGCCGGGTTTCACTTTCATAATCATTCCGGCCAAGCTCAGAGCGCGGGACCTTTCCTATTCCTGCTGCGCGTCGAATGCCGGGTAGAGCACCGCGCATTTCCTCCGCACCGGCATTCTAACGTCCACCTCACCGGCGACTCAACCGGGCGTTCCCGCAGTTTATTTCACAGAGTACGGTCGGCAAAGGACAGAGCCAATTGAAAAAGTTGCTGGCGAGCGGCGGGCGGAAGCGTGGTAGCCGGGCTCTCGGAATTCTTGGGCGCTTCCGCAAGCGCCTGCTCGATTCGCTGCACATCTAGCCCGCCGCCCGCGCGGCTCCCTTTGAAGCGAAGCAGGACTTCCTTGGCCTTGGCGATTTGCCCGGTCTGGTAATAAAACGCGCCCAGGACGGAGTAAGCGCCCGGCCATTCGGGCAGCAGGTCCACGGCGCGCTCCAGGCGATCCGAAGCTTGCCGCGTGTTGCCCTCGAGCATCGACACTAGGCCCAGCCCCCAAGCGATTTTCCCGGAGTTGGGAACGCGGCCCAATCCTTTTTGCAGGATTTCTCCGGCGGCGTCGAAATTGTTCCGGCGCAGCTCCACCAGGGCCAGGGAGAGATAATCCTGATCGTTGTCGGGATTCCGCCGAATCGCTGCTTCGAAAATCTCGGCGGCTCGCGCGGTGTTTCCGAGGTGCGCCTGAATGTCACCGAGCAAAGCGAGATAGGCGTCGTCGGACTTTCCTCCATCGGAGACTTGTTGCGCTGCCTCGAGCGCCTGTTCGTAGGCCCCTCTTCGGAAATACGCATCCGCCAGGTCAAACTTCACGTCGTCAGACTCTGGATTCAGCCGAAGAGCATTCTGAAAATGCGCAATCGCGTCGTCGTACAAACGGTACCGCGCCAGCAGCACTCCGCTTCCCGTCTGCGTGCGGTAGTCATTCCGGCTGAGTTCGTCGAGTTGCGCGATTGCCTTGCGGGCCTCGGCGGCGTTTCCCAGCTTGAGATACGCTTCCGCCAGCAAATAAAGGTTCTGCGGCTGATCGGGATGTTTGGAAGTTTCCTCAATCAGCTGCTTGAGGTCCTGTTGTGTGCGCGCCTGGGGAGATAGGGCCGAGCGGTTGTTCAGGTACTCGAAGAGGTTCTGGAAAGGGTACGGTCCCGTGGACGCATCCCTGGAAAGACTCTGGAACACTCCCAAGTCCCGTTCCGCCGCCTCGTCCTGGTGCAGGCTGCGCTCCACCATCGCCAGCTTGTAATAACCCGCGGCCGGCGAGCGGCTCACGCGCACAAATCTGCGCAGCAAAACCGCCGCTTCCTCCAAACGCTTGCCCGCAATGCGTAAATTTGCCAACTCCAGCAGGGCGTCCGCCAGGTCGGGGTTGGAACTTAGCGCCCGTTGGAAAAACTGTTCGGCCGCCGGATTATTTCCCTGGCGTTCTTCGATAAAACCCAGGTTGAACAGGCATGTCGGGTTGCGAGCATCGCGTTTCAAGCCCTCCTGAAAGTATTTCTTGGCTTCGTCGAATCTCCCCAGATGGCGATAGGAAAGGCCCAGAAACGCGTAGGAACGCGCTGAAGGATCCAATCCGATCAGCTTCTCGAACTCGGCAATGCCCTTCTCGGTTTTTCCGGACATGAAATAGCTTTCGCCCAATGCGGCATGAAGGTCCGGCCGCTTGGGCGCGATCTGCAGCCCAGACTCCAAGAGCGGAATCGCATCTTCGAAGTAATTCTGGGACATGCTGACGCGGGCGAGCAGGAAAATGATGTCCGTGTTTTGCGGTGCGAGCTTGTGAGCTCGAATCAACGCATCCAGCGCGTCCACGGGGCGCGACTCATCCGTGTATGCCTGCCCGAGCAGGTACAGAATGTCGGCGGAGTCGGGCTGAAGCCGTAGCGCGCGATCCAATTCCAGCACCGCTTTCGCCGGTTTGCCGCTGCGCACGTGCAATTTCCCCAGATTGTAGAGAATCTCCGGTGTTTCCGGCCGCAGCGCGTTGGCTTTTTCCAGTTCGAGTTCCGCCGCCTCGTACTGCTTCTCCTCCGCGAGCAGAACTCCCAGAGTAAAGTGGACCTGAACATCGTCCTTATTTTGAGCGGACAACTCTCGTGCCAGCGCCATACCCTCTTTGCCCCGCCCGGCTCTAAGCAGCGCGCGAACCAGGTTCGAACGGCTGGCAACCGTCGCGGGACGCACCCGCTGCAAGTGCGGGATCGCCTCCGCGAAAGAGCCTTTCGCCATCAGCACCAGCGCCAGATTGTAGTTCGCGCTCGCATTCGCCGGGGCGAGACGCAGGACGTGCCGGAATTCCTGTTCCGCTAGGTCCAGCCGATCCTGCGTCACATAGAGATTCCCCAGATTGTTCCGCGTCGAGACGGAACCGGGAGCAAGCTTCAAAGCCTCCCGGAATGCCTCGAGCGCGTGAGGATAGTCCTTTTCGCTCCCATAAATAATTCCCAGGAGATTGTAGGCCTCGACGCTCGAAGGATTCTCAGCCAGCTCCTCCTGGACCTTGGCTTTCGCTTGGTCCAGCTGGCCAGCGCGCAACTCCTCTTCCGCTTCTTGGAGACGCGCTCCAATCGTCGATTGCGTCTGAACTGGCTTATCTTGCCCACGCAAAGCCGGCGGCGCTGCGGACATGAAAAAGACTAGCAATAGCAGCCCGCCAGGGCTTCTTTGCGCTTTCTTCCGCATGTTGCGGCAGGAATCAGCCATCGCCATCATTCCCTTGCCCCGCTTCGCGAATTCCCTGCTGCCCCCTGGCCGATAAATCAATTTAGCATCTCCAGCGTTTGCTCGGCGGCTTTGTGACCCGGTTGCCTGCGCAGCAGGTCCTCCAGCACGCTCCGCGCCTTCGCTTTGTCATTCGAAAGTGCGTACAGCCGCGCCAGATTGAGATACGCCTGATCAAAATCCGGCGCCACGCGGATGCACGTCTTGAACTTTTCTTCGGCATCCGCCGGCCGCTTTTGTCGCACGTACAGAACGCCAAGATTATTCAGCGCATCCGCATAGTCCGGCCGCGCCTTCACAGCGTTCTCGAGGAAACTGTCGGCGCGTTCAAGCTGGTTTTGCTTCGCGTAGAGCATGCCGAGGTTATAGTTTGCTTCGGGGTTGCCGGGTTCGCGTTCAAGCGCGAGGTTCAGCAGCTTCTCCGCTCCCGAAAAATCTCCTTCCCTCCTGTACAGGCTGCCCAGATTCACCATCGCCACGGTGTAATCCGGCCGCAGTGATAGCGACTGGCGAAAATCTCGCACGGCTTCCTCTGCCCGGCCCTCCTGTGCGGCGGCCATTCCCAAGTTGTTCCACGCTTCCGGATAATCGGGACGAAGCCCCGTGGCTTTCTCCAAATACTTCCGAGCCTGCGCGAGCGCGCTTCTCCGCAGGTACAGCGTTCCCAGATTGTAGTTCGCTTCCGGGTCTTCGGGATTCCGCTCGATAACCTGCTGGAACGATTCCACCGCCTGATCGAAATATCCGTGTTGGAAAAAAGCCACCCCGTAGGTGAATTGATTGCGTTTCGGCGCGCCATGGAAAAGCTCTCCCGCAAAAGGAAGCGCTTTTCGGAGCCGTTCGCCCGGCGTTGTCGGAACGGCGCGCAAATCGTTGACCAACGTTTCCGCCTGCACCACTCCCTGATAAAGCCTCACGATCGCGCCCTGCGAATCCACCAGGAACGATGCGGGAAAGGGCAGGTTTCTCCGCCGGTCAAACAGATAGCGATACACCAGATTGTAGATTCCCGCCGCCTCTTGCGTCCCGAGCAAGACCGCAAAAGGAACGTGTTCTTTCGAAACGATTGCCTTCACTCGTTGTAAATCGGCGTCTTTACCTGCATGGATCGCCCACACTCGAAGCCCCGCCGCCGAGAGGGCCGGTGAACCTTGCGCCAGCAGCTTCAACTGCCGCGCGCATTCCGGCGAATCCGCGGACCAGAAATTGAGAAGCAGAAAGCCGCCCAGCAAAGTTCGAAGCTGGCGCGTGCGGCCTTCAAGATCAGGCAGCGAAAAATCTGGAGCCGCGATCGGCTCAATCAGCCAGGTCGCGACCGGTGAATCGTCTCGTTCCGGCTCCGCGGAGGCCTCCGCCGCGGCAAAGTCCTTGCTCCCTCGCACGAAAGGCTTTGCCGTAAATGCGCTTGAGCCCTCCTCGATTTCTACCCGGTGATTAACCGCCAGACCGTCGAATTCCTGCACTCGGCCTCTTGGCCACCGAATCGTCACGCGAACCGGCGCCTCGCTCTTCCCCATTCCGAAATGGAGTTCCTTTGTATGTTGCGACAGGAATCCCGAGCCCGCCTGAAGATACTTCGTCTGCCGCAATCCGCCGGCCTCGACCGTCACTGCCGCGCCGATCGCGTCGCGATTGCTCTCCTTTCCTCGCAAACGAAACGCGATCGAGTGCCCGATCTCCTTCATGCTGTTATGCAGGATGCGCACCTGTGGCGCCGTCCTGCTCTTCAGAATCACTTCCAGCCTGCCGTCGCCGTCCAGGTCGGCAAGCGCGAACGAACGGCAGTCGTCGGGAAAATCCATTCCCGCCGTCCCGGAAATTTCCGAAAATGTCCCATCTCGATTGTTCGCGTAAAACGTATTTCGCTCGCGCCCGTTCCAGGAAGCGTCCGAACGAATCTGCTCGTTAATCGCGTTCCAGCCCAGTTCGTAGTTCGGCGAGGAGACCGCCCGTTCCGGCGATTTCGCCACCACCTGGCGCCAGAAAAAGCTGGCCAGGTCGGTCGTTTGCCGGCCCGTAATGTATCCGTTGGCAACGTAAAGATCCGCGTAGCCGTCGTGGTCGAAGTCCCACGAATCCGCCGACCACGCCCACCGCCCCATCGCGGTACCCGCCGAAGTGGCCACGTTTTGGAACTTCCCATTCCCCACGTTGCGGTACATCGAATTCCCGCGCGCGTGCCTGCGGTACAATCCGCGCACACTTTCTTGATCGCCCGCGCGAAACTTCTCCTGCTGTGAAACTCGCATCCCGGCGGCCGACCACATATTCGACACATACACGTCCTGCTTGCCGTCGTTGTCAAAGTCGAACCAGCACGCGCTCATCCCCGCTCCGGCGTCGTCGGCGTGCGCTTCCGCCGAAATGCATCCGAAAGTTCCGTCGCCGTTGTTCTGGTACAAGTTGCTCCTGCCGAAATCATTCGCCACGTACAAGTCCGGCAAACCGTTTCCCTTCGAATCGCCCCAGGCGCACGCAAAGCTGTAGCGGTCGTTCTCGACGTCCAGTCCGGCCTCCTGAGTCTTGTCTTGAAATTTCCCATTCCCTTCATTATGGAAAAGAAAATTCGGCGGCCCGTTCCGCGCGTCAAAGTACGGCACCGGATAGCGGTACTGGTCGAGTCCCGCGTAGTAGCTGTACACGCAGAAATAGATATCCAGCCGCCCGTCTCCGTCATAATCCGCCGCCGCCGCGTGCGTAAACGTTCCCTGCGGGGCTCGCAGGAATTCGAAAGCGTCGCGCTTGACGCGGTACTTTCCGTCCCCTTGGTTCTGAAACAGCAGCGGTCCGTTCGCGCACACTACCAGGAGATCCTGCAATCCGCGATTTTCGAAATCCGCGAAAAGCGCGCACGCTGTCGCATCCAGCACGCCCACGCCGCATTCTTCCGTCACATCCTCAAACGTTCCATCGCCGCGATTCCGGTAGAGCCGGTTCGGAAGTCCCGCGGGCTGGCACACGTACAGATCATCCCGGCCATCGTTATTGAAATTGCCCACCGTCACTCCGTTGTTCCCGTAAACGTCGATTCCGCAAGCGCCGTCGAGCACCGTCCTCCATTCATCCACGCCGCGGAGCAGTTGACGTTCATAAGACGCGCTTCCCCCAAGCGCCTGCGCGGTAAGATCCACAAAAAGAGCGCTCCGCGTCCGGCTCACCGTCTCCTCTCTCGCCTCCCACGCTGCGGCCCGCCACGGCTCCGAACCCCTTCGAACCCAATCGATCGTCCATAACCCGATCCGCTCCTCGCGTCCTCCATCGCCTCGCGTGCCGGCCAAGTCGTATCGAATCTTCGTGCGAACTCTCTCCGGCGCCGTTGAGTTCTGCTCGATGCCAACCATTTCAAATTCGGCCGTTTCCATTCGCGAAATTTCAGAGAAGCAGGCTTTCATCGCATCGAGAAACCGCTCGCGCCCCGCCTCCAGGTTTTTTCCGAAGCTCCTCTGCAAAATTTCGATTCCGAAGTCCGAGCGGATGGTCTTCTCGTCCGCGGACGCCAGGTCCGTCGCCTGAATCGATTCATCGGCAAAGCTCGCCAATTTTTCAAGTCCTGGCGGCCCGCTTTTCAGTTTGTCAGCCCACTCGCCAAGGATCTCGCCAATTTCCTGTGCCTGCTTCTCGCTCGCGTACTCGTCGCTGCCGGGCAGGACATAGCGCAGCACGTCGTCCAACGGCGACTTTGCGGGGTAGTGCGGAACCACCCGTAAATCGTCAAACGCCAACGATCCGGGCTCCGGCCCTGCCCCCGCCGCAAATTCCCGCCGAAACCCGATCGCCTGCAGCGGAGCCGGTATGAACGCCAACGGGGTAAACCTCAGCGTCCTCAAGAATCGCCGCCGCGACACGGCGCGCTTCTTCATTCCCGGTGGCTCCATCTTGAATGTCATTTTTTTAGATACGATGCTGCGTCTGATGCTAGCACCGCTCCGTGGGCGTTCCCACGAAGCCCTCAGCCTTGCTCGCTGCTTAGACGCTCGGAGCCGGGCCGGAGGATTCCCCCACAATCAGTTCGGCCGAGACTTGGTATTCCCGTCCGTGCGGATTTGTTGAACTCGAAAGCTCGTGCAGCGCGTCCGCTGCTATCTGTCCAAGAATTTCCCGGTGGATGTCCACCGTGGTGATCGACGGATTGCTGTACTCCGCCAGCCGCGTCTTGTCGAAGCCGGTTACGGAAATATCCGCCGGAACGCGGCAGCCCGCTTTCAGCAGGCCTTTCATCACCCCGACCGCCGTCAGGTCGTTGATCGCCACCACTGCCGTCGGCCTCGGCGAAATCTTCGCAATCGACGTTCCCGCGGCCAGGCCTCCTTCAAAACGCAGATTACCCGGCAGCACCGGTCCCACTTCCAGCCCCAGGGTCCGCATGCAGCCCTCATACGCCTGCAACCGCACCACGTTCGACTTCAATCCCGCCCTTCCCGCCACAAACGCGATCCGCCGGTGCCCCTGCCCATGCAGGTGCCTCACGATTTGCTCCACTCCCGACTCGTAGTCGATGCGCAAATTGCTCATGTATTTGCTGACCGGAGCCAGATCCAGAAACGTCACGGCGATCTTTCGCCCGGCGAGCTCGTGAATCACCCGAACGCTGATCTCGGAGGTCATCACCGCAACCCCGCGCACTTTGTGCTCCAGCATCCTTTCCACCGCTTTTTGCGTCCTTCGCGGGTCGTAATTGGTGTCGCTCAGAATCGCGTCGTAGCCCAACTGACCGGCGCGTGCCTCGAAACTCTTGATCACCTCCGGAAAAAACGGATTCTCGATGTCCGAAACGATGATGCCCAGCGTGCGCCGGTCGTGTGTTGCCAGCCGCCGTGCATGCACGTCGGGAAAGTATCCCAGTCGCTTCACCGCGGACAGCACTCGCGATTTCGTGGTCCGTCCAACCTTGCCGGTCTTGTTGAGAACGTTGGAAACAGTCGCCGTCGAAACGCCGGCCGCTTCTGCGACATCGCGGATGGTAATGGCCATAATCGGAGGGCTGTTCACCGCTTCCCTGGCTCGATCCGGAGCATTTTTCGAGAAACGCAAGGAACGCGCGCGAGTATAAGGAAAAAAAAATCTCTTGACAACCTGCTGCCGCCCGTATACACCGTGGGTTAAGCGGTTAAGCTGTTGCGGTTAGGACCGTGTTGTAGGTTGGCGTTTACATGGGTCCGGTGGTCTTTTGGGGGGCTCCAAGCGCATAGCCGTTAATCGATAGGGACCGGTGCAGTCGTGCTCCGCGCGGCAACGCGTCCGGGACTGCCTTTGCGCATGCGTTCACCACTCGGAACCGCTGTAACGCTTGTCTGGGCCAAGGGGTGTTTGACTGCCTGTTGCCGTGTCATGCAGGCAGACGCTTAGGAGGGGTGATGAAGCGAGCGAGTTTTTCATCTCGGGTCCTTCGGGTTGGTCTTGGGATTACCGCTTTTGCAGCGATGCTTTTCTTGGGAGCCGTGCCGCTCCACGCCCAAGTCGATACCGGCACCATTCTCGGAACCGTCACGGACGCTTCCGGCGGCGCCGTCGCCGGCGCCAGCGTTACCCTCACTAATGAGGGCACCAACGTCACTTTGACAACCACCACCGGCGCCGACGGCAGTTACACCTTCACGCCCGTCCGCATCGGGAACTATAAGCTCACAACCACCTATCAGGGCTTTCAGACCCTGACCCAGCGCGGGGTGGTGGTTAACGTGGGCGCTAACGTGGTGGTTAACTTTTCCTTGAAGCCCGGCCAGGTGAACCAGACGGTTGAAGTGACCTCGACGCTTCCGGTGTTGCAGACCGAAGAAGGGTCTGTGGGCCAGGTGATGGACACGCGCAGCGTGAACGACCTACCCCTCAACGGCCGCAATTTTACGTTTCTGGCCCAATTAACTGCAGGAGTCAATTCGCCGCAGGCCGACACCCGCGGAAACGCCGCCAGTGGCGCGTTCTCCGCCAATGGCCTGCGTCCCGCCCAAAACAACTATCTTCTGGACGGCATCGACAATAATTCCGACACCGTCGACTTCCTGAACGGTACGAATTTCGTCGTCCTCCCCCCCGTCGACGCCGTTCAGGAGTTCAAGGTGGAAACCTCGAATTTCAGCGCGGAGTTTGGACGCTCGGGCGCCGCCGTTCTAAACGCCTCCATCAAATCCGGCACCAACGATTTCCACGGCTCGGCCTGGGAATTCTTCCGCAACGACAAACTCGACGCCGCGGACTTCTTTGAAAACGCTCATGGAAGGCCGAAAGGCGCTCTCCGCCAGAACCAGTTTGGATTTACGGCCGGTGGCCCGGTCGTGATTCCGAAAGTGTATAACGGCAAGAATAAGCTTTTCTTTTTCGGAGACTACGAGGGGCTTCGCCGAGTTCAGGGAACCGTCCTCAGCGGCGCGGTGCCGACTGTTCTGCAGCGAAGCAGCGGCTACACGGATCTCACGCAACTCCTCAAGTCCGGAACTTGTTCCGGCGCCGCCGACCCAAATTGCGAAACGGACCTTCTTGGCCGCGTCATGCCCATCGGCACTGTACTTGATCCGGCTACCACCCGTCCCGTTGCCGGCGGGTTTGTCCGGGATCCTTTCGGCTGTGCTGCCCTGGCCGCCAATGCCATCTACACGACCGCAAATTGCAACCTGAACCACTTGCCGGCAAATCGCCTCGATCAGAATGCGATCAATTTGCTGAATCTGTTCCCGGCGCCTACCTCCGGCGGGATAACCAATAACTTCAGCAATTCCCCGAAGCTCTTCGAGCACCGCAATTCCTTCGACGCGCGTCTGGACGCCAATTTCAATGAAAAGAACCAGCTGTTTTTCCGCTTCAGCCTCTCCGACGATCCACAATTCATCCCCAGCATTTTCGGCGGCGTCGCGGATGGCGGGGGCTTCCAGCAGGGTGACCAGACGGCCAACGCGCAGCAAAGCGCTTTGGTTTATACCCACACGTTCTCGCCGAGCCTGATTAACGTCGCCCGCGCCGGCCTGAATTATCTCCACACCACGCGCGTTTCTCCCTCCGCCAATGACCTGAGCGATATTCCAGGGCAATTTGGAATCCTCGGCGTTCCTCAGGAGCAGGAAAACGGCGGCCTGCCCGCTTTTGGCTTCACTGGCTTGCAGACTCTCGGCAGCAACGCGTTCTTGCCCTCGGATGAGGTCAGCTCCACATTCCAGTTCACTGACGACCTCACCAAGATTTACGGCAAGCACTCATTCAAGATGGGATTCGAATGGCAGCATGTCAAATTCTCCACTCTGCAACCCTCCTGGTCCCGCGGCGAATTCGATTTCAACGGCGTCTACACTGATATCCCCAACGGCGGACAGAATGGCCATACGGGAATCGCTCAGTTCCTGTTGACTCCCATCGCAGCAACCGTGCCTGGCGGCGTCGATTACCTCGGCGGGCCGAACACCGTTCGCATCTCGAACATTTCGCTTACGGACAACGGCAAGAATTACTACGGCGCCTACCTCAACGATGATTGGAAGGTGACGCCCAAGTTGACGCTCAATCTCGGTCTGCGCTACGACTTCTTCGGCTTGGTTTTCGAGCACCACGCTAACCAGGCCAATTTTGTCCCGTCCGGTCCGCCCACGGGCGCTCCTATGTACCTCATGCCCACGGGCGACAACGCCAACAAGATAGCGCCGGCATTCGCCAACTTACTTGCTACCGACGGAATCGCCCTGACCATTACCGATAAATACGGCAAGGGTCTTGGAAATTCCCAGAAGACCAATTTCGCGCCGCGCCTCGGTGTGGCTTACCAACTCACGCCTAAACTTGTGGCCCGCGCAGGATTCGGCTTGTTCTTTAACGGATTCGAAAACCGCGGATTCTCGCCGAACCTTGGCGAAAATTATCCGTTCCAGTTCGATTTCGGTTTCTTCCGCCCCGACGACAACCACTCGATCAACAACTTCGCCGGCTGCGCTACAGCCACTCCCACAGGCGGCCCCACGCTCGAAACGGGTTTCAGTTGTACTCCCGTGGATCCCCTTTCCCCTCTGTTTAATCCCAAAGGACTCGCCTTGCGAGGGATCCAGTTTGACTATAAGACGCCCTACACCATGGGAGCTAACCTCACCCTGCAGTACCAGCTGACCTCTTCCATGTCCGTCCAAGTGGCCTACGTTACCTCTCTAGCGCGCCATCTGGAGACTTTCCCGGGTTCCAACAACGTCACTCAACTCTTGCCAAACGACGGCAACGCTGATCTGGCCATCGCAAATGCGCTCAGCGGGAGCGTCTCAATTCTTCTAGGTAATGGCGACGGCAGCTTTAGCGCACTAACGAACATGAGTGTGCCCTCCACACCCTACGCGATTGCGGTGGGTGACTGGAATGGAGACACAAATCTCGGTCTCGCGGTAGCCTGTTTGA
>Ga0079220_10000090_pt1 | contig 18045 bp, 9 predicted proteins | sample GAAS100_FD_75071 | JGI IMG/M metagenome (GOLD analysis project Ga0079220, IMG submission 75071) | Agricultural soil microbial communities from Georgia to study Nitrogen management - GA AS100 | ecosystem: Environmental > Terrestrial > Soil > Agricultural land | place: USA: Georgia | collected... | reverse complement strand
GAACAACGCCGCAACGCCAAACAGCGCCAGCACCGCCGTGGTGATCCACCCCTGAAACGTCGCGCTCGCGCGAATCCCGCGATAATTCAGCGCCGCCAGGAAAACCGTCAGCGCAATTCCGAGCAGCACCCGCCCGAGAAACACCGGCTGTCCGTCAATCCGGTACAACTCGATCGCGTCGATCCACGGAAACAGATACGCCGCCACTTTTCCGACCGCCACCGCTTCCCACGGGCACACGATGAAATACGCCAGCAGCATGATCCAACCCGTGAAATAACTCACGATCGCGGGGAACACCTCCGCGGTATACGCCGCTTCGCCCGCCGCATCCGGAAGGCGCTCCACCCATTTTCCGTAAACGTAGCCGACCGGCAGCAGAACGATTCCGCCCAGCGCGAATCCCAGCATGGCCCCGAGCGGCCCGCCCCGCCCCAGCCAGTCGTCCATCAAAACCAGCCACCCCACCCCGATCATCGCGCCGAAGCCCAGCGCAAAATAATCCGCCAGCCGCAGCTTGCGGGCCAGGGTGGTCGATTGGGAAATCTTCGCGTGAAGAATGGTGGACTCTCGGTTTCTTTCGGCCGATTCTACCAATGCTTGCCGTTGCGCCGCGCGAAAAGTGAGCGGCAAAACCCGTGCCCATGAAAACTCGGCCGAAAGCTTTTTGCGTGATCCCGTTGCTGTTGCTTGCCTTCGCTGCGCCTGAATCGTCCGCGCAGGCGCGGGATCGCGCGGCCGCGCAAGCCCCTTCCCCGCCAGCTGCGAATGCGTGCGCTTGGCCGAAACAGGGAAGCAAAATCCAGGAACCCGTCGATTTGCGCAGCGCCGGCGGCGTGCTGAAAGTCGAGCTCGCGTTTCGCAGCGCCGTCGAACCCGACGGCAGCATGCGCTATTGCTACGTGTACAAGGATGGGACGCTCTCGCCCACTCTCCGCCTGCATCCCGGCGACACGCTGATTCTCACGCTGAAGAACGAAGCCGCGCCTCCTTCCGCCGAGGCCATGCAACACAGTGCGACATCATCAGAAAACGCGAATCCCGCGCAACACCAGGCACAAAAGGAAGCGCAGGAAAAAGACGATCCGTGTTCCGGCGGAACGATGACCTCCGCCAGCACCAACCTCCACTTCCACGGGATGGTCGTGCCGCCCACCTGCCACCAGGACGAAACCATCAAAACCCTGATCCAGCCGGGCGCCCCTCCGTTCGAGTACCGCGTTCAAATTCCCAAGACTGAGCCGCCCGGACTCTATTGGTATCATCCGCACCCTCATGGCTTCAGCGAAGCCCAGGTTCTCGGCGGCGCTTCCGGCGCTCTCATCGTTGAAGGCACCGAAAAATTCAACCGCGAAATCGGCGGCTTGCCGGAACGCGTGCTGATCGTTCGCGATCAGAAGATGCGCGACGTTTCGTTTCCCTCCGCGGCAAATCCCAACAAACCGACGAAGGATCTCTCCATCAACTATGTGCCGGTTCCCTACCCCGACTATCCGCCGGCAATTCTCGAGACACGTCCCAATGAAAAAGAATACTGGCGCGTGGTAAACGCTTCCGCGGACACCTTCCTCGAACTGGGCCTGGTCTACGGTGGAAAACTGCAGAATCTCGGGCTGGTTGCGATGGACGGCGTGCCCATCGGATACGACGAGGGAAATACGAAAGACATGGTCATCGGGCATCCAACGATTTCGTTGCCGCCCGCCGGCCGCGCGGAATTTATCGTCACCACCCCGCCCGCCGGCGTGGAAGCGAAACTCGTTACCTTTGCCGTCGAGCGCGGCCCGCTCTTTGATCCCGACCGCCGGACCTGGCCGGGAGGAAGCATCACACCCCCGGGCCAGGCGGATCAGGACGACAACGATCCCTCGCGCCCTCTCGCCGTCATCCGCTCGGCGCCGGATGCCCCGGCAACCGCCACAACCGTGCCGTCGTCACCAAAAGAACTGGAATCTTCCGCGGTCAAATCTCTCGCAGGCACGCGGCCCAATCGCACTCGACGGTTTTATTTTTCGGAAGAGCTGGTCGACCCGAAAAATCCGCGCGGCCCGGTCTACTTCTACATTACGGAAGAAGGACACAAGCCCAAGGTTTTCAGTCCCAACGATCCTCCCGATGTCGTGGTGCATCAGGGCGACGTGGAAGACTGGATTATCGAAAACCGCACCAGCGAGCCGCACACATTTCACATTCACCAGACGCATTTTCTGGTGGTGGGCCGCTTTGGCGCGCCCTACGAAGACGTCACCCTCCGCGACACGGTAAACGTTCCCTTCTGGAACGGCTTCACGCATCCTTATCCCAGCGTGAAGCTGCGAATCGATTTTCGCGATCCCGGAATCATCGGTACGTTTCCCTTCCACTGCCACATTCTTCAGCACGAAGACGGCGGCATGATGGGCTCCATCCGAGTCGAGCCCGCCGTCAAAGAAACTCCTCCGTCTAACTGAGCGGCGGAGCGGTGGTCGGCGATCCTGATTTTGCCCGTCGCAAATGTCCGCAAGCGGGCGCCTGCCGCGGCGGGCGGGAGGTGCTTCGCTTTTTTTCGCGGCGCGCGGACAACCCGGCGCAGCGGGCGGCACATCTGCACCTTCATCCTTCCGCTGTGCAGGAGGGAGCATGGTGCGTTGGTTTCTTGCCGCGCTGCTGGCGGCAGGGGCAGGCGTGTGCGTTCCGCGCGCGGCCGCGCAAACCGATTCCTTCAGCGCGGCGCCTCGATCGGCGATCGAGGCGGTCCGCGCGGACACTCCGTTCATCGGAACGATACAAGTCGAAGGGCTGAGGCGCGTGCCGGAACAAACTGTTCGCGCGCGGATCGGATCGCGCGAGGGAACGCGGCTGGACGCGCGGCAGATTGCGCTGGACGTCCGGGAATTGGCGAGACTTGGATGGTTTGGCGACATCAGCGTTGAAGCGAATCCGGCGCGCGACGGTGCGTCTCGCACGCGGTTGATCTACCACGTCGAGGAGAATCCGTTCCTCACCGAAACGGAGTTCGCGGGATCGCGGGCGCTTTCCGGCGAGCGGATTCTGCAGTTGCTGAAGGACCGAAATATCGCACCGCGCCTGGGAGAGCCCGCGAATGGCGCCGCGCTCTTCGGCGCGGCGGCGGCGATTCGCGAAGCGCTAGGCGAACTCGGATACCCACGGGCACGCGTGCGAATGGAAAGGCGTGAATCGGAGAATGCGACGCTACACGTGCGCTACTTGATTGACGACGGCCCAAAGATCACGATCAGCAGCATTCGGTTTGAAGGGCGCTCCGGAGTTTCCGGGAAGGAATTGCTGGGGCAAATGCGGGAACTCAGGCCGAGAGCGTGGTTCGCCGGCTTGGGTGGAAAGAATGTATTTGCCCAGGATCGCTTCGAGAGCGACCGCGAGCGGCTTCTGAACTACTACGCGGACCACGGCTATCCCAACGCAAGAATCGGATTCGCGAAAATTTCCGCTCGGGGAGAGGAAATGCGGAGGTGGCTGCCGTGGCCGCATCGCGGGAGAATAGTTCGCCAGGACGTAACGATTCCCGTCGAGGCCGGAGCCTTTTACAGGCTGGAGAAAGTGGAAATTGCGCAGGAGCTGCAGGAGCGCGCGAAGCCAAGGCGCGTGGAGGCTGTCCTGCTTGGAGAGGACCTGCCCGGCAAGGCCTACTCGGCGAGGAATATCGAGTTGTTGCGGCGCGAATGGTTCGCGCGAGTGAACGCCAAGCCGGGAAAAATCACGAATGCGGAGTTTCGCGGAGTCGACGCCGTGCGGACGTTTGCTCCCGAACGGCATACGGCGGCGGTGCGGCTGGAATTGAGCAAGGAACCGCCGCTAATGGTGGAGCGCATCGAGATCCGAGGACTGCACAAGTTCAAAGACAAATACGTGCGGCGGCGGCTGGTTCTGCAGGAAGGCAAGCCGTTCGATGAGCGTGCGCTGGAAGCGGGACTGGCGCGGCTGACGCGCACGGGATATTTTCGCCCGATCAAAAGAGAGGATGTTCATGTCGCGGTGAACGAAGAGAAGCGCTCCGCCGACGTGACGGTACAGCTTCACGAAATTGGACAGCAGCGCATGTCTTTGACAGGCGGGCCATCGTCATTCGGCAGCACGCTAGGAATTGTGTATTCGGTTTTCGACCTGTTGAATCGCGAAGAATTGCTTTCGGGACAAATAGAGGGCGGACCACAAAGCGCCGAGGTGGCGCTGGGGCTGTTGAAGGACGGATTTCTGGGATCGCGCGGCGGGCTGGCGCTCTCGGTATTCGACAACGTGGTGCGGCCGCGGCTGAGCGGTTCGGTGAAGGGGCCTTTTTATGCAGCGCAAAGTGAAGGGATCAACGCGGGCTGGAGCTATACGGTTTCCGCAAAGGACGCCGTGGGCGTGAACTATGCGATCACGCGGAACATAACGCGCTATTCGCCGGATGTACCTGAGGCGCTGACCGGAATCGTGCCGGGCGAGATTCGCGCGAAGACCGACAGCAGGTCGCTGGCAGCGAGCTGGACGCACGATTCGGGAAACGCGCGAAGAATCATCGACGGGTCGGTTTCCGGCGGATGGCTGGGTGGAGAGGAACATTTGCTGCGGTCGTCCGCGGAATACGGGCGCATCGTGCGCGATCCGGTGTTCGACAAGCAGAATGCGTGGGCGTTTCGCATTTATGCGAGTGGAGCCGGCAGCTATTCGGGCGACATGCCGCTGTATGCGCGGTTATTTCCAGGAGATGAACTGGTGCGCGGGCTGCGAGCGGGCGAATTGGGGCCGTACGCCGCGAACGGCGCACTCGAAGCGGATGGCACGACAAAATATTCGGCTGCGCCGGCGGGATCGAACGTCGCGGCCGCGGCGAATCTTGAATATCGAGTGCCGCTGCGCGAGGGGTTGGAATGGGCGGGATTTTTCGATGCGGGTTCGGGCCTGTTGCTGCCGAACTGGCTGGGGAATTCGCGGCCGACGCTGCTCGCTGGAACGAATGGAGTTTTGCACGGAGCGACGGGTATTCAATTGACGTGGACGGCGCCGGGCGTGCACCTTCCGGTGCGGGCGTATTATGCGTTGAACGTCGTGCGGTTAAACCGTTTCAGCGAGCTTCCCAACGGAGCGATTTTCCACGCACGAAACCGCTTGTCCGCGTTTGGATGGGCGCTGGGCTCGCTATTCTGAGCGGCGGGCGCTGTACTAAACTGCTTAAGCCATGAAATTCAAAAAACTGGTGAAGGAGACGGTGAAGCTCTCGCATGCGTTTCGCGTTTCGGACGGCGCAGAGTTTCGCTTGAAGGATTTCGATCCGGAAGACACCGGCGGCTTGAAAGACACTCCGAAGGACAAGGCGAGAGCGCAGCAACTGTTGCGGCAAGGCGTGGAACTGCTGGAACACCTTCAGGAGAAACTGTACGCGCAAGACCGCTGGGGAGTGCTGGTGATTTTTCAGGCCATGGACGCGGCCGGAAAAGACAGCGCAATCAAGCACGTGATGTCCGGGGTGAATCCGCAGGGATGCGAAGTGCATTCCTTTAAAGCGCCAAGCGCCGAGGAGCTCGATCACGACTATCTGTGGAGAGCGCACAAAGCGGCGCCGGAGCGCGGGCACATTGGAATTTTCAACCGGTCGTATTACGAAGAAGTTCTGGTGGTGCGCGTTCACGAGGGAATCCTGAAAGCGCAAAAGCTGCCGCCGGAGCTGGTCAGCAAGGACATCTGGGAAGAACGGTACAAGGACATCAACGGTTTTGAACGCTACCTGGCGCGAAACGGGATGATGATCCGGAAGTTTTTTCTGCACGTCTCGAAGAAAGAGCAGAAGAAGCGGTTCCTGGAACGCCTGGAAGAGCCCGGCAAGAACTGGAAATTTTCGAAGGCGGACTTAAAAGAGCGGGCCTGCTGGAAGGACTACCAGAAGGCATACGAAGAGATGATTCAGAACACGGCCACGAAGCATGCGCCGTGGTACGTGGTGCCGGCGGACAATAAATGGTTCACGCGGCTGGTAGTGGCGGGAGCCATCATCGAGGCGCTGCATGACCTGGACCTCAAGTTTCCCGAAGTGGATGAGGCCATGAAGAAGGAATTGCAGCAAGTGCGTGAAGGGCTGCTTCACGGCGAAGGATAAGCTGCGACAGCTGCCGGCCGGGCAAGCGCAAATACGCGATCAAAACTGGAAGCGCAGAGCGAACTGCATGACGCGAGCCGGTTCCTGACCGACGACGTCGGTAATCACGCCGAAGTTGGAAGAGGTGATGCCGGTGTTGGGCAGGGCAAAGTTCGGGTGGTTGAAGACGTTAAAGGCCTCGGCGCGAAACTGCAGCTTGTATTTTTCGCGGTAGAGAGGGAAGTCCTTCGAAACGGCCAAATCGGTATTGGAGAAGCGGGGCCCGCGCAGGTTGTCGCGGCTGCCGGTCTGCAAGCCGCTGACGAACGAAAAGGCGCCGATAGCCGACTGAGGATTCGCAAAAAATTGAATCTGGTTGTTGTTAGCGGCGTCCGTGTGGATGGCGGAGGCGACGGCGGACCTGTCGCCGTTGAAGAGGGCCTCGGAGTCGGCAGCCAGGCTGGTGGTGCTGGCGTTGCCCACGACGTTCAGGGCGAGGCCGGTGCGCCAGGTGACGATGCTGGAAACTTGCCAGCCGCCGATGACTTCGTCGAGCCAGCGCGAGGAATTCCTGCCGAAGAACTGGTTGCGCCCGAAGGGCAGATCGTAAACGAAATCGCCGCTGATCTGGTGGGTGACGTCAAATTCAGAATTGCCGCGGCAGACGCTGAGACTCAAGGCGTCGCAAAGAATCTGGGAAGAACCGCCGACGAAATTGCCGTTGTTGTTGGCGACGACGGAGCTGTTGTCCAGGGAATGGGAGTAGGTGTAGTTGAAATCGAACTGGAGATTGTGAGAAAGGCGCTTGCGCAGGGTGGCGAGCATGCCGTTGTAAGAGGACCAACCCTTGTTGGTGCCGAGAGCGTTGACGAAAAATTGCGAGGGAATGCCGACGTTTTCGGGAACGAGCCCGAAGATGCTGAGCATGACGCCGCCGATATTGCCCTGCTGGAGCGAAGTCTGGTTGATGCTGTAAACGAACTGAGTGCAAGTGCTGCCGAAGATATTCTGGCAATCGGCACCGGGTCCGACCAGGTTGGCGAGCTGCGCGTTCATCTGGTTTTCGAAAAACGGAAGAGGAGCGACGTTGGCGGGGCTGACGTTGTTGCGGGCCTGCTGTTCGAGGGTGGTTACGTCGCCGGACATACTGTGGTGCGAAGCGGGGTCGACGAAGTCGATGAGCTGAGCGGCGTCGGCAAGCACGAAAAGGCGGTGGCCGTGGCGGCCGTAGTAGTCCAGTTCGAGCTGGAATCCGCCGGGGAGCTCGCGCTGAACGCCCAGAGAGAAAATCTCGGAATAGGGAGTGTGCAGGCGGTTGTCCACGCCGAAATTGAAGATGGCATTGGGAGTGACAGTGGGAGAAAAGGGCGGAGCCGGAACGGGAAATGGAAGCGCGTTGGGAGCGGAGAAGCGGGGATCGGATTCGAGCGAAGCGATGTTGCCGCCGCCGCCGAAGAGTTGAGCGACGGTGTTGCCGTAAACGTAGTTGGACTGGTCCTGCAGATTGGTTACGGAGTTGATGACGGTTTCATCGTAGATGAGGGAAGCCTGGGCGCGCAGGACGGTCTTGCGGTCGCCGAAGATGCGGCTGAGAGGGCCGCTCCGGAAAGCAGGGTTCCAGGCGACGGCGAGACGCGGCGAGAAATCGTGCTTTTCGGGCTCGTACAGCGGACGGCCCTTGGAATTTCCCTTGCCCGCAAGTTCGTAAGTGAGTTGGGGAGTAGCGTCCGCGCCGGAGACGCCGTTCAAGCCGTTGGCGACGCGGGTGGCCAGCAGGCCGTCGAGGCTGGTATTGAAAAAGCTGGCTTCGAGGCCGTTCACTTCGTAAGGAACGGCGGCGTACTGGTAGCGGACGCCGGCGGTGAGGGTGAGATCGTTGCGCAGCTTCCAGCCGTCCTGAAAGTACAGGGCGTAGAGGTGATTGCGCCAGTCGCGGCGATGGGTTTCCGCGCCGGCGGGGATGACGTCGCCGTTCTTGGAGTAAGAGATGGCGCTCTGCAGATTGTTGATGACGCCGAGGGCGCCGACAAAGAAGTTGTCCCAGTTGGCGGTGGCGATACCGTTGGGATCCTGGAGGATATTCGAGGGGCGGAGAAGGCCGGCGGTGTTGTTGTCAAGGCTGAAGATGCTGCCGCCAAGGCCTTCCTGAATGAAATTGAAATTATTGGTGAGGGTGGTGCGGATCTTGATGGGATTCCACTGCCCGCCAAACTGGAGGGTGTGCTTGCCACGAAGCAAGGTGACGTCGTCGCGGAACGTGGGCACGGGAGAAATGTGGCCGATCTGGCTCTGACGGGCAAACGGTGTGGAAAGAGCGCCGCCGAAGAACGAGAGCTCGACGAGGCCGGCGGCGGGATTGAAGAGCACGGGCTGGTCAACATTGGAGCGGGTTTCGCCGTAAACAAACTGGTTTAGGGTGCGGGAACTGATGGTCCACGTTTCGCCGATGACCCAGCCGCGGTCGCGGACGATATTGGGCGCGGTGAGAGGATCGCCGGGAAACTGGTTCGTGAAATTGACCGAGTCGAGATTGTTGAAATTGAAGCGGGTGAAGAGTTTGTGCTTGTTGCCGAGATTGTAGTCGATGCGCGCGGTGTAGATATTTTCGGTGAGCGGGTTCGGCGCGTTGAAGCGAAAGCCGGCGGTGTTGAGGCCGTCACCGGAAGCGAAGTCGTTGGGAGCGGGATAGCGGTTATTGAAGAGGTCGAGGAGCGCGGGAGCAACGCCCGGGGCGACAAATCCGGGAGTGGTGGCGGCAGAGCAGGCTCCCGCTTGTGAACAGGGGTCGAGGGAGGCCACCTGAGCGGCCGAAAGGATGGTGACGCAATCGGTGCTTACGTCGGCGGAGGTGAGGCGGCTATTGGTGCTGCAAGGCTGGCCAGTGACGGAGCTGACGTCATTGATATAGGCGAGCTGGCCGAGTTTGACGTGAGGAAGAGGGACGAGCTGGAGGACGCTGGCCTGCTGGGCATCGCGGCGTCCCTCGTAGTCAAAAAAGAAGAAAAGTTTGTCGCGCTTGACAGGACCTCCGAGGCTGGCGCCGAACTGGTTGCGGACAAGATTGGTGCGCGGAACGCCGGCCTTGTTGTTGAAGAAGGTGTTGGCTTCGGTGGCGGCGGTGCGATTGTATTCGCGCGCGGAACCGTGCCAGTCATTGGTGCCGCCGCGCGTGGTGATTACGGTGAGGGCGCCGCTTCTGCCCCCGTAAACGGCGGTGGGATTGGCGACCTTGGTGCTGAACTCCTGAACAGCATCGACGGGAATGGCGGCCTGGGTGCTGAAGGCGAACCCCGCGGCAAAGTCGGTGGCGTCGATGCCGTCAACGGTGATGTTGTTCTGGTCGGCGCGGGCGCCGGCGACGGAACCGTCGCGGCTGCCGCTGGGATCGGCGTTGATGCCGCCCTGGGCGCTGACGACGCCGGGCTGGAGGCGGAGGAGATTAGCGGGATCGTCACGAAACTCGTTGGGTAGGCTTTCGACGGCGCGCATGTCGAAATTGTTTTCGATGGTGCTGTCGGTGGTGTTGAGGGAGACGGAGCCTTCGGCTTTTACTTCAATGCTCTGGGTGACGGAGCCGACCTCGAGCTGGATGTTCTGGGTAGTGGTTACGCTGACGGGCAGGTAGAGATTCGAGATGGAGACGGAGCGAAAACCGTCCTTGGTAACGGTGAGAGAGTAGCCGGGTCCCGGGGCGAGCTTGACGAAGCGGTAGGTGCCGTCTTCTTTGGTGGTGGCGGTGTAGGATCCGCTGGTGCGGGTGTCGACGAGGCGCAAGGTGACGTCGCCGACGGTGGCGCCGGTCGCGTCGGTGACCACGCCGGTGAGCGAAGCGACGTCTTGAGCCTGTGCGGGCGCGATCAAGAAAAAAGAGGCGACGGCTATCAGGACCCCGAAGCAATATTTTGCGAGAGACATTTCCAACCCCCGTGGCGCAGACCTTAGCCGGAATCAGGGCATGCGCCGAATGGCGGAGTCGAGAGCACGGAGGCTTCCACAACGCTGCGATTCGCGGAAAGCGCGCCCGCCTGGCTTAAGCATCGCGAAACGCGGGGCATACCGGTTTGTAAAGGTTCGAGAGGGAATAAACCGCGGCTATAGTCTCCAAATTTTTTGAGCCCATATATGGTTCTACGAGGCAAGAAACGAGTGAAAGCGGGGAAGGCTCGTCGTAGAATGCGTGGGCGGCGCACAAGAAAAGCCGCGCGACGAGGGAGCGAACTTCGATGAAGCAGACAGCGGCGGTGATTGGAGTGGGATTCGTGGGACGCGCGCACGTGGAAGCGCTGCGGCGGCTGAATATCCCGGTGCGCGGGGCCATGGCCAGCACCGGCGAACGCAGCGAGGAAGCGACGAAAGCGCTGGGGCTGGGGAAATCGTACGCCTCGGTGGAAGAAATCGCCGCGGATAAGGATGTGACGGTGGTGCACGTGTGCACGCCGAACTACGTGCATTTCGAACAGTCCAGCAAACTGCTGCGCGCGGGAAAGCACGTGCTGTGCGAAAAGCCGCTGGCGATGGATTCGAGCGAAACGGCGATGCTGGTGAAGCTGGCAAACGAAACGAAACGCGTCGGCGGTGTGGCACACAATCTGCGTTATTACCCGCTGTGCCAGGAAGCGCGCGCGCTGGTGGCCAGCGGCGCGATTGGGCGGCCGCAACTGGTGCACGGACATTTTCTGCAGGACTGGCTGCATCAACCGACGGATTGGAACTGGCGGCTGGAGGCCAAGCTCGGGGGTGAATTGCGCGCAGTCTCGGACATCGGCACGCACTGGATGGACCTGACGATGTGGCTCACCGGCTGCAAAATCACGGACGTGTGCGCGGACCTGGCAACCGTGATCCCGGTACGCAAAAAACCGCGCGGACGCGTGGAGACATTCGCGAAGGCCGGGGCGACGGCGTACGACGAAGTGCAGGTTACGACGGACGACTACGCTTCGGTGCTGCTGCACTACGAAAATGACGTGCACGGCGTGGTGACGGTGTCGCAAGTGAGCGCGGGAAGAAAGTGCCGGCTGTGGTTCGAGCTGAACGGGAGCGCGGGTTCGCTGGCGTGGGACGGCGAAGAGCCGAACACGCTGTGGATCGGGAGGCGCGAAACGCCGAGCGGGTTGATGGTGAAGGATCCTTCGCTTATGAGCCCCGCGGCGCGAGGATATGCGGCGTACCCGGGCGGGCACGCGGAAGGGTATCCGGACACGTTTGTACAGCTGTTTAAGGATTTTTACGCGTACGTGGAAAAGGGCGACTTGAATGCTCCGCGAACTTTCCCGACCTTCGCGACTGGCAACGAGGAGCTGGTGCTGTGCGAGGCGATTCAAAAAAGCGCGCAGGAACGGAAGTGGGTGAGCGTGTCGCTGGAGTGATCACCCTTGCGATGCCTGATAGTCAGACATTCTGACATTCCGTCCTTCGTGTTATGCTGGAATGCGAGGCACACCGATGGAAGCCGTAAAAGTCGGAAAACGGGGCGCCATTGTAGTTCCCGCCAAACTGCGCAAACGCTACGGGATCGAGGAAGGGAGCGTGGTAACCGCGGAGGCCCGGGAAGAAGGCGTTTTGATCCGCCCTGCGATTGTGATACCGGTCGAACGATATACTCCTGAGCGGAAAGCGGAGTTTCTTCTATCCACCGCTACAACGGAAAAGGATTATCAGCGCGCCCGAAAAGAAGTTAAGAAGCTTGGGCTGAATCCTGACGACATTCCGCACCGCCGACCGTAGGGAATGGACCGGTTATTCCTCGACGCGAACATCCTGTTTTCCGCTGCTTATCAGGCGAATGCGGGACTAACCCGCTTCTGGAAACTCGCGCGGGTCACGCTTTGTTCTTCGGCCTACGCCGTTCAGGAAGCAAGAGTGAACCTGGCGACTGAGGCGCAAGGACGAAGGCTCGATCGGCTCGCGCGAACCCTCAGGCTGTTTGAAGCTGCCGGCGAAGAGCTGCCCGAGGGAGTCGAGTTGCCCGAGAAGGATCGGCCAATTTTGCTCGCTGCCATAGCCGCGAGTGCCACTCACCTGATTACCGGGGACGTTCGGCATTTCGGACAATACTTCGGCAAGCGTGTCGCAGGAACCCTGATCCTCACGCCGGCCAGTTATCTTAGACAACGCCCGCGCTAATAGGAATCGAACACACCTGCTCGATCCGGGTTGTCGCGTGACTAGTGGTTCGGGGCATAGCTGTAGCGCAGGTTCGCGGGCAGGCGGCCGGAGCGCTCGCGCGTGTTGTATTCGAGTTCATAGCGGAGGTGCGCGGGATCGGAAGGATAATCCTTGCCCGCAGGGTACGGGTAAGGCTGCAAGGTGTGCTTGGGCAGCGGCTCGACGGTGAACGCATGGGCGGCGTAGAAATCCAGGTCCTTCTCGAAGCCGTCGGCATAGAAGAAATAATCGCGAACCCATCCGGCGGGAAGCGCGGGCAGAGATCGCGCGTCGAAATCGAGCTTTACGCCTTCGCCTGAGCCGAAGACGGCGAAGCGATCGTCCGAGGAATGCAGCAGATCGCGCGCGTCGCCGTAGCGCGTGTAATTTCCGGACGCGCGCGCGTAAGGGCCGGTCAGGCTGCGATGCGCGTAGGAATAGATGGTGTCGCTGGCAGGCTGGAGACGAATTTCCTCCGGATAGCCGAGAAATGCGAGCGACGCTTTCGCGAGCGGGACTTCGGTAACGCGAGTCTCCTGCTGGTCTGGCGTGTGATCGACGCGAATCGAATCCCAATAGATCTTCAGGTTGGTGACGATGCGGATCCGGCGCGTTGCGGCGGGAATTTTGCCGGAAAGGTCGGCAATCATGGTGCGCTCCAGGCCGGCGGGAAAACCCATGTCGTCAATGACGCGATTCCACTTGCCTTGCGCGTCCTGCGCTTCCACGTACGGCGCAATTACTTTTATTCCGGCTTGATCGGCCGCGTACATCGAAGTAGCCGTGAAATAATCGGTGTAACCGTCGATGATCAGGCGCAATGGCTTCGCAGAGTCCCACTGGCCGAGGTCCAGCTCCACCCAATGCAATTTCGCAAAACCGGTGAACGGCAAGCCCGGAAAGTCCGTGACGTACTTGCGGTCGCGCTCCGAAAGAAGCGAAAGGACGTCGCGGCCCCGATCATCCCAGGCGCCGAGTGGCGGGCGCGCATCCCGGCTGGGAATCACGCGGAATTCGGGAAACGGCGGCGCGCTGACGAAGCGCTCGTTGGGATAGACATCGTAGGAAGCCGGATGATCGACTGCCAGAAGGCGGACCTGATCGAGATAGACGGTCTCCTCCATCGGCTCGAGGAAGCGGAAGCTGAGAATGCCGTCGCGGGGCCGCGCGCTTTTGGCGGCGACTTTCAGATATTCGTTGGGATCGGGAACGTCGCGTTCGTTCGGGGCAATCCAATGGCCGACAACGCCGGGACCGATCATATCGGCAATGAATTCGTACTTATGGCCGTTCCAGGCAAACAAAATGGGACACGAGCTGCCGCGGCGGTCGAGTTCCGCGATCGGCTGCAGCTTGCGCGGCTGCAGATTAATTTCGTCCTGCGGAACGCCCGTGGGCCAAAGCAAACGCACCACGTCGGCGTGTTGCTGGCCGTCGAGGCCGACGAGAACCGGCGCGGCGTTCTGACCAAGATATCCGGAAGCGCCGGGCACTTCCCATTTCTGATAGAGCGGGCCGGCGAAAACCTCGACCTTTGTGCCGATGGCGCTTTTATTGTCGTTGAGCGCCTTCAAATCGATTTGCATCCAGTCATGGCGACCGGCGCCTTCATTGCGAAGAAGCAGCGGAGCGGCATCCGCTTGGGTGATCAGCAGGTCCGCGGCGCCGGAGCCGCTCACATCGGCGATGGCCACGGCGCGCGGTTGCGAAAGTTTTACGGAGTCAAGGTGCGCTTCTTTGGTCGCGTCCGACCAACTGCCCGCACCGAGATTGCGCAGCAGGCGAACTTCTCCGCCCCGGCTCGATTCTCCGAGGGCAACGAGGTCGATCCAGCCGTCATTGTCGTAATCGACGGCGGCGATTCCCCAGCCACGCTTCCAGCCGAAATCGGGAAGAGGAATGCGCTGCAGGGCTTTACCGTCGACGTTTCGCCACAGGCTGACCCCCGGCGCGCCGGCATGCGTGAAAGCCAAATCCATCCAGCCGTCTTTATCGAAGTCAAATGACACTACACCCGCAGCGGGCGGTAATTGCTCCTTGGAAAAATCGATTCCGGCGAGCGGCGCGAACTTCCCCTCCCGGGGATTCAGGAAGATGGAGGCGCCGCGTTCGCCGCCGGCCAAAATGAAATCGATGGCGCGATCGTTGTTGAAATCGCTGGTGACGATTCCAGCTCCAGTGGCTTCGTCGCCGAGAGCGGTGTCTCCGGAAACGTCCGTGAACGTCGCATTGCCGTTGTTGCGCCATAACCTGTTGCGAGCTGCTCCGCCGGGAGCCGCGGTGATGTAAAGATCCAGGTCGCCATCATGATCGTAGTCGACGAAAGTTACGCCGACGCAGCCTTTTTCCTGACTTATGCCGGACGCTTTCGTGACGTCGCCGAATTTCCCTCCGCCGTCGTTATGCAGCAGGTGAACTCCGTCGCTCTGGCAGACCGCCGCGTCGGTCTTGTCGTCGTTATCGAAATCACCCGCGGCACAGCCGAGTCCGCTGCCGGAAAGGCCCAGTCCGGAAGCTCCCGTTACATTGTCAAAGCGTCCGTTGCCGGAGTTGTGCAGCAAGTGCGCGCCTCCCTGTGCGGTCGCGCTGACGAGCAGCAGATCGGGTTTGCCGTCGGCGTCGTAATCAAAAAAGCAGGCGCCTGTGCCTGGTCCGGTCCCGCCTTGGACCGCGGTTTCGAGGCTTTCCGCGTTGAAGTGAACGGGAATGGGCGGGGGCGCCTTGAGAACGGCGTTTTTCGCAAATTCGGCGGTCGAGAATTTTCCCTGGTCGCCGTAGCCGGCCCCGAAAGGCGAGCCGAGGTGATGCGTAGTGATGTTCTGGAAGCGCTGCAGATGCTCGCGGGCCGCGTCCGAATCGCCTTTGCGTTGATACGCGCGCGCCAATCCGAATTGCGCGGAAGCGTGGTAGGGAAAATTCTTCAGCGCGTGCTGAAAGGCTTCGATAGCGGCGTCATAGTGTTGCTGCTGGGTTTCGAGGTAGCCGATGAAGTAATAGGCGTCGGGTTCGCCCGGAACAAGCTGCGTGACGCGGCGGAAGGCTTCGGTGGCCTTTGCGGGATCGCTCAAGTCTTTGTAGGCCAGGCCGAGGTTGTACCAGGCGTAGGGATCGCCGGGAATTTTCGCTGTGGCGTCCGTGAGCGCGGCGCGCGCTGCGTCGGTCTTCTGCTGGGCGAGCAGGGAAATCCCGAGGTTCAGCCTGGCCAGGGCGTAGCTTCCGTCGGAGGCAAGGGCGGCTTCAAATTGCTTTTGCGCATCGGCGAAGCGCTGCTGATTCATGTACGCCACGCCGGTGCTGTTGAGCCGCGCGGCCTCTTCCGCCCGCGCCGCCGGCGCTTTGGTCGAAGGCGCGGGAGTGGGCTTTTGCTGCTTGCCAAAAATTCCGAAGGCTAACCCCGCAAAGAACAAAGCGGCCAGTGCACCGAAAGAGGCAAACGAAAAACGGACAGCTCGCCGAAGCGGAAGTGGCATGCGGCTCTTCCTATAAAGTGCGGAGTGAACTCCGCGATTCGTGCTTCATCGCGGTGTCAACCGATTGTCTCGACTCGCATGGCGGAGCGTCAACCGATTTCAGCAAGCGAAGAATCTTCCGCGCTTGACCGCGCCTCGCGGCCTCCGTAGTCTCGATTTCTCTCATGAACAACGTCCACTACGCTCCCATCCCGGAAATCGTTCGGCAAATCCACGGGAAACAGATTTCTCCGGTGGAGCTGACCGAATGGCAACTCGCGCGCATCGCGGCTTGGCAACCCAAGCTGAACGCCTTTGTCCACGTGGATATGGAGGGCGCGAAGCGCCGCGCGCGCGAAGCGGAAGCGGCGATCCTCCGCGGCGAGCCCGCCGGACGGCTTTGCGGCGTGCCCGTCAGCATCAAGAGCTGCATCGATGTGGCCGGATGGCCGAGTCCCGCCGGTTCGCTGCTGCGCGCCAACGAGATTCCCTTGCGCCATGCGCCGATGGCCCAACGCCTGCTGGACGCCGGAGCAATTCCGATGGGGAATACCAACACGCCGGAGTTCCTGATGGCGTATGAAACGGACAATCGCGTCAGCGGAAAAACCTCAAATCCGTGGAATCTAGCGCACTCTTCCGGAGGGTCCAGCGGCGGCGAGGCGGCGGCGATCGCGGCGGGACTCTCCGCCGGCGGGATCGGCAGCGACGGCGGCGGATCGATCCGCGTTCCGGCTCATTTTTGCGGCATCTGCGGGCTGAAGCCGACTCCCGGACGAATCCCTGCTACAGGGCATTTCCCTCCGGGGACAAGCGCGTTCGGTTGGCTCGGCGTCGTGGGACCGATGGCCAGGACGGTCGCGGACCTGCGCCTTCTGTTCGAGGTGATGAAGGGGCCGGACAGCGGCGATGCACTGTCGGTGCCCGCCGGAAATGCGGCAGCCGAAAAATTCCCGCCTCGTAAAATGCGCATCGGGATTCTGGAAGACCCGGCATTGGGGCGCGTGACGCCCGAAACACGGGAAGCTGTCGAGCGCGCCGCGAAGCTGCTGGAGGACCACGGCTTGATCGTGGAGCCTTTTCGGCTGGAAAATCTGCAGCGCATGCTGGAACTCTGGTGGTTCTTCTTCGGCACGGTGATCGGCGAGCTTCTGCGGGCGCAGGTGAGAGGAAAGGAAAGCTGGCTGAGCCCGCAGCTTCGCGAGTACCTGGAAGCCGCGCGGAGCGATTCTCCGCTTGGCATGCAGGAGTTTGTTGCCAATTGCGCGGCGCGCGACCGCGAGCGCGCGCAAGTGCTGCGTGCGATGGAGAACGTTCCAGTGCTGCTGTCCGCCGTGTGCAGCGGGCCTGCCTTTCGCCACGGCGCCGGGAACTGGCAACCGGGCACGGGATACCGGGAGACCATGCGCCACGCGCAGTGGCTGAACCTGACGGGAATGCCCGGAATTTCCGTGCTCATGGGAAGATCCTCGGGAGGATTGCCGGTTGGCGTGCAACTGACGGCGCGGCCGTTCGAAGAAGAGCTGCTGCTCGCGGTGGCGGAGAGACTGGAGCAAGCGCGCGGACCTTGGGAAGCGCCGCCGCTCGACTAAGGTTCGCTGGCGAGTTCCGGGCTCGGAACGACAGCGTCCTGCATTCTGGCGCGATCCTTATTCAGATTGGAATTGATCAGCTTCTGGGCCAGCGCCAGTTCCTGCTTGCCCTCTTCCCTGCGGCCGAGCCTCAGCAGCACCTGTCCCCGCGCGAAGTGCACGTTCTGGTTTTCCGGGGCCAATTCGACCGCGGAGTTGAGCAGCTTGAGCGCCTCCTGGTTGTCGCTGCGGTGCTGGCAAAGCTTCGCCAGTTCCAGCAAAGCGGTCGGCATGCGCGGCTCGCGCTTGAGAGCCTCGCGAAACTCTTTTTCCGCGTTGGCCTCACGGCCCTGCTGCAAAAACACAATACCGAGCTGCTCGTAGTTGTAGGCCATGTCCGGTTCGAGGGCAATGTCCTTGCGGTATTCCGCTTCCGCCAATTCCGCCTTTCCCAGCCGGTAATACGCCATGCCCATGTTGAAGTGCAGGAAGGGCAAATTCGGATTGGCGGCCTCGGCTTTTTCAAATTCGCCAAGCGCTTTCTCGAACTCCGTCGTATTCAGCAGGGCTTTGCCCATCAGCAGGTGAAACTCGGGCTTGTCTTCGCCGACTTCGACGAGCCGGCTCATGGCCTTCCGGTCCAGCGCGGTATCGCCCGAGTGGTAAGCGGAAATTCCCAGAACGTAGAGGTAGGTGAAATTATTCGACATCTGCGGCCACAGCGGCTCGAGTGTCTTCGCGGAGTCCGCGAATCTCCCGACGAAGGCGTAGCAGAATCCCAGCAGAAAGCGGGCTTGCGTGGAAT
>Ga0079220_10000089_pt1 | contig 18206 bp, 17 predicted proteins | sample GAAS100_FD_75071 | JGI IMG/M metagenome (GOLD analysis project Ga0079220, IMG submission 75071) | Agricultural soil microbial communities from Georgia to study Nitrogen management - GA AS100 | ecosystem: Environmental > Terrestrial > Soil > Agricultural land | place: USA: Georgia | collected... | reverse complement strand
TAACGAAAACCCGATGGGACCGCGACAAAGACGTGGACCTTTTTGAATTGAACGAAGCATTTGCGGTTGCCGCGATTGCCGTGACGCGCCAGCTTCGGCTGAATCCCGAAAAGGTCAACGTGAACGGCGGCGCTGTAGCTATCGGCCATCCCATCGGTGCCAGCGGCGCGCGCATCCTGGTTACGCTGCTGTACGAATTGCAGCGCCGCAATCTCAAGCGCGGTGTCGCCGCGCTGTGCCTCGGCGGCGGCAACGCCGTAGCCCTCGCCGTCGAGCGCGTCTAACGCCGCTCCGGCCTGCCCTGCTAATCGGGTAATTGCCGTTGTAGACTTGCTGCGTGCTGACTTGCCCCAATTGCCGCGCCGAGTATCGTGACGGGTTCACGACTTGCTCCGATTGCGACGTGCCGCTGGTCCACCAGGAGCCCATCTATCCGGAGGTTGTCCCCGAGCCGGGTGATCCGAACGACGATCCCTTCTGCTCCTTCTGGAAGGGTGACGACCAACGGGTCCACGCCGAGCTGTGTTACATCCTGGACGCCGTGCATATTCCGCATAAGACCGTGCAACGGCGAGACCACCTTTTCAACCTGTCAAATTTTCCGGCCTTTCAGATCGGCGTCCCGTTTTCGTTGTACGAAGCGGCGGAAGATGCCGTGCGCAAAGCATTTGAGCTCGATCCGGGTGACCCGGACGCGGTGAGGAATCTGAATGCTCCGCCGCTGATCCCGGATCGCGAAGATCGCCTCCGCAAGCTGCCGCAGTCAATTTCGCCGCCCGACGATGAAAATATTCCCGGTCCGCCTTCGGACTCGGACGATCCGTTCGCGGAACTCGAAACCGCGGAAGTGTGGTCCGGAACCGATCCTTCCTTCCGGGAAATGTTCGTGGCTTCGCTGAATGAAAACGACATTCGCTCGCGTTGGGAAGCGAGCGGCGGCCAATATGCCTTGTACGTATTGCCGGAGTCCGCCGCACGCGCCCGCGAAATCATTCGGGAAATCATCGAAGCGTCGAACGTTCAGTAGCCGGCGATCTTGCTTGCCCGCCTAAACCAAGATATACACTTCGCTCGGCTATGAAATATTGCCCTTTGTGCCGTTCGGAATTTCGCGAGCCTGCGGTAACCTGCCGCGAATGCAATGTCAGTCTGGTGGAAAGCCTGCGGCCGACCGGAGCTCCGGAAAATCGCCGAAGGCTTCTGTGGATTGGCAAAGACCTCAGCCAATTTCACCGCGTTCTGGCGGCCCTTCAGGATGCGGACATCCCGGCGCGGGCGGTCGAGTCCGGAAGACTAGGGAGAATCCTGAAGTTCGTATCCAGAATCTACGTGCTGGCGTCTGATTTTTCCCGGGCGATTGCCGTCGCTGATGCGGCGTTCGACACAGAAAGGAAAATCTTCGACCTGACGCAAACATGCTATTCCTGCGGCGCGGAATCTTCCGCGGCGCTGACCGCCTGTCCAAAGTGCGGCGCGGAGCTCCAAGCGGAGCAGGTCGAAGCAGTAACTCGTTTCGCGCCTTCCGACGCCGCGGATCTGAAGTACTGTCCGCAATGCGATTCGCGGTACTTGTCGCACTATCGGACCTGCTCGGTGTGCGGAGTCGAACTGCTCGCTGAGGCGCAACGCGGCCTGCCGGACACCGTCACGCGGCGCAAAGACCCGCTGGAACTCGTCTGGCGCGGCGGCGATCCCGTTGCCCTGGGCCGCGTGATTGCTGCCCTCGAAGCGGAAGGCGTCCGGCATTTCGTTCAGTCCACGGACGACCATCTCGTGTTTGAGCTTGCGATGCCCCGGCCGAAATATAACGTCTGGATCCTGCACGGAGACTCCGAGAAGGCGAAAGGCTTCTTGGCCGGCATTGACGAACGTCCCTTCTTCGGGGCCGATGTGACCGTCGACTCCTCTGCTGACGATTCGATGCGCGCGTCGAACGGCTTCTCGACGCGATGGAATCCCGCTGCCGCCATTGTACCCGTGTGGACCAGTGACGACTCGGCTCTGACGCGATGGATCGAAGCCTGCCTGTACGAAAACGGAATCGGTTTTCGCCGGCAGGGAATCGAGCCCGGCAACGTGCAGCTATCCGTCCAACGCGAAGTGGAATCACGCGCCCGTGAAATCATCCGCGAGATTGTCGAAGGCCCGCCGCAGGAATAGCTGCCGCATTCCTTATAACGGCGGAGTTGTTGCGCAACGCCCGCCGCGCTATGCTCTCGGCACCCGGCCTTTGCCGCGGAGGCTTCCATGAAAAAAGCCGCCCTCGGCTTTCGTGTACATTCCGGTTGGACTTCGCTGGTGGCAATCTCGCTGGAAGGAAATCTGCCCGTAGTCCTCGCTCGCCGGCGCCTGCACCTGGTCGAGACGTTCTCCTACTCCTTCCGCCAGCCGTATCACACCGCGGCGAAAATGCCGGCCGAAGACGCGCCGAGATTTATCGACAAAGTTCGCCAAGAAGCCCGCGAACTTGCCATTCGCGCGATTCACGCCGCTGCGGCGGATATACAACAGCAAGGGTGCAAGCTCGCCGCCTGCGCTCTGCTGCAGGCATCCGGACGTCCGCTGCCGGAACTCGCGAAAATCCTCGCCTCGCACGCCATGATTCACACCGCCGACGGAGAACTTTTCCGCGAAGCAATCCTCAACGCGAGCTCCCGCTGCAAACTCGAAATGACGGCCATGCGCGAACGCGAACTCCTGTCGCGCGCATCATCCGCATTGAACATGCGGCCGAACATCGCCGCAAAGCGCGTCGCCGCTCTCGGCAAAACCCTCGGCCCGCCCTGGTCGCAAGACGAAAAGCTGGCCGCCCTCGCCGCGTGGGTCGCCCTGCGGATGTAAAATCCCCTCCAGCGAGGCGCCATGAACGCCGCAGTCCTGAGAACGCTCGGAAGTCCCCCGAAGTTTGACCACTTTCCCGATCCCGCCGCCTCCGAAGGCGAAGTCATCGTTCGCGTGCGCGCCGCGTCCCTCAAGCCCGTGGACAAGCAAATCGCCGATGGCTCGCATTATGCCGGCCCGCGCGAGTTGCCCGTCGTCTGCGGAATCGACGGCGTCGGAACTCTGCAAAGCGGCGAACGTGTTTTCTTCGGCGGGCCCCGCCGCCCCTTCGGCGCCATGGCCGAACTCACCGTCGTGCGCCGCGTGCAGTGCTTCGACGTGCCCGCGCAACTCGACGACGCAACCGCCGCCGCGCTGCCGAACCCCGCCGTGTCCGCGTGGCTTTCCCTGGCCCACCGCGCCAGGCTCGCTCGCGGCGAAAACGTCTTGATCCTCGGAGCAACCGGTGTCACCGGCAAGCTCGCCGTTCAAATCGCCAAAATTCTCGGCGCAGCGCGCGTCGTCGCCGCGGGCCGCAACGCGGAAGTCTTGCGCTCGCTCCCCGCGCTTGGTGCCGACGCCACGATTTCGCTGGGCTTGCCGGAGCGCGAGCTGCAACAAATCATTGCGCGCGAAGCGCAAAGCCCGGGCATTCATGTCATTCTCGATTATCTCTGGGGCCAGCCCGCGGAAACTGTCCTCGCGGCTCTAACGCAATCTGAATTCGCGCAAATCACTCACGAAACGCGTTGGGTGCAAGCCGGCGAATCCGCCGGCCCGGCCATTCAGTTGCCTGCTGCCGTTCTTCGCAGCCGCGCTTTGACCATCACCGGAACCGCCGGAATCCCTGCTCCCGAAATCCTCATCGCCGCTTTGCGCGAGGTGCTGCAGCGCGGCGCCGCCGGCGAACTTCGCGTTGACGTCGACCGCGTTCCTCTTCGCGACGTCGAGAAAATCTGGAACCAGCATGCGCCCGGCCGCCGCGTCGTCTTGATTCCCTGAGTCTCGCGCAAAACCAAACTTACGCCGCTTCACCCTTCCGCGCCAGCCGCTGCTTCGCCCGGCGCAAGGACCGGCGCGGACAGCGGCGTCCCGCAATACGGGCAGAACTTGTCCGTTTCCGCCACTTCCTGCTTGCACGCCGGGCACGTCGGGTGCAGGTTGCATTTGCAGTTCGGGCAGAAATTGAAGCGCGGACCTGCCAGGTTCCCGCAGCGCGGACACGGATAAGGCAGCGGCTCGCGCATCAGAAAATAAATCAGGAATCCGATGATGCCGTAAGACGGCAGGAAAAGAAGGACGATCAGCGTCCACAGAGCGGGATTCATGCCCCGGCGTTTCGCGTCGCGGTTCACATAACCAAGGGCAAAGAGAAAAACCGAAATCACGATCGCGACGGCGGTGATGGCACCGTCGATCGCCAGAATCGCAACCGGTATGTTGTCGCGAAGGTCGTACGGACGAGCGTCCCGCGCGTTCGCGATGACGAAGGTTCCGATGCCGATGGCGATGAGGTAAAGAATCACGCAAAGCCCCTTCAGCCAGCCGGGGACAATGCGGAATTCATCGCGCAGGCGAAAAGATTCGCGTTTGCGCCGCAGGCGGATCAGCCGCATCCGGGCGTTCCAGGAATCTCCGAAACTTGTGCCGGTGGTAGCCATTTATGTTGTCCTCGAATCCATTGTCATTGCTTCGCTGCCATTGCTCGATCACCCGGGAAATTCAGCGCGCCCGCGCCGCTCGATAAGAATCAGGGCGACGCCGATCAGCGCCGGCACAGTCCACCACAACACCACTCCGGCCTCAGAAACATATCGCGGAAGGCCCAACTCGCTGCCGGCCCACGCGAAAAGCTGCCACACGAAAGGAGCCGTCGAAACCCCCAGCGCCCAGGACATGAACGCCAGTGCCCAAAGCAGCTTTCGTGCCGGACCCTGTTCCCGCAGTTCCTCGGCGCGCAGCCGCACGCGCAGTTGCGCCCGGCTGGCCAGGTTCCGCGGTATATCAACGTCTACGCTGCGCAGCGAACTGACCGCAAGCGCGGTTTCTTCCGCCGCGGCCGAACAAGCCGCGCACCCCGCGAGATGCGCGGCAAGCCACGCCTGCTCGTCGCGGGAAATTTGCTCGACGCGTTCCCGCGCCACCAATTCCTGCGCGCGCGCGTGAAAATCGGAACTCACGACGCCCCCTCCGTCGCCGCAGCACCCGGGCTCAGCGCCGCGCGCATCGCTTCCAGTCCGCGATATAGCCGCGATTTCACCGTAGACAACGGCGTGCCCAGCACCGCGGCAATTTCCTCGAGCTGCAGTTCTTCCTGAAAACGCAGCAGCAGCACTTCGCGGTAAGCCGCGGGAAGTTTTCCCAGCGTCGCGTTCACCCCGGACTGCCTTTCGCTGCTCAGCACTTCCTGCAACGGCGTGGCGCTGCGCTCGTCCTCTACGTCGAAGGGTGAATCGTCGGGGCCGCTCAGGGCGTCCAGGCTTTGCGGTTTCTTGCGCCGGTGCCAATCGAGCACCAGGTTGCGGGCGATGGCGAACAGCCACGCTTCGAACTTCCACTTGCCGTCATACTGATGGCCGCGTTCCAGCACGCGCACCCAGGTTTCCTGAAAGAAATCTTCCGCCAGTTGCCGGTCTCCGCTCAGGTGCAGCAGATAGCGGAACAGCCGGTATTGATACTGCTCGATCAGCGAATCGAGCAATTCGGGATCGCGTTGCCGCAGCCGGTTGGCTATGGCTTTGGCGTCATTGGCCATGAAGACGGAAAAACGCAGCCCGATTGCCTGGAGGGCTGTCGCATGGAAAGTCGCGCTCATTCTACAGGGTATACGCGGTGGTTGCCGCAAAAGACGCACGGTCAGCGCCCGGATGCTGGCTCACCCTCGAAGACCACGTAAGTTACTGATAAAACTAACGTTAGAGTGCCTCCGGCAGCCGCGGCGCACCCGGATTCGCGCCATGAGAACCTGGCCGCGGATGCTTCGAGCGCGCAACCCCCGGCGGAAAAACTGCCCGCGATTGTTATACCATCCGAGGCCAGCGGGAGGGCTTCGGTGAACGTTGAAACCATCAAGACGGTGGCTGTGCTCGGAGCGGGCACCATGGGCAACGGCATCGCCCACGTGTTCGCGCGCGCCGGCTACAACGTGGTTCTGCGCGACGTCGAGCAGCGCTTCCTCGATCGCGCCATGGAAACCATCGGCAAGAATCTGGATCGCGAAGTGAAAAAGGGCAAACTCCACGAAGCCGAAAGGCCCGCTGTGCTGGCCCGCTTGAAGCCGGCAACGGATATGAGCGCAATCGCCGCGGCCGACTTCGCCGTGGAAGCCGTCCCGGAAAAACTCGAGATCAAGCGCGCCGTGCTCGGCGAGGCGGACAAGCTGCTCCGGCCGGAAGTGATCCTGGCCAGCAATACGTCCTCCATCTCGATGACCGCGCTCGCCGCCATGACCCGGCGGCCGGACCGCTTCGTGGGCATGCACTTCATGAATCCCGTGCCGGTCATGGCCCTGGTGGAAGTCATTCGCGCCCTGCAGACCTCTCAGCAGGCCTTCGACGCCACCCTGGAACTGGCCAAGAAGCTGGGCAAAACCCCGGTGGCAGTCAACGATGCGCCGGGCTTTGTGTCCAACCGCGTCCTGATGCCGCTTATCAATGAGGCGGCCTATTGCGTCATGGAAGGCGTCGCCGCTCCCGAAGCCGTAGACGCGGTGATGAAGTTGGGCATGAATCATCCCATGGGGCCGCTCGAGCTCGCGGATTTCATCGGGCTGGACGTGTGCGTGGATATCCTCCACGTCCTGCACGAAGGCTTGGGCGATCCCAAATATCGCGCTTGCCCGCTGCTGAAGAAGTACGTAGCCGCCGGCTGGCTGGGCAGGAAGAGCGGAAGAGGGTTTTACAGCTACGCTTAGACCAGAGTTGAGTTCTTTCTTTCGGGGAAGGATACTCCGATTATGCCGCGGCCCGTTCGTCGGCTTGCGCCTGCGCCACGTCTCTTAACGCCTGCTCCAACTCACTCTGGAGGCGGCCACGGGAGGCGACAATTCGACGCCTGAGACCCCTCAGTTCAGCCGGGCCCTTGGACAGGAGAGTTTCAATTTCGGCTCGCCGTTTCGCGATGTTCTGGTCCAGATGCTGAATGTCTCCGGGGTCGATGCCCCGGCCCGGTTCAAACTTGAACTTAGTCTCTAAACCTTGCCGCCAGGCAATGAGTTGCATGATTAAGGACGAACTGAAGCCTGGCACCGACTCGAGCGCCGACAATGTTATATCCGCTGCATCATCGATTCCATACGCAGAGAGCATCACCTTTCGGCCGTCCTTGACGTCAGGAATATCGGCCGTTGCAATATCAAATCTCTGCAAGTAGTTCCGCAGCTGTGAGTCATATAAGGTCCCCTCGAGTTGCCGAATCTTTGCCTTCCGCCATTCTGGCAGACGGCGGTACTCGTCCGACAGCGCTCTAAGTGATTCCAGTTTCGTGTTGAAGGAGTCGCTGGACGCATCGCGTTTCCAGGAATTCTGAAGGTTCTGAAGTCGCGCTTCCGCGGCACGTGCCACTCGCCCAAATTCCGTCGGTGCGTCGCTGTGAAAAAGGCCTCTCAGGATGCCGACGATCACCGCCAGAAAGTACATATATGCAAAACCGTTCTCTGAAAAGATAACGAATGCAACAGCTATCAGCGAGGCAGCAATAACGGCCGCGAATTTGTAAAGCTTCTTGCGAGCCGCAGTCTTGGCTCGCGGCGACGGCTCGACATCGGACAGAAACCCGACCAATGAAGGCATATTGCCCGGACCAGGGTTCGGAACCGCGAGAATGGCGGACCAGGTCACTTCGACGCTGAATCCAGACGAGCTAAAGGCGATGGTATTGTCGACAAACAATAGGACACCGGATGACTCGATTGAGCACCAGGGACAGTAGGCGAGTTCATTGAAAAAGAGGTGGGCCCTGTTACTGGAACAGACGATCAGGCGGGCGTTAAGTGCGTTCAGGGCGTCAATCCATTCCCTACCGCCGGGCCTCCCTTTCCGGACGCTACTCAGGCCGAAGGCTTGGGTGAAGAGTTCCCCGATCTCTGGTGGCACGTGAGCAAGTGTGATGCAGGCCGGAGGCGGCAGCATTTGGGTACGCTGCACATCCTTGGCGAAGGCGAAGCGCTGTTCTGCAATGGCCTTCTCGATCGGCATTTCGCCGACGCCCAGGAACTTACCTGCGAAGGGGTGGCGCCCCATGAACAAGAGGTGAAAAATCAGAACCGCAAGACCAAAGTTGTCATGGTCTGGGATACGGGTTGCATCTCTGAATTGGATTTCCTGCAATTCCGGCGGAGTGAATAGTGGCACCCCGACCTCGCAGGGATAAGTCTTGCCGTTCGAGGAAACCTGAAAACTGTCACAATCGACCAGGCTTACGACAGCTGTCTCTGGGGAAACCCGAACGTTACTCTGGTTGACATCTCCAATCACGTGGCCGTGCTCGTGTACAGCGCAGAAGGCGCGTGCGACATTTGTCGCGGTATGGACGAGAAACTGCCAATTTGCCTTTTCCGGGAACTCGCGCATTCTGCTTTTCGGATTGTAGAGAAGGTGAATATCCTTGAAGGCCTTCATGTTCTTCATCAGAAAGCCGACCAAAGATTTGCCGCCCGGCGTGAACACGGTTGCGATCGGCCATGCCGCGATCGCAAGCAAGGGCTTGGTTTGAACCTCGACCATTCTTGATAGCTTCTCGATTTTTTCTCGGTTCGGTGGCTGATGATAGATTTTTGCTACGAGACCGGGCTCGCCCTTGACGCAATAAACCGCGGCTTCGCCACCGCGGCCGATTTCTACGCCCAGGCGGATGCGTTCCCCTCGGTGATCCACGAATGTGCTTTGCGGCATTGCTCACACAGCGATACACGGCGTCGCGGGATCGAACCACCGGCTCGCCAGTACTAGCGTCTTGTCATCATCAGTCTTTTCATTCACGCGCGGCGACCGAAGAAAGGTGGCGAGAGAACCTGAGAGTTGCTCCAAGCCGCCCTCGGCGGCGCTTCGCAGGGGCCGAAAGAGTCCTCTGAAGAAAGGTTCGTGAGCGACTTGCTTTTGGTAGTCGAGGGCGATTGACTGTAGCCCGTCGGTAAGCAGGGCGGCCTCCACGACTCGGCGCTGGGCTGATTCGAAATGCAGACGCTCCGCGCTATCGTTCTCTGTCACGAAATGAGTGGTATTTGCATATTCACCCCTGTCGGGCCAGAAGACATGTCCGTACGTGTTCGCTTCGCATTGCGATAGCACGATCACGCCATCTCCGACCTGGAGACAAGCGGTGCAGGATTCACAGATAACGACGCCCAAGACGGTGCAGGCAAAATCCCGGCGCTCTCGTCCGGCAGACTCCGCTTCTTGGTCGAGAATGTGTTGAATTGTGCTTATCCAACTGTTCGCTGTGTCTCTGGAGACCTGCTCTATGCTTTTTCCGGCGGTGACGTGCTTGCTTACCAGATCCATTAAGGCACGACAGGTTATTGCTGCGCCTTCGGCGCCGCAGATTGCGCTACCGGCTCCGTCGGCCACTGCTGCGGCGAGAACCTCTCCGCCGCCAGGCGCCGGGAACGTTTGGCAACGATTGGCATCCTGGCAGGTACTCCCTGTATTTTCGTGCGAAGTGCCGATAACGGAGGCGGCTATATAACGCCAGCCTCCCAAGATCATACGGACGCCCATCCTTCAGGCGTGGTGGGATTCTCAAGCGGCACCTGTTCGTCCACGTTTGACCGTGAAACCGCGCTCAGAGAATTGGAGAGCCAGATGAACAGATCCCTGAAGCGAAGCTCCTTCAGCTTTAGCGGTTTGCGCACGGCGATTTGTTCAAGGATCTCAAAGTTGGCACCCTCGACTCCGACGGCAAAAAAAGAGAGCGCCTTGGCTTCTTCGCCCGCGTGGACCTTCGTGGCAGCTTCTTTCCAGGCATCGGTTGGCGCGCCATCGGTCACCAGACATATCCAGGGCCGGTAATACGAAATGCCGTTCGCTTTGTAAGCCTGCTTGCGTTGGTCCAAGATCGCTAATGCTTGAAGTATTGCTGCACCCATTGGGGTGTCGCCCGTAGTTTCAAGTTTGGAGGGCTTAAACAAGTCGGCGGTTTGGAAGTCGGAGTGAACTTGGACAGGGCCAAAGGTAATGACAGCGACTTCAACTCGTTTCTGAGCAAGCGCGTCAGCAGAAAGCTCGTCCTTGAACGTGACCAGCCCCTCGTTAAGCTGACGAATGGGTTCGCCCTTCATCGAGCCGGAGGTATCCAGGAGCAAAATGCACGGGCAGCGGGGTTCCGGGTTCTCGGCGAATTCGGCACTTCCAAAGGGCACTTGATCTAACGGCTTATCCACAGCTAACCTCCGCAGTTAGAGTGCATAGGCGAAGATGGTACTTATCACGGAACAAATGCCCTGCGCAATAGGAGCGAAGAACAACGGACACGGCTTAAGACGAAGCAGATGCCTTTCTACATCGGCAATCGCAGGCCTCAACATAGGGATCAAGAGGCACGGCATATCCGAATAAAAGGCGAAAATAGTATTTGCTTTTTATTCGCCATGCGTGCTACTGTGAGCGCCGTCGTTGGAGGCCCCGAAACAGGTGCCCGGCAGGTGTTCGATGTTGCTCCTTTCGGCCTTTGCGGTAAGCTGCCCAGAGCACGCCCGGCTGGAAAGCGACTATTTCGAAGCCCGCGACCGCATGCGCAATCTGGTCCGGCTCCGGCAGCTGACCAAGGCCGAAGAACGGCAATTGGCGGATCGCGTCGCCATGGCCATTGCGCGCATGAAAGAACACGAAGCCGAGCACGGTTGCCGGCGGCAAGCCTAGCAAGCGGCGGTGAGAAAGGGGATAGCGCCCGGATAAATGAAATGGTAAAATCACTTTTCCGGTACGTCCCCTGTTGCGGTTTCCTGAATTTCCTATTTTTCTCTATCGAGGTGTGAAATGGCAGACGAGAAATCCAAGCTGTTGGAAGCGGCAATATCCCAGATCGAGAAGTCCTACGGGAAGGGCTCGATCATGCGGCTCGGCAGCCGCGATGTGCTGGTGCCGGTCAGCGTGATTCCGAGCGGGTGTATGTCGCTCGATATGGCTCTGGGAGTCGGCGGATTTCCGCGCGGCAGGGTAATCGAAATTTACGGGCCGGAATCCGGCGGCAAAACGACGCTTACGCTGCAAGTGATTGCCGAAGCCCAGAAACTGGGCGGCCAGGCCGCGTTCATCGATGCGGAACACGCCCTGGATCCCGTCTACGCGCGAAAACTGGGCGTGGACGTCGACAACCTGCTGGTTTCGCAGCCCGATAACGGCGAGCAGGCCCTGGAAATCGCGGAGACGCTGATCCGCTCGGGCGGCGTCGACGTCGTTGTCGTGGATTCCGTGGCGGCTCTCGTGCCCAAAGCCGAACTCGAAGGCGAAATGGGCGAGCCTCAGATGGGTCTCCAGGCGCGGCTCATGTCCCAGGCGCTGCGCAAGCTCACCGCCATCGTCTCCAAGTCGCGTACCTGCCTGATCTTCATCAACCAGATTCGCGAGAAAATTGGCGTGATGTTCGGCAATCCGGAGACCACCACCGGCGGCCGCGCGCTGAAGTTCTACTCCTCGATGCGCGTGGATATCCGCCGGATTCAGTCGATCAAGGAAGGCGACCGCGTGGTGGGCTCCAGAACGCGCGCCAAAGTCGTAAAGAACAAAGTGGCGGCGCCCTTCCGCGAAGCGGAGTTCGACATTCTTTACGGCGAGGGCATCTCTCGCGAAGGCGACCTGATCGACTTGGGAGTCGATAAAGGAATCCTCGAGAAGTCCGGAACGTGGATCAGCTTCGGCGGAGAGCGCATGGGCCAGGGCCGCGAAAACGCGCGCGTGTTCTTGAAGGAAAACAAGGACATTCGCGAAAAACTCGAGCACGCCTTGCGGAAGAAGCTTGAAATCCCAAACCCAGGTAGCGCCGCCGGAGCGCACGGCCCGAACGGCGCGGCACAAAGCGAAAAGCCGGGAATGGCGGCCGCCGCGGCGGCCGGCGCGAACAAAGCAAAGCCGGCGGGCGCTCGCTGACAGCGCAAGATCGCAAAACAGCTCAGAAACGTGGAGAAGGGCGGATCAGTCCGCCCTTCTCGTTTTCAGGCAATTTTTCGACGCGCAACTTACCCTTATTGGAAGACCAGATTGCGTGAATTTTCCGGCGAGGGAAAGGGTGCGTCAATGAAGAAGGCGATCGTCCTGGCAAGCTTTCTCATCTTTGCGGGCTTGTGCAGCGCGAAAGAGCACGACTACCAGAAGGGCACGCTCCTGCGCATGGAGTCGAGTTCTTGCGGCATGCAGGAAAAGGGCGGCAAGTCGATTACCGGAGAACTGCTCGGCACGGATTCCCAGAGCAAAAAGACGCGGGAGGTGTTGTGCCCGGAATACGTCCTGCAGGGCGAGCGCGTGATTTATCGCATCCGTCCGAAGGATGACAAGCATCCGGCGCTCTTGCCCATCGGAGAAACAGCCCAGTTCCGCATCCACAAGGACAAACTGATCCTGCGCGTGCCCGAAGCAGACAACAAGGAGCGCGAGTACGAAGTGATTTCGATGACGCCGCGCGAAGAGGCTGCGGCGCAGGCCGCGAACCGCAACTGAGCGCTGGCGCCTCGATTTTCCGCCCAGCGAGCCGCGCTAGAGACGGTCTCGGGGGTGCGACAGGCAAGAAATTTCCCCTCGAATGGTCTTCCCGGACGGAAGCCCAGGTGAAGGAAAACGCCTGTCCGCTGGGCCAGCTATTCAAAACAAAGCACATAAGCTCGTACTAGCCCCAGTTCGCTATTGCCCTAACAAACTTTTCCTACATAGAATACGTCTCAGACTGAGAGCTACTGGTTCGATGTGGTACAGTAGCGCGCCTCAAATCGAGGCAAGTCGTTGATTTGCCTATGCTGAATTTGTGGCTAAGCAAATGCAGAAAAGCAACTGTGTGTCGTTGTGATGTGAGCAGGTCGGGCAGATCAAGGCCGCTCGGTGTGGCGGCGTGAAGCAAAGGTGGGCCTCGGAATGGTGATCGTAAAGACTGGTGTGAAACTGACGTTGGCGATCTCCATCGCCGCATTTTCTGTGGCGGCGGCGAATGCCGCTTCCGGATCCGGAAAACCCAGAGCGGTGAGGCCGATTCGCCATCACCACATCCGCGTCGAACGCGGTGTCGATCCCACCAAGGGCGATATCGCCGACTATGACGATCCCATGGTGCGCCAGGCCGCGATCGAGGCGCTGGGCAGGTACAACGGCTCGGTAGTGGCCGTCGATCCGAACACCGGAAGAATTCTCACCGTCGTAAATCAGAAGCTGGCGTATTCCGACGGCGCGATTCCGTGCTCCACAATCAAGCCGACCATCGCCGTCGCGGCGCTCGAAGAAAATCTCATCAATGCCGACACCATGTTGCGCGTCGGACGCCGCAAGTACATGAACCTCACCGAAGCGATGGCCCATTCGAACAACAAGTTCTTTGAAGAACTGGGTAGCCGCATGGGTTTTGACACCGTAAGTCGCTACGCCAGGCTGATGGGTTTGGGGGAGTTGGCCGGGTACAACCTCGAAGATGAGCGTCCCGGTGCCCTGCCGAGCGCGCCGCCGGCCAGAGGCGGAGTCGCGCGCATGTCCAGTTTCGGGGAAGGCATTCAGATTACCCCGTTCCAGTTGGTATCGATTGCCGCGGCGCTGGCGAACGGCGGAACCCTCTACTACTTGCAGTATCCCAAGACGGAAGAAGAACGCGAGAATTTCGAGCCGCGCGTGAAGCGCGAACTGAACATTGCCCCGCTGTTGCCGGAACTCCGCGAAGGAATGTTGGCCGCGGTTCTCTACGGCACCGGCAAGCGCAGTTATGACGCGGGCGGCGACGAATTGCCGGCCGGAAAAACCGGAACCTGCTCGGACCGGCAATCGCGCGTCGGATGGTTCGTATCCTACGCCGACGAAGCGCATCCGAAAATCGCTCTGGCGGTGCTGATCCGCGGCAACACCTCGCGAATCAAGGGACCGCTCGCGGCGCAGGTGGCCGGCCGCATGTACCGGACGCTGCGCGAACAAAATTATTTCGCCGGTCTGCCGCGCCGCACGGAACTCAACGGAATTACCTCGGGCCACTAAGAAACCTTTTCCTGCGGCGCGTGAGGCCTTGCAGCGAAGCGCCCGCCCTTCTGCCTGCTTTGCATTCATCGCAAATATCTTCAATTTCCGGTTGACCTTCCGTCATTCGGACGTTAAACAGGAAAAGTACAGTCCGGAGTTTTCCTGTTCTGCTGAAATCGGGCAGCACTTTTGGTTGTTGGGGGAATCGTGAATCGAAAATTCGTTATGGTTGTCGCCGCGGAACTGGCGCTGGGAGCAGCCACGCTCGCTTACGTATTCGACCAGCGCATTAAGACCGCCTCGGAGTATGAACATCAGGAACAGTTGGCGGCCGAACAGGCGAAGCAGATCCACGAAACCACCATCGTTCCCACCGGCAAGACCATCAAGGCCGGCGAAAACTTTACCACCGCGCTCGAAAAATTCGGCCTGACCGCCGCGGAAGCCGCCGACGCTTCGGCCGCGGCGCAAACCGCTTTCAATTTGCGGCAGGTGCGCGCGGGCAACACCATCACCGTGGGACGCTCCGTCGAAGGACAGTTGCGCGAGATCGATTACGCCATCGACGCCGACAGCGTGCTCAAGATTGTTCCGCGCGACTCCGGATACGCCGCGGAAATCCGCGAAATTCCTACCAAGACCCGCGTCGTTTCCGTTTCCGGGCAAGTCGATGATTCGCTCTTCAACGCCGTCGAGGATGCCGGCGAATCACCCGAACTCGCGCTGCGCCTCGCGCAGATTTTTGGGTACGACCTGGATTTCTATACCGATCCGCGGAAGGGCGATTCTTTCCGCGTCATTATCGAGAAAAAATTCTACCGCAACGGAAAGGTCGCAAGTTACGGGCAGATCTTCGCGGCCGAATACGAAAACGACGGCAAAAAATACCAGGCGCTGCTGTTTCACGATCCGGCGGGGCAACCCGGTTATTACACCGCGGACGGAAAATCCCTGCAAAAGATTTTTCTGCGCTCGCCCCTGAAATTCGGAGCGCCGATCACTTCACATTTCAGCCGCGCGAGATTCCATCCGATCTTGAAAATTTACCGCCCGCACCTGGGAACCGATTACGGCGCGCCGGTGGGCACGCCGGTGCAGGCCATCGGCAGCGGAGTGGTATTGTTCGCGGGGCGTCACGGGGGCGAAGGAAACGCCGTCCATATCCGGCACGCGAGCGGTTACGAAACGATGTACATGCATCTGTCGCGCCTTTTTGTGAGGACGGGGCAGCACGTGGAAATCGGTAAAACGATCGGGCTGGTGGGGAGCACCGGACTTTCCACGGGACCGCATCTCGATTTCCGGATTCTGCAGCGCGGCCAGTACAAGAATTTCGAGAGGCTCGGGCTGCCGCCCTCGGATCCGGTCTCGAAAAAGAATTGGCCGGAGTTTGCGACGGTTCGTGAGAAGTGGCTGCCGCTGCTAAAGAGTCCGGAGTTGTTGCAAACGGCCTCTTCCGGCGCCGCCGAGCCGACGCCTGGTCCTTGAGTTTTCCCGGTTTCTAAGTTTTCCTCCTCTTCACTTTTGAAAAGCGCGCTTCATTTCCGCGCGGTAACTCCATACGCAGCAACTCAATAAATCACCGGCAATTTGGAAAGGTCCGCAGCGGCTTCGTCGGTGACGCGGAGGACCAGCAGAGTACGGTCGTCGTGCGGCGAAGCGCTGAAGCCGGTGAACTGGTCGGTGGCGTAGAGAATGGCGTCGGAGACCGCTTCGGCGGCGCCGTCACGCGGCAGATTCTGCAGCACTTTGACGAGGCGCTCGGAGCCAAACTCTTCTTTTTCCGCGTTGAGGGACTCGAGGATTCCGTCGGAAGCGAACACCACGACATCGCCGGGGAGAAGATCCACGGAAGAGACCTCGTATTCCGAGTCCATGAAAAGGCCGAGAGGGATGCCGCCGACGCGAATCTCTTCGATCGCGCCGTTGCGAACGAGAAGGGGATAAGGAGCGCCGGCGTTGGCGACAGTGAGGCGACGGGCGGCGGCGTCGTAAACGCCGAAGAGCATGGCGACGAAATGAGCTTCGAGACGGGCGGCGTGCAGGCGGCGGTTGAGCAACGAGAGCACTTCGGCGGGTTCGCAAGCGTGTTCGACGGTGTGTTCGCGAAGGATGCCGATGGCGAGCGAACCGAAAAGGGCGGCGGCGGTGCCTTTGCCGGAGACGTCGCCGAGAGCGAGGCCGAGGCGTCCCTGGCCGTAGGGAAGGAAATCGTAAAAATCACCGCCCAATTCGCGGGCGGGGACGTAAGCGGCGGCGAGGTCGAGGCCGGGAACTTCGCGCGCGCCGCGCGGGAGCAGCTGGCGCTGGATTTCGCGAGCGGTTTCGAGGTCGCGCTGGAGGCGGGATTCATTGTGGCGCGCTTCCTGGTAGAGGCGGGAATTTTCGAGGGCGATGGCGATGTAGGAAGAAAGAGTGGAGAGCATGCGCTCGTGCTCGGCGGAGAAAGCGTCGATATCGGTGCTTTCGAGATCGAGGACGCCGATGAGGCGGTCCTGCAAGAGGAGGGGCACGACGAGTTCGGAGCGCACGGCGATGCTGGTTTCACAGCCGATGTAGCGGGAATCGAGGCGGACATCGCCGATGCGCAGGGGACGGCGGTCCGCGGCGGCGTGGCCGGTGATGCCGCGGCGGAGAGGAACGCGGTAGCGGGCGGGGATGGTGTCTTCATAGTGCATGGCGAAGACGCCTTCGAGATGCTCGGTTTTTTCGTTCCAGAGCATGACGGTGAAGACGTGATAGTTGACGAGCTTCTTGACGCGCTCGGCGATGCGGCGAAGGAGTTCGGCGCGATCGAGGATGGCGGTGAGCTCGCGGCTGACGTCGTAGAGAAGGGTGAGGGTTGTGGCCTGCTCGGGATGGGTGTCAAAAAGGGACTGGGGCACGGGATCGGCGTCACCGTGCAGGGGCAGAGCGGCGATTTTGGCGAGCTCGTCCATTGGCCTGGAAGTCTGAAGATCCATTGTACGTTCGATGCGGCAGGATACAAGAAGGGAACAGGAGGCGGCCGGTAGCGGTTGACGGCGCCGGAGTTGTGGGCGGGCAGCGGCGAGGGGCAGGCCAATGCGGCGGGCCGGCAGACGATCCGGGGGATTATGAACAGGGGGTTCAAGTAAAGGTTGAGGGAGGGACGGGGAAAAGGACCCCCACCCCCGGTGTTTTTGGCTAAGAGTGGCAAGCAAAGGACTTATCTTTCGAGAAGTGAAGAAGAGTGAAGAAGAGCGTGGGGCCGGCACAGAAAAGAAACGGGTTAGAGGGGCGGAGCGGCGAGAGAGGACCGCGCTTTTTGTAAGAGTGGCAAGGAAAGGAGTTAGCGGGAATTGGGCTTGCGCGAGGGAGAGGGTCAGCGCCGGAAGGCTGGAAGAGAGCGGCGAGCTAACCACAAAGGAAGAGTATCATAGGAGTTACGGGAATGTCAAGGGGGAAAACAGATGGAGCAGCGGTGGCACAAGCGTACCAACGCCTAAGGAATAGTGAAGCTGAAGCAGTACCCGGTGTTCTCTTGCGTTGCCAAACTCCGCCGAGCGACTCAAAATAAGGGAATCCGCAACAGGCATTCTATTTTCTGGCGACCAGAACGCTGGGAGTGTCGTTACTCTTGTTCGTAGCAGGCGTCGACGGATTTCGTGGAGGGTGGATCGCCTTTATGGTCGATCTCATGGCTGATCACACCACATCAGTCGACGTGGTCGATCTCTCGGTGTTGCTGCGGGAACGCCCCCCCGGTCTTGTCTGCGTCGGTATCGACATTCCTGTCGGGCTGTTCGACGGTGCGAGGAACTGCGATCGAGCGGCCCGGAAACTGCTCGGTCAGCCGCGCGGCACGAGCGTATTCGCGCCTCCCTGTCGGCGTGCGCTCTCATCTAACGATCACACGTCCGCCACAGTCACGAACCTCCGCATGACAGGAAGAGGTTTGAGCCGGCAGGCGTGGGGCATCGCGCCCAAGATCAAGCAGGTGGACGATGCGATCACACCGGACTGCCAACGGTGGGCGTTCGAGGTTCATCCAGAGGTCTGCTTCTGGGCACTTAACCAGCGTTGTCCGATGAAACACAATAAGAAAACAAAGAAGGGCAGCGAAGAGCGAAGTGCCCTTCTGCGTGGAGTATTTCCAAAGATCGAAACCCATCTCGCAAACCGACTCCCACGTGTCGGGGCCGATGATCTGTTGGATGCGGCAGCAGCCGCCTGGACTGCGCTAAGGTGGCACCGCAACGAGGCGGAATGCGTCTGCTCGCCGGAACG
>Ga0079220_10000088_pt1 | contig 18229 bp, 15 predicted proteins | sample GAAS100_FD_75071 | JGI IMG/M metagenome (GOLD analysis project Ga0079220, IMG submission 75071) | Agricultural soil microbial communities from Georgia to study Nitrogen management - GA AS100 | ecosystem: Environmental > Terrestrial > Soil > Agricultural land | place: USA: Georgia | collected... | reverse complement strand
CGGCGCTTCCCGTCGGTGCGCCGATCCTCGAAGTCGGCGATCCCGGCAAGATCGAAGTGGTGGCCGAACTGGTTTCCGAGGACGCCGTGAAGGTGCACGCGGGCGATCGCGCCACCATCACCGACTGGGGCGGACCGGTGCCACTCGCCGCACGCGTCCGGCGGGTGGAGCCCTCCGGCTTCACCAAGATCTCGGCGCTGGGCGTCGAGGAGCAACGCGTGAACGTGCTGCTCGATCCGGCCGGCGCTTTGGAAGCGTGGGCGTCGCTCGCCGATGGCTTCCGGGTGATCGTGCACATCGTGGTCTGGAGCAATCCGGACGCGCTTCGCGTCCCGGTGTCCGCGCTCTTCCGGCAGGGCGGCGGCTGGGCGGCGTTCGTCCTGCGCGATCGCCGCGCAGTGCGCACCGCCATTTCGGTGGGGCACACCAACGACGAGGTCGCGGAAGTGCTGGCCGGACTGCGCCCTGGCGATCGCGTCGTCGTGCACCCGAGCGACCGGATCCGCGACGGCGTGCGCGTGTCGGAGGAGACCGCGACGGCGAAGTAATCACATCGTCACGACGCGTCCAACAGCTTCAGGTCGGATCCAAACGGGTCCGCTACCTTATGGATTGGCGCCCGGCCGGGCATCCAACGGTAGCCTGGTCCACGGTCCGATCCCGGCCACCCGAAGACGAGCACATGAATGAAGGTCGACAACGACGCCGGTCGATTGCACGCACAGTAATCGCAGCCATGCTGGGCATCACGCTGACGGGCTGCTCGACGCTCGGCTACTACGCCCATCTGGCCGCGGGCGAAATGGCCGTGCTGCGTGCGAGGGTGCCGATCAAGCAACTGATCGCAGACCCTCATGTCGATCAGGCATTGCGCGCGCGGCTGCAACTGGCGCTGCGCGCCCGCGCGTTCGCGTCCGATACGTTGAAACTTCCACGCAACAAAAGTTACACCAGCTACGCCGACATCCATCGTCCATTCGTGATGTGGAACGTGTTCGCGACGCCGGAACTTTCGCTGCAGCCGGTCGAGCACTGCTTTTTGTTCGCGGGCTGCGTGGCGTACCAGGGCTTCTATCGCCACGACCGCGCCCAGGCGCTGGCGGACAAGTTGAAACAGGAAGGTGACGACATCTGGATCGGTGGCGTGCCAGCCTATTCCACGCTCGGGCATTTCGCCGATCCGCTGCTCAGCACGATGGATCGCTGGAACGACGACGAACTGGTGGGCACGATCTTCCACGAACTCGCGCACCAGGAGTTCTACGTCAGGGACGATACGGCATTCAACGAATCCTTCGCCACCTTCGTGCAACGCGAGGGCCTGCGCCAATGGCACGCCGACCGTCATCTGCCTCCGCCCGACCCCGCCGCGGCCAGGCGCCAGAAACAGTTCACCGAACTGGTGCTGGCGACGCGCAAGAAACTGAAGATACTCTATGAAAGTGACGTATCCGATGCAAACAAACGCACGCGCAAGGCGCAAACGTTCGCGGAAATGCACCGCGAATACCGACATCTGCGCGATACGGAATGGCAAGGCAATACGGACTACGATCACTGGTTCGATACGCCGTTGAACAACGCGAAGCTGCTGCCGTTCGGCTTGTACGATCGCGGCGTGCCGGCCTTCGCCGCGTTGTTCAAGCGCTGCGACGGCGATTGGACGCGTTTTTATGCCGCGGTCCGCAAAATCGGCAACGAGCCTGCGTCACAACGCGATGCGTTTCTCGGAAACACCTCGCCGCACGCGAGCGCCGCATCGCCCTGATTCAGGTCAATACGCGCGGCACGCTGCACGCGCATGCTTGCGCAGTCCTCCCAACACGCGAACCAGCGCATGAGCACGCCTGCCGATAGCTCGCCCCTCCAGACCGCGGCTTACACACCCTACCCGTTCGACGCGCGCGCGATCGCGCACCGTTTTCGCCACTCCGCGATCTTCGGTGCACTCGACGTGTTGCAAGCCGGCGAGGCGATGCGCTTCGTCAACGATCATGATCCGATCCCGCTGCTGCACCAGATGCAGCAGCGCTATGGCGATCGCATCAGTGTGATTTACCAGCAACGCGGCGGCGATGCTCCGGTCGTGATCGATTTCGTGGTGACCGAGTAATGGCGTTTCCGGATTTCTTCGCCAAAGTGCCGACGCTCAGGTTGCACGACGGCCTCGCGCAACTGCTGGGCGCCAGCGACGACGGCGTGATCGAATACCACTACGCCGACGCGGTGAGGCTGGCCGGGCACTCCTGCCCCACCGTCGCCGGCGCGTGGCTCAGCGCGCGAGCCGCGCTGCGCCAGTTGTACGGCGACGAGCTGCCCGAACGCGGCGGCATCAGCGTGTATCTCAACGATGCGGAAAATGCCGGCGTCACCGGCGTGATCGGCCAGGTGCTGACGCTCATCACCGGCGCCGCCGCAGCCAACGGTTTCCACGGCCTCGGCGGACGCCATGTGCGCAGCAACCTCCTGCACTACGCACAGGGCGATGTCGCAGGCGTACGTTTCAAACGCAACGACACCGGCGCCGAGGTCGAAGTCGAAATCGACACCAGCCCGGTAGCGGGTGACCCGATGATGCGCCCGCTGATGCAGTTGACCATGACCGGCCAGGCCAACGCCGCGCAACGCCGCGAATTCGGGCGCCTCTGGCAGGACCGCGTCCGCCGCTTGCTGATCGACCACGCCGACGATCCGGCGGTGGTGAAGGTGCGGGCGTTCGCGTGACGCTTTTCCGCGGATTGAAGCAGCGCGTGCGCCGTCGCTACCCAGACCGGGAACCAATCAATATCGTCATTCCGGACGCGGCGAAGCCGCGATCCGGAACCCAGCGACTTTCTGCTATTGATACGCCGACCCCATGCCTTTTCCGCCCCGTCTCACGGTGCCAGGTAGAACACCTCCACGATGTAATGGTCAAAGAATTCGAACGACATCAATGGTGATGCCGGGTAACGATTCGGGCTTTCCAGCGCGGTGGATGACTTGCGGCGTCAATCCGATTGCGCGAGCAACGCACGCATGTTCGAGGCCATGGATGGCCGAGTTCGCGCAAGCGCGCGACCGGCCACTACCAAGTTAGTCGAGTCGATGCGAGGCCGGCGAGACCGTCATGCCCGCACGAGGTGTCTTTGGTTACTTTCCACGAAAGGAACGTAACCCATTCGCCGTTGAGGCGGGGGAACCTAAACGACGGTATCTCGATCGTGTCTCGCCCCTGGAACCGATTCCGGGTTCTGGCCTGCGGCAGCCCCGGAATGACGACATTGTTTGTATCGCTACGCGCACCGTCACATGCCGAGGCGGTTACAAACCCTGCACCGCCTGCGCCACCGCGCGGAACAGCGCGCGCCCCTTGTTCATGGTCTCTTCCCATTCGGCAGCGGGATCGGAGTCGTACACGATGCCGGCGCCGGCCTGCACGTGCAGGCGCCCATCCTGGATCACCGCGGTGCGGATCGCGATGGCGGTGTCGGCATCGCCCCACCAGCCGATCCAGCCGATCGCGCCGGAATAAATGTTGCGCTTGAACGGCTCCATCTCCTGGATGATCTCGATGGCGCGGATCTTGGGTGCGCCGGACAGCGTGCCGGCCGGAAAGGTGGCCCGCAGCACGTCCATGTAGCTGGTGCCGGGGCGTACCGCTCCCTCCACCTGCGAAACGATGTGCATCACGTGCGAGTAGCGTTCGATCGCGAATGAGTCGCTGACCTCGACCGTTCCGGTTTCGCTGATGCGGCCGATGTCGTTGCGGCCGAGATCGATCAGCATCAGGTGCTCGGCGCGTTCCTTGGGATCGGCCAGCAGTTCCTGTTCCAGCGCCGCGTCTTCCTCCTGCGTCGCGCCGCGCTTGCGGGTGCCGGCGAGTGGCCGCACGATGACCTTGCCGTCCTTCAACCGCGCCAGGATTTCCGGCGAGGAGCCGACGATCTGGGTTTCGCCCAGGTCGAAGAAATACATGTACGGTGAGGGATTCAAGGCACGCAGCGCGCGATAGACATCCACCGGCCGCGCGTTGAATCCGATGCTGAGGCGTTGCGAGGGCACGACCTGGAACACGTCGCCGGCGCGGATGTATTCCTTGCAGCGTTCCACCATCGCCTCGAACGCTTCTTTCGTGAACGAGGACTTGAAATCGCGTTCGTCCAGCGCCGCACCATGTGTCGGTTGCGGATACGCCGCACCGCCCTGCCGCAGGTGATGTGCCAGTGCATCCAGCCGCCGCTGCGCGCGCGCGTACGCGTGCGAACGCGCGGGATCGGCGTGCACGATCAGGTACAAACGCCCTTTCAGGTTGTCGAATACCGCGACTTCCTCGGCCAGCACCAGCAGGATGTCGGGCGTCCCGAGCTCGTCGGCGCGTTCCCATTTCGCCAGCCGCGGCTCGACATAGCCCACCGTCTCGAACCCGAAATAGCCGACCAACCCGCCCGTGAATGCGGGCAGGTCCGGCAGGTGCGGCACGCGGTATTGCGCGCGCAGGCGCTCGACCTCGGCGAGCGGATCGTCGACCTCGCGCGTTTCCACCGCCGCGCCATCCTCGATCACGGTCAGCGTGTGCGCGCGGAAACTGAAAACGCGCCGCGCCGGCAGACCGATGATCGAATGCCGCCCCCAGTTGGACCCGCCTTCGACCGATTCCAGCAGGAAGGTGTACGGCCCGTCGGCGAGTTTCAGGTACACGGACAGCGGCGTGTCGAGGTCCGACAGCACCTCGCGCACCAGCGGGATGCGGTTGTGGCCTTTACGGGCGAGGGCGTCGAATTGGTCCTGGTCGAGCACGGGATTTATCCTTGCAGGAAATTCTTGAAGGCCGCATGCGAAGCGGCTGTTGTGAAACATCAGACCGTGGAAGTTCGCTTTGGCGCACACCGGGCCTGGACACTTTCAGTTCGCGGACAGTTCTGAAGAGCGGCGGTCACCGACGATCGCGCAACAAACCCGCGAAGATAGCAGCGCACATTCAGACGTCCAAAGGCTCGTTCACTCGGCCGTAGCACGCCGCATGCCCCGCAGGTCCATCTCGAAGCTGACCCCTTGCTCGTCGTTGTGCGCCGAGACACGGCCCTGGTGCAGTTCCGCCACAAGCCGCACCACGTAAAGCCCCAAGCCCAGGTGCGGGGTGCCCGCCTTGGCGCCCGCGCCGCGCACGCTGATCAGCGAATCGAACAACTGGCCCTGCATCGATTCGGGCAGGCGCGGACCCTTGTTGGACACGACGATGCGCATTTCGTCGTCGGCTTCTTCCAGTGCGATGCGTATCCAGCCATCCGCCGCGGTGAACGACAGCGCGTTGTCGAACAACTTGTCCAGCGCCTGGGCGATCAATTCCGGCGCGCCGTACAACGGCACCGGATGCGCAGGAATCGAGCATTGGAGCTCGCGCGTGCCCGCCAACGACCGATACGCCTCGGCGCAGCCGCGCACCACCTGCGCCAGATCCATGTCTTCGCCATCAGCCGAAGCCATCGCCCGTTCCATGCGGCTGGCCTCGCTCATCGCGCGCACGATCGCGCCGATGCGCGCCGCGCCATCCCGCGCGCGCGCGAGATACGGCAGCGCTTCGCGCGGCAATTCCGCATGCTCCAGGTTTTCCAGCGACGAGCGCACGATCGCGAGCGGCGTGTTGAGTTCATGCGAAAGGTTGGATGCGAGCTTGCGCAGGTATTCGGTGTAGGTGCCGATCGATTCCAGCAGCCGCGACAGGCTGCGCGCGAGGTCGCCCAGCTCGTCACGATCGTCCACCAGCGGCAGGCGTTCCAGCGCGAGGCTTTCGTGGTGTTGCGCCTGTTCGGCGGCGTCACGCAGACGACCGATCCGCACCGACAGCCACGTCGCGAACGCGAACAGCACCGCGCCCGCGATCAGCAAAACCGCGATGCTGGCCAGCATCAGGCCCAGCAGGGCGCGATTGGTCAGCAGTGGCAAGGCCTGGCTGGATTGTTCCAGCACCAGCGCGCCGCGATTCTGCCCGCGCACATCCAGCGGCACCGCGACGGTCAGCACCACGCTGCCGGGCGTATCGCCGCCGCGCCAGTTGGCGGTGGCCTGTCCATCCAATGCCCGTTGCACATCAGGTTCGGACAGGTGCGGAATGTCGCGCGGCAGGTGCTGGCGCTGATCCAGCGAAGGCACCACCAGCAGGTCCGACAAGACACGTTGCAGCCACGGAAACCGGCTGGGTTTGCGCTTGGGTGTTTCCAGCACGCTGCCGCCTTCGCCCAGCACCCAGCCGTCGCCGCTGAGCAGCCTCACCCGCACCCCGCTCGGCGCAAGCTGGGTAAGGTCGTTCGAAAGCGCGGGCGACGGGCTGAGCAGCGGCCTCAGATCGGGCTTGCCGCCGTCGAAGCGCGTCGGAGCGTTCGCATCGAACACGCCGACGCCGAGTTGATCGGGCGCCTGCGCACGCGGAATCCGAAGCTCGATCTGATAGGACTTGCCGGTGTCCAGCCATTGGCCGCTGATCTGGTCCGGCAAGCCGTGAACGCGCGGGTCCAGCGGATGCGCAAGGAACGCTCCCGAATTCGCACTGGTGAGCAGATAGCTGCGCTGGCGACTGCCGTGGATCAGTTGCAGCACCACGTGATCGGCCTCCACCGCGGCCGCGTCCTGTGCGTCGAGGCGCGTATGCGTCGCGTCGGCGACATTGATTCGCATGTACAGCCACGCCGGATCGTTGGCAAGCTGCACCTCCACGCCCGGCCAGGGATGCTGCGCCCAGCGCGACATCGAGTCCCAATCGCGTTCGGTTCCGTCGACCACGATCGGCTGGGTGACGCTTTGCACGTACCAGTTCTGCCCGGTGTTCGGCAGTTCCGCGCCCACCGCGACCAGCCCGCGATCCAGCGCGAATGCGATCGCCAACAGTGCCTGTTCCTGGCTGTTGCGCAGCAGGTGTTCCATCTGGCGCACGTACAGCCAGCCGGCCCACGGCAACGCCAGCGTGGACAACGCGACCAGCAGCAGTTTGCGGCGAAGGGTCATGCGGAACCGGGATGGGAAAGCCGGGACAGCTTAGCCCAAGCGGGTTTGCCTCCGATGGCCTCGACGGACCATCCAAGGCGACTGTTGTGAAAAGTCAGGCCATGGATGGCCGTTCTGGAATCGCAGGCGCACAAGCGCTGAATCCCGCTGTGCCATGATGAAGCCGCGTTCATGGACGAACGCACAAGAATCGTCGAAAGTCAGGGCAGGGGTGCGCGTTCTGGACTTTCCGAACGCAGTGACCTGGAATCCCGCTTTACGGCGACGGAGGCCGCGATCATGGACGATCGCACAAACTACGGTCGCCAGCGGTAACCCACCCCATGCACCGTCTCGATCGCGTCGAACGCCGGATCGACGGCCAGGAACTTCTTGCGGATGCGCTTGATGTGCGAGGTGATGGTGGCGTCGTCCACCACCAGCTCGGCATCGCGCATCAGTTGATCGCGATTCTTCACGTGACCGGGGAAACGCACCAGTGTGTGCACCATCCAGAACTCGGTGACGGTCAGCGGCACTTCGACGTCGTTCCACGTGACGCGCATGCGCTCGGCTTCCAGCTTCAACGCTCCGTGCTCGACCACGGTTTCGGCTGCAGCCGGCGCCTTCTGCGATTCCGCGCGCCGGAACAGCGCACCGATGCGCGCGGCGAGCTGGTGGAAGCTGATGTCCTTGGAGAGATAATCGTCGGCGCCGAGGCGCAGGCCCGAAATCACGTCGAAATCGGAGTCGCGCGCAGTCAGGAAAATGATCGGCAACGTGGCAGATTTTGCGCGCAATTCGCGGCACAGGTCGAAACCGCCTTCCGGTTCGTCGCCGAGGCCTATGTCGATGATCACCAGTTCGGGCATCCGGTTGGCGAAGGCGCCCGAGGCCTCCCCGCGCGAGGCGAAGCCGCGCACTTCGTAGCCGATGCGTGACAGCGCCTCGACGTAGTTGGCGCGGATGGACGGCTCGTCCTCCACGATGGCGATGGCGCGAGCCATGCGATTCTCCTTGTTGTTGCGGCCTCGGCACAGGCGCCGCCGCAGCGCGAGCGTGCGCCAAGCGGCGGTGACGCGCAACCCATTCGCCCGGCCTGCCCGCGTTTTGCCACAAATCGCCCGCTTTCCGCCCTTGACCCGCCCCACGGGCGGCGGCGCGCCGGCGCCAAATGTCCGGCAGTCGATACTCCTGCCGTGGATGACGACCGTGGGATACCCCCGCGCTGGCGCCGGAGACGCACCGGCCACTGACACCGGAAGGCGTCCAGCGCGGTGGACCCCCCACGCGAAGTTCGAGGCCTTCGCCTCTTGGCTCATTCCTCTCCTGGTCGGCCGCGGTCTCGGTGCGAAAGCACCGAGGCCGTTGGCTATGTGTTGCGCTCGTCCATGAACGCGGCGTCCCGAATCGGCGGATCACGCCGCACGCTTCGCGGTCGGCATGATCAGAACGTGCCATCCATGGTCTGACTTTTCACCAAAAGCCGCTTCGACCATTGAGATCAGACAGCCGCTTTGCGCATGGCCGTGATGGTTTTCCTGTAATCACCGCTGCCGAAAATGGCCGAACCCGCCACGAAGGCGTCCGCGCCCGCAAGCGCGATGTCGCCGATGTTGTCGGTCTTGACGCCGCCGTCGACTTCAAGATGGATCGGCCGTCCGCTGCGGTCGATGATTTCCCGCGCACGGTTCAGCTTTTCCAGCGCCGACGGAATGAACGCCTGCCCGCCGAAGCCGGGATTCACCGACATCACCAGAATGATGTCCACCTTGTCCAGCACGTAATCCAGCCAGTCCAGCGGCGTCGCCGGATTGAACACCAGCCCGGCCTTGCAACCGTGTTCGCGGATCAGCGACAGCGTGCGGTCGACGTGGCGCGTGGCCTCGGGATGGAAGCTGATCGAGGTGGCGCCGGCCCTGGCGAAATCGGGCACGATCCGGTCCACCGGCTCGACCATCAGGTGCACGTCCATCGGCGTGGTGATGCCATAGTCGCGCAGGGCCTTCAGCACCATCGGCCCGATGGTGAGGTTGGGCACGTAATGGTTGTCCATCACGTCGAAGTGGATCCAGTCCGCGCCGGCATCGATCACGGCATCGACTTCCGCGCCGAGCCTGGCGAAGTTCGCCGAGAGGATGGATGGGGCGATTACGCAAGGTTGTCTGCTCATAATCCGTCCGTTCTCGCTGAATTTATCGGAAACCACGCGCGGCTTGAATCCTTTCCCAAGCCGCATTGATCTCGCTGGCGCGTGCCTCGGCGCGGCGGCGCAAATCCTCCGGCATGTTGCCCAGCCGATCCGGATGATATTCGCCGATCAGCTTGCGATAGGCACGCTTGATGGTGCGTTCGTCGGCATCGCGCGACACGCCCAGCACCGCGTACGGATCGGGGCCGCTGCTGCGTGGCGCGGGGCGGTAACCCTGCTGTGACCAGGCATCGGCATGCGCCCATTCGCCCGCGCGAGGGCCGGCATTCCAGGCAAAACCCTTCATCGCCAGCAGCGCCACCAACTGGATTTCGCTGATGCGCAGCGAGAACGCCACCCGTTTCAATACCTGCAGCTTTTCGTTGCTGAGGGGACCATCGGCCAACGCCACGTCGCACAGCATGTCGAGGAAGGGCATCACCGAACTTCGGCGCGGCAGGCACCATGCGCGCAGGTCGACCAGCGTCTGCGCGATCTCGAAGCCGGGGGCCTTGCCCTTGTTGAATGCGTCGATCGCGCGACGCCGCCACAGCGGGTCCAGTTCCAGGCGCGTCATCAGTTTTTCGGCAATCGCGACTTCGGCTTCGGAAACGCGGCCGTCGCTCTTGGCCAGCGCACCCATCAGCGCGAACAGCGGCTCGACGTAACCGTTCCTGCCGCCAGTGTGGGTGAGCCCCGTGAGCCAGCCGCTGTCGAACACCAGATGTCCGATCACGAGTCCGAGCAGGGCGGCGCCGAAGTCGCCGCGCGTCACCACCAAGCCGATCACGAATCCGATCAGCTTGCCCCAGATCCTCATGGGTTGTCCGCCTGCGCCGGTTTGCACGGCGATTGCGCGGAGAACCAGTGCGCCAGCGCCTGCATGTCCTTTTCCGCGAGCGGACCGGTGGCCGCGCGCATCACGGGCACGTTGCGCTCGCCATTGCGGTATTCGCGCAGCGCCTGCAGCAGGTACTGATAAGGCTGGCCTGCGAGGTTGGGCGCACCTGGAATGCGGGCGCGGCCATCCTCGCCATGACACGCCGCACACAGACCGAGCTGCGCCGGTTGCGGAGGCAATGCGGTGGCGGCCTGCGCCAAGGCAAGAGGCGCAAGCACGACCAGCGGAAGGATCCAGAGCGGTCTGCGCATCCTCCAAGTTTATCAGTGCCGACGCGGGCTCCGCTGCGGTCAGCACGCCTCGCTACAATGCATTTTTGCCACCCGCGGAGCGAGTCGTGCCCACCACCCTGCTGCAATCGGACCTGCCCGGCCTCGACCTTCTGCACCGTGGCAAGGTGCGCGACGTTTATGCGCTTCCGGATGGCCATCTGCTGATCGTCGCCACTGATCGCCTCTCCGCGTTCGACGTGGTGCTGCCCGATCCGATCCCCGGCAAGGGCGAAATGTTGTGCCAGATTTCCAATTTCTGGTTCGGGAAAACCGCGCATCTCCTCCCCAATCACCTGACCGGCATCAAGATCGCTTCGGTGTTGCCAGCGGGCGTCGACGCGAGGCTGTACGAAAAACGTGCGGTGGTGGTGAAGCGCCTGAAGCCGGTGCCGGTGGAGGCGATCGCGCGCGGTTACCTGATCGGCTCCGGCTGGAAGGACTACCAAAAGACCGGTTCGCTGTGCGGCATCCCGTTGCCCGCCGGCCTGCAACAGGCGCAGCAGTTGCCGGAGCCGATCTTCACGCCATCCACCAAGGCGCCCAAGGGCAGCCACGACGAAAACATCGGCTTCGACGAAGTCGTCAATCTGGTCGGCGCCGGACTCGCGCAACGGGTGCGCGATGCGACGCTGGCGATCTACGCGTTTGCCGCGACTTACGCCGCCGAGCGCGGCATCATCATCGCCGACACCAAGTTCGAATTCGGCACCGACGCGGATGGCAAGCTGTACGTCATGGACGAGATGCTCACCCCCGACTCCTCGCGCTTCTGGCCGGCCGACCAATACAAGGTCGGCATCAGCCCGCCCTCGTACGACAAGCAGTTCGTGCGCGACTACCTCGAGACGCTGGACTGGGACAAGCGTGCGCCCGGTCCCAGGTTGCCGCGCGAAGTGATCGACGGCACCGCGGCGAAATACGCCGAGGCGCTGCGCAAACTCGCAGGCATTGCGCTGACTTGAACGACGTGGCCTCTTCGTTCCGATGCGCGGAATGACGGCGACCATCGGGAGCAACCACGATGCGCAGCATCCACGACTGGTTCGGCAGCTACAGCGCAGACCACCAGAACGCCGCCAACCGCGCGATCCACTGGGTATGCGTGCCGGTGATCATGTGGGCGGTGATCGCGGCGTTGTGGACGATTCCGCCGATCCTGCCGCGCTGGTTCCGGCCGGGACTGTGGGCCGTGGTCGCGATGTTCGCGGCGTTCCTCTTCTACCACCGGCTGTCGCGCAACCTCGGCTACGCGATGGCAATCGTTTTCATCGTGAGCGGCGCGATCGCATGGGCGCTGTACGGCGCGCTCGGTCCGCAAGCGCTATTGATCCTGGCGGCCGCGCTGTTCGTGCTGGCGTGGATCGGGCAGTTCATCGGACACGCCATTGAAGGACGTCGCCCGGCATTCCTCACCAACGTCGTGCAACTGCTGATCGGGCCGGCGTGGCTGATGGGCAAGTTGATGCGAAGGCTGGGCATCGCGTATTGAGGCAGCCCTTTGGATACGGATAATTTCTATTCGTCGTTCCGGGGCCATCGCCGGCTTCACTGGCGATGGAACCCGGAATCCAATGTCTTTGCCTCGGATTCAGAAGGGCACTGGATTCCGGGGCTGCCCGCAAACAGCGTGGCCAGCCCCGGAATGACACCGAAGGAGAGACCTCTCGCACCCGACGTCACCGGCCACCCAAATCGCGATCGAGCAGCACCGCCAACCTTGCTCCGGCCTGACGCAAGCGCCGCTCGGCGATCGGCAATTCGCGTTGCACATAGGCGTCGTCGATGAAGCGCGACGATGGATACACGCCCTCATCGCGATCGATGCGGCAACTTTCCTCGGCCCATTCGGCCGGCGTACCGCCCGCCACGATCGGCGAGCGCTCGGCCGCAAGCTTGCGCGCGTACCGCGCGGCCGAAAGATCCGTGCTGTCCAGCATCGTCGAATCCCAAATCCGGTGCAGGCTGCTGCCACGTCCGTGCCAGCGCACCTGGAAATCATTGCCGCCGGCGTCATGGCGGTACCCCGCGTGCAGCGGCTGGTGGATGTCGCCGATGAAATGCACCAGGAAGGCCATCGCGTCGGCGCGCTCGGCCGGGCTGTTCGAGTGGTTCGCGAGGATCGCAGAATATTTCTCGATCGCCGCCACCGCACACTCACCGTGGCGGCAATCGCGCGGGGGATCGTAGATGCAATCGCGCGAGTGGAAATTGACGAAGTGCAGGCGTTTGGTGCGCTGGAAAAATTCCGGATCGGTGTCGCGCAAATCGTCGGCCCAGACCGCGACATCCGACAGGTGCCGCGCGCCGCGCAACGCCAGCAGCTTGCGCGCTTCGGCGAGCGCCTGCGGCGTCAGTTGCGCTTCGGCCAACCGCGCCACGATGCGGTGCCCGCGCGGTCCCCACGCGAACGCTGACGTGCACAGCAGCGTCGCGACAATCGCCATCACAAGCGCAGCAGCGCTTTTCATGTGCAAACACCCAATCTTCCCGGAAAGTTGCCAGTTTGCCACGCCATCCATCGCGTGCAGCCATGAAGCGGTTCGGGAAACCGGCTAAAATCGCGGTTTCTTCCACTGCGTTCCACGAAGGACGACACCATGGCGATCAAGGTCGCGATCAATGGCTACGGCCGCATCGGCCGCAACATCCTGCGCGCACTGTACGAATCCAATCGCACCGACGCGATCCGCGTCGTCGCGATCAACGATCTGGGTGACGCCGAAACCAACGCGCACCTGACCCGGTACGACACCGCGCACGGCAGGTTCCCTGGCACGGTCGCGGTCGAGAATGGCGATCTCGTGATCAACGGCGACCACATCAAGGTTTGCGCGGAACGCGACCCTGCGAAATTGCCGTGGAAAGAACTCGGTGTCGACGTGGTGATCGAATCCACCGGCCTGTTCACCAGGCGCGACAAGGCTGCGGCACACCTCGCCGCGGGCGCGAAGAAGGTGATCATCTCGGCCCCCGGTACCGACGTGGACGGCACCTTCGTGTTCGGCGTCAACGAGGACAAGATCAAGCCTACCGACACCATCATCTCGAATGCGTCGTGCACCACAAACTGCCTTGCACCACTGGCCAAGGTGCTGCACGAGAAGATCGGCATCGTGCACGGGCTGATGACGACGATCCATGCCTATACCAACGACCAGGTATTGACGGACGTCTATCACAAGGACCTGCGCCGCGCGCGTTCGGCCACCCACAGCCAGATCCCGACCAAGACCGGCGCCGCGGCGGCGGTGGGCCTGGTGCTGCCGGAATTGAATGGACGCCTCGATGGCTTCTCGATGCGCATCCCGACCATCAACGTCTCGTGCGTGGACCTCACTTTCGTCGCCCGGCGCGAAACCAGCAAGGACGAGATCGACGCCGTGATCAACGAGACCGCCAACGGCAAGCTGAATGGCGTGATGGCGGTCAACACCAAGCCGCTGGTGTCGATCGACTTCAACCACAACCCCGCCTCGTGCACCTACGACGCGACGCAAACCCGCGTGATGGGTGGCACCCTCGTCAAGGTGCTGGGCTGGTACGACAACGAATGGGGCTTCTCCAACCGCATGCTCGACATGACCGAGGCGTTCGCGAACGTGAAATGAGTTCAAAGCCTGCCCCGGACTTGATCCGGGGATGAACTCATCCCGTGCAGGGCGAGTCGCTGCGCTTTGCGAGATTCGCCTGACGCATCCCGCGCAGCGGCGAGCGCCGTAGGCAGGATGCCGAGACTCATGGTGGATGGCCGACGACACGGGATCCAGTGTTCTTTGAAAAAAACCCGCAGCGCCGCCGCTGCGGGTTTTTTGTTTGCCGGCGCCCCGTCAAGTCATGGTTTTCAATCCCCGGCCCGGCTTCCACGCAGCCAGCGCGTGCTCGGCGCGCTCGCGGCCTAACTCGATCAACTCCGAAGCCCGATAGAACTCGTATACGGCGCTGGCATTGCGCGGCACGTCGATCACGAGGTCGGGCCGGTCCGCGGCAAGTCGGAAGCTGGTGAGGTTTTCCTGCATCAGGTCCAGCGACTGGGTGAGCGTATCCATCCAGCCGGGCTCGTGTTCCGCCTCCGCATGGTTGCCGATCGTGCGTTTGACGAACGCCGCGATCCTGCTGCGCAGGCCGGTACGCGCGGATTGCTTTACGGGCGTACGCGTCGCAACCAGCGTCTCCGGCGGCCCGTTGACGTTCACCGCAACGGTGTAGTCACTGGGCGACTGCAGCAGCGGTGTCAGCGGCAGCGGATTCATCAGGCCACCGTCGACCAGGCGGTGGCCATGGACCGGATGCGGACGGAAGATCGTCGGAATCGCAATCGAGGCGCGAATCGCGTCGAACAGCGAGCCGCGGGTCAGCCACACCTCGCGCTCGCGATCGAGATCGGTCGCGACCGCGGTGAACGGAATCGGCAATTCCTCGATTTGCACGTCGCCGATCAAGTCGCGCAGCACGTCGATGATGCGTTCGCCCTTGATCAGGCCGGCGCCGGACAGCGTCCAGTCCACCAGCTTCAGGACGTCCATCTTCTGGAGCGCACAGACCCAATCGCGATAGATATCGAGCTTGCCGGCCGCGTAGATTCCGCCGATCAGCGAACCCATGGAACTGCCGGACACCGCGACGATGCGCAAGCCGGCGGCCTCGATGGCCTCGATCGCACCGATGTGCGCCAGCCCGCGCGCGCCGCCGGTGCCGAGCGCCAGCGCGACACCTGACTTGGCCTGCGTGGTCCTGACGAGGGATCGATGATCGTTCACGGCTTCGCGTGATCGTATTCATCCAGCGCGAGCTTGTGCATGATGCGGATTTCCTCGCGCAGCGATTGCGGCGCCACCACCTGTGCGTCCGGACCGTAGCGCAGGATGTCCATCACCAGCTCGCGCGATTGCGAGTACGGCACCTTCAATTCATAGCGCCCGTCGTCGAGCCAGCGGCCTTCCTGCAGCGAATGCCAGTGCTCGTCGGCGACCCAGCGCGCGGCGCGCGCGGAAAACCGGATCGTCGCCCAGGCCTTGGGCGCGCCCGCGAAGATGCCGTAACTCGACGCCAGGGTGTCGTTCAATTCCTTCTCGTCGCGATCGGCGGCCGGCTTGTCCAATGGCTCGACCGCACCGATGCGGTCCACCGCGAAGCTGCGCAGGGCCTCGCGGTCGTGGTCCCACGCGTCGAGATACCAGTTGTCGCGGTAGTGCGTGAGCCGCTGCGGCGATACGTGGCGCACGCTGTCCGCGCCGGTGGTGCGCGCGCGATAGCGGAATTTCAATTGCTGGCGTGCCAGTACCGCGCCGGCCACCGCGCGGAACACCTGCTGGTTGAGCTTGCGCGAACCCCAGGGCACCACGCGGATCCGTTCCAGCGGTTGCTGTTTCGTGCCGGCCTGTTCATTGAGCAGTTTCTCGACGCGCGCGCGGAACGGCGCCAGCGCGTCGGCCAGCACGCCGGGATCGGAGCGCGCGACCAGCGCTTCCAGCGCCATCAACGCCGACAGTTCCTCGCTGGTCAACCACAGGCCGGGCAATTCGAAGCGCTCGCCCTCGCCATCGGCGTACGCGTAGCCGCGGCCTTCCGGATCGCTGTCCAGCGGCGCACCCAGCGCATCGCGCAGGAACGCGATGTCACGGTACAGCGTGGCGCGCGAACAACCCAGTTCCTCGCGCAGGCGCTGCACGTCGACCGGCCGTCGGTGCGACTTGAAGATGCCGTGGAGCTTGAGGACCCGCTCGTACTGATGCATGCCGGAACCTGTCAACACCAACAGACCCCAGCATGCCGCGCCACGCGATTGGCGGCAAGCGCCGGGGTGGCTACCATCGTCGCCATGCCACATGCCCATCTGGAACTCAATCGCCCCACCGGCGACGAAGTCAAGACCACGACCTGCTACATGTGCGCGTGCCGGTGCGGCATTCGCGTGCACCTGAAGAACGGTCGTGTCCGTTACATCGACGGCAACCCGAAACATCCCGTCAACCGGGGCGTGATTTGTGCCAAGGGTTCGTCCGGGATCATGCAGCACTATTCGCCGGCGCGACTGCGCAAGCCGCTGCTGCGCGTGGGCGAGCGCGGCGCACGTGAGTTCCGCGAAATCGAATGGGACGAGGCGCTGGCGCTGGCGACCAAGTGGCTGGGCGACATCCGCGCGCGCAACCCGGACGAGCTGGCGTTCTTCACCGGCCGCGACCAATCCCAGGCGCTGACCGGCTGGTGGGCGCAGCAATTCGGCACCATCAATTACGCCGCGCACGGCGGATTCTGCTCGGTCAACATGGCCGCGGCCGGCATGTACACCTTCGGTGGGTCGTTCTGGGAATTCGGCGAACCCGACTGGGACCGAACGAAGTATTTGATGCTGTGGGGCGTCGCCGAGGACCACGATTCCAACCCGATCAAGCTGGGTCTCGGAAAAATGAAATCGCGTGGCGCCAAGATCGTTGCGATCAATCCCGTGCGGACAGGTTACGCATCCGTCGCGGACGAGTGGGTGCCGGTGAACCCCGGCACCGACGGCTTGCTGGCGGGCGCCCTGATCCACGAGTTGCTGCGTGCCGACCGGATCGATTTCGATTACCTCGTCCGCTACAGCAATGCGCATCATCTGGTGATCCGCGCTCCCGGCGCCGCTGACGACGGACTGATTGCGCGGGATGAAAAGGGCAAGCCGTTGTGCGCGGTGCGCGTTTTCTCTTCTCGTCATTCCGGGGCCGCCGAAGGCGGAACCCGGAACCCAGTGTCTTCAGATACGAAAGCAGAGGCGCTGGGTCGCGGCTTGCGCCGGGATGACGAATTTTTGTTGGTCGACGCCACGCAAGCCGACATCGCACCGCTGATCGCGGGCGAGTACACCCTGCCCGATGGCCGCAAGGCCATGCCGGCATTCCAGTTGGTGGCCGAACGTTTTCTCGCCGACGGCTATGCGCCGGAAAACGTGGCCGCACGCTGTGGCGTCGATGCGGCCACCATCCGTCGCCTCGCCGCCGAGCTCGCGCACGTCGCGTTCGATGAAGCCATCGAACTGCCGATCGCGTGGACCGACACCCACGGCCGCCGCCACGACTCGATGATCGGACGCCCGGTGTCGATGCATGCCATGCGCGGCATTGCCGCGCATGCCAACGGTTTTCACACTTGCCGCACGATCCACGTGCTGCAGATGCTGCTGGGCGCACTCGATACGCCCGGCAGTTTTCGTTACCAGCCGCCGTATCCGAAACCCGCGCCACCCGGCAACAAGCCGGCGAAATCGCGCAAACAGGATGGCACGCTTACCGGCAACCCGTTGGGCTATCCGCAGTCGCCCGACGATCTGCTGGTGGACGAACACGGCGGCCCGCGCCGGATCGATCACGCCTTCAGTTGGGAATTTCCGCTGGCCGCGCACGGCCTTTTGCAATCGGTGATCCGCAACGCGGTCGACGGCAACCCGACCAGGATCGACACGCTGTTCCTGTTCATGGCCAACATGGGCTGGAACTCGGCGATGGATACCGCTACCACGCGTGAACTGTTGTGCGCGCGCGAGGACAATGGCAATTACAGCATCCCCCACATCATCTACTCGGACGCCTACGATTCGGAAACGGTGGCGTTCGCCGACCTGGTGCTGCCCGACACGACTTATCTCGAACGCTACGATTGCGTCAGCCTGCTGGATCGTCCGATCAGCGACGCCGAAGCCGCCGCCGATGCGATCCGCCAGCCGGTGGTCGCGCCCGATCGCGACGTGCGCCCGTTCCAGGATGTGCTGCTGGATCTCGGTGCGCGCCTGAAACTGCCGAACCTGGTGGACACGGAGGGAAAGCCGGTCTACAGGGATTACGCCGACTACATCGTGCGGCACGAACGCGCGCCCGGCGTCGGGATGCTGGCCGGCTGGCGCGGGGCGGACGAATCCCGACAAGGCAAGGG
>Ga0079220_10000087_pt1 | contig 18325 bp, 13 predicted proteins | sample GAAS100_FD_75071 | JGI IMG/M metagenome (GOLD analysis project Ga0079220, IMG submission 75071) | Agricultural soil microbial communities from Georgia to study Nitrogen management - GA AS100 | ecosystem: Environmental > Terrestrial > Soil > Agricultural land | place: USA: Georgia | collected... | reverse complement strand
GGCTGCTTCGCGCGTTAGGTACGCTGGAACTGCTTCGGGAAGAGAATGGCCGGAGATTCTCGATCACTGAGGCCGGGAAGTATCTGCTTTCGGACCATCCGCAGACTCTGCGAGGCATTACACTTCTGGAGGAAGGCCCGGAGCATTATGCTTTGTGGAGGCATTTACCGGATATGATCCGAGAAGGCTCGCAGAATGCCTTTGTGCGGGAGTTTGGGCGTATGGCCTTTGAGCACGCGGTTGCGGATTCCGGTTACGCCCGAGTCTTCGACGAGGCTATGAGCAGCTATTCGAGTTCTCAGACCAATTGGGTGTTGGAGGCTCTGGAAGAATGCGATACGCTCCTGATTGCCGGTTCGTCATTCCCCTATATCGAGTTTTACCCTGAGCCCGGCAAAGTGCGCGCGGTTCAGATCGATGTCAATCCCGTACGTATCGGGCTGCGTTATCCCGCGGAAGCCGGAATTGTGGCCGATTGCCGCAACGCTCTCGCAGCCCTGCTCCCCAGGCTGAAGCTCAATAAGAACCGGGATTTTCTGAATAAAGCGCGGAGGGAAATGAAAAAGTGGGGCGAGTTGATGCACGAGCGCAGCTCCCGGATGGACAAACCCATGAAGCCGCAAGTGGTCGCTTGGGAACTCGGCAAGCGCCTTGATGATGACGCCATCGTGTCCTCCGATTCGGGGACCATTGCGACCTGGTTTGCGCGGCAGATCCCTGTCAAGCGTCGCCAGATGCATTCGCTTTCGGGCACGCTGGCCACCATGGCCAACGGGCTGCCCTACACCATCGCCGCGCAGATTGCCTATCCGGAGCGGCAGTGCGTGGGTTTCGTCGGCGATGGCGGCCTGGCCATGTTGATGGGGGAGTTCGCCACCGCCGTGAAATATCGCCTGCCGATCAAGATCGTCGTGGTCAACAACAACACGCTGGGACAGATCAAGTGGGAACAAATGGTGTTTCTCGGCAATCCGGAGTACGGCTGCGAGCTCAGTCCCATTGATTTTGCCGCGTTCGCGCGCGCCTGCGGGGGCGGAGGATTTCGCATCGAAGATCCGCGCGATTGCGGCCGGACGATCAGCGAAGCGTTGCGAATGAAGGGCCCGGTGATCATCGACGCAGTGGTCGATCCGTTTGAGCCGCCGATGCCGCCCAAAGCGACCTTGGACCAAGCCAAAAAGCTGGCTGCGGCCCTGGCAAAAGGCACTCCGAACCGCAAAGAAATTGCTCTGACGATTGCGACGGACAAAGTCCGGGAGTTGGTATAGCGCGCTCCCGCGAGTGACTCGCCGTGGCAATGCGTCCGAAAGAGTCCGATTATGGCCGCTCCAGGTTTAACCACGATTGAATCCCGCCCGGCGCGAGAGCGTCACGAGCCTGCGGCTTTTTCGGGCGCAGCCGTACTGGAAGAAGCATTGCGCAAGCGAATTGAAGGCGAGGTCCGGTTCGACGCCGCATCGCGAGCGATGTACTCGACCGACGCCTCCAATTACCGGCAAGTGCCCATCGGTGTGGTCGTTCCCAAGACCCAGCGGGACGTGATCGAAACGGTTGCCGTCTGCCGGCAACATTCGGCTCCCATCCTCTCTCGCGCAGGAGGCACCAGTCTGGCGGGCCAATGCTGCAACGAGGCCGTGGTCATCGATTGGTCCAAGTACCTGAACCGCATCCTGGAAGTCAACGTGGCGGAGCGCTTTGCTCGAGTGGAGCCGGGGACCATCTGCGACGACGTCGTCAACGCGGCAAAGCCTTACAACCTGGTGTATGCGCCCGATCCCGCGACTCACAACCACTGCTGCTTCGGAGGAATGCTCGGCAACAATGCCTGCGGCGCTCACGCGCAGATGAACGGTCCGGCGGTGAACAACGTCGAAACCCTGGACGTGCTGTTGTACGACGGTACGCGGATGAATGTAGGTTGGCTGAGCGAAGAGGAATGGCGGGAACGAAGCGAGGGCAGCGGGCGGGAAGCGCAAATCTACGCCCAACTGAGGGCGCTGCGGCAGCGATATCAAAAGCTCATTCAGACGAAATATCCCAAAATCGTGCGCCGCGTCTCGGGATACAACCTGGACCAGCTCATCCCCGACGAGCACGGCATGGTGAACATCGCCCGGTCGTTGATCGGAAGCGAAGGAACCTGCGTCACGATTCTGGAAGCCAAGGTCACCCTGGTCTACAACCAACCCGAGCGGGTGATGCTGGTGCTCGGATATCCCGACGTGTACCAGGCCGCCGATCACCTGACGGAGATTTTGCAATTCAAGCCCATGGCGCTAGAAGGAATCGATGAAAGGTTATACGCGAACATCCAAAAAAAGGGAGGAACGCACAGCGAACACTTGAATCTCCTGCCGGAAGGACGCGGTTGGTTGCTGGTGCAGTTCGGCGCCGCAACCCAGCAGGAAGCGAAGAAGACCGCCGAGCATCTGTGCCGCGTGCTCGAGAAGAGCGGTCATCCTCCTACGATGAATTTGCTGACCGACAAACAGGATCGACAGAATCTCTGGGATGTGCGCGAGTCCGGGCTGGGCGCCACAGCGTTCGTGCCGGGTGAGAAGGACACATGGCCGGGATGGGAAGACTCCGCTGTGGCGCCCGAAAAGGTCGGAAGCTATCTTCGCGACTTGCGCAAACTCTTCAGCCGGTACGGCTACAACCCCGCCCTCTACGGCCACTTCGGGCAGGGATGCATCCACTGCCGCGTCGACTTCGACCTCTTCACGGAGGAGGGAGTAAAAAAATACCGCTCGTTCCTCGAAGACGCGACCGATTTGATCGTCAGCTACGGCGGGTCGTTTTCGGGAGAGCATGGCGACGGCCAGGCGCGCGCGGAATTTTTGGAAAAGATGTTCGGCGCCGGATTGATTGAAGCGTTTCGCGAGTTCAAATCGATCTGGGACCCGGAAGGGAAGATGAATCCGGGCAAGGTCGTCGATCCTCATCGTATCGATGAAAATCTGCGGCTCGGCCCGTCGTACCATCCGCGCGAGCCGGAGACCCACTTCAAGTTTCCGGAAGATGGAGGAAGCTTCGCGCACGCTGCGCTGCGTTGCGTGGGCGTGGGAAAATGCCGGCGCCTTTCCGCTTCCGGCGAGCACGCCACGATGTGCCCGAGTTTCATGGTGACGCGCGAAGAGAAGCACACCACGCGCGGTCGAGCCCACGCCCTGTTCGAAATGCTGCGGGGAGACGTGGTTCAGGAAGGCTGGCGCGACCAAGGCGTGAAGGATGCGCTCGATTTGTGCCTCTCCTGCAAAGGTTGCAAAGGCGACTGCCCCGTCAACGTCGACATGGCTACCTACAAGGCGGAGTTCCTTTCGCACTATTGGGCGGGCCGTCTTCGCCCGCGCTCGGCCTATGCCTTCGGCTGGATCGACAAGTGGGCGGAGCTGGCTTCGCGCGTCCCGGGATTCGTGAATCTGTTCACGCAATTGCCCGTGTTGCGCGAGGTCGCCAAAGCCGCAGCCGGCATGCCGCGGGAGCGCAGCATTCCCGCTTTTGCCACGCAGACTTTCCGCGCCTGGTTCAAACGCCACAAACCGGCCCCGAATGGCGGCCCGCGAGTCGTCCTGTGGCCCGATACCTTCAACAACTATTTTTTTCCGGAGACCGCGATCGCCGCGACGCAGGTCCTGGAATCCGCGGGTTGCGAGATTCTCGTTCCTCAGCGGCACTACTGCTGCGGGCGTCCCCTGTACGATTACGGATTCTTGGAAATGGCCAAGGAGTACCTTTGGAACATTCTCTCGGAGTTCGCGGACGAAATCGACCGTGGCACGCCCTTCGTCGTTCTCGAACCAAGCTGTTGCTCGGTGTTCCGCGATGAGCTGACCGGTTTGTTTCCCGACCTTCCCGCAGCCCGCAAGCTGAAAGAGCAGACTTTCACGCTGGCCGAATTCCTCGAGAAACAGAAGCGCTTCAAGGCGCCCACGTTGAAAAAGAAAGCCCTGGTCCATGGGCATTGCCACCAAAAGGCCATCATCCGAATGAAGGACGAGGAGTCGCTGTTCAAAAAAATCGGCCTCGAGTACGAACTGCTGGATTCGGGCTGCTGTGGCATGGCCGGATCCTTCGGATTTGAAGGGGACAAGTACGACGTTTCCGTCAAGATCGGAGAACACGCGCTACTGCCCGCCGTACGCAAAGCGGAGCGCTCCACCTTAGTGGTTGCGGACGGATTCAGCTGCAAGGAGCAGATTCAGCAATTGACCAACCGCCATGCCCTGCACACCGCGGAGCTGCTGGCACTGGCAATGCGCAATCCCGACGTAAACCAGCAGGATTATCCGGAGCGGCAGATGATCCGCGACCGCGAGGAAGCGCAAAAGAAATCCATGCTGGAAGCCGCGGGCGTTCTTGCAGCTCTGGCTGCCGCGGCCGGAGTCTACTTGGCGAGTGCACGCAAGAAATAGCGCGCCGCAGAATAGCGCATTGCGCAACCGGAGGCGCATCCTGTGAATCGGAAAGCTGAGACGCACGAAACCGTCGTCATCACCGGGGCCTCCGCCGGACTCGGCCGCGCCATTGCCTGCGAGTTTGCAAAGAACGGAGCGCGCGTCGCTTTGCTGGCGCGCGGCAAAGAAGGCCTGGAAGCGGCGGCGCGCGATGTGGAAGCGGCCGGCGGAACGGCCCTGACGTACCAAGCGGACGTCTCCGACGCCGGCGCCGTAGAAGCGGCGGCCGAATCCGTAGAGAGACAATTCGGCCCGATCGATGTGTGGATTAACAACGCCATGGTCTCAGTATTTTCTCCGGTGAAAGAAATGAAGCCGGAGGAGTACAAGCGCGTCACCGAGGTGACTTATTTGGGCGTCGTCAACGGCACGCTGGCCGCTCTCCAACGCATGCTCCCCCGGGACCGGGGCAAGATCATCCAAATCGGCTCCGCCTTGGCTTACCGCAGCATCCCGCTGCAGTCGGCTTACTGCGCCGCCAAACACGCCATCGTCGGGTTCACGGATTCCTTGCGATGCGAGTTGATCCACGACCGCAGCAAAGTCGACCTGGCCATCGTGCACATGCCGGCGCTGAACACTCCGCAATTCGAGTGGGTCAAGAGCCGGCTGAAGAATAAAGCCCAGCCGGTGCCGCCCATCTTCGAGCCGGAGGTTGGTGCGCGCGCGGTCTTTTGGGCGGCCCATCACCGTCGCCCCGAAGTCTACGTCGGCGCTTCAACGGTGGAAGCTATCGTCGGGAATAAAGTCGCTCCGCGGTTCCTGGACGGATACCTGGGCCGCAATGGCTACGACTCGCAGCAAACTCCCGAGCCCGAAACTCCGGATAGGCGGGACAATCTTTGGGCCGCCGCGGATTCCGACCGCGACCACGGGGCGCACGGCGCTTTTGACGGCCGCGCGCATCGCTACAGTGTTCAGTTGTGGGCGGATCTCCACCGCAAATGGCTCGCTATCGGTCTCGGGATGTCTGCAGGCGCGGCGCTGATTGCGGTTGCGCTGCGGGATCGATAGATGCTGCTTCGGGGATTTCCGCCAACCCGGTGATGCATCGTTCGGGCGTCTGTTCGTTGATTTTCGGAGCGGGAGTTCGGTGGGGGAGCTGATGAAAACGATCGGCCATTGCAGGTGGGCTATCGCAGAAGGCTATATTCCCTCGTGGAGCCACGGGCCCGAGCCGCAAATGAAAAGCCACGAAACGGCTTGCATTCTGAACGCCGGCGACCGCGACGCTCACGTGCGCATCACCATTTTCTTTTCAGACCGGGACGCGACCGGTCCCTACGAGATCACCGTTCCGGCGAAAAGAACCAGGCACATCCGGTTTAATGATTTGAAATCGCCGCAGCCTATTCCCGTGGATACGAATTTTTCGAGCGTCATCGAGTCCGATGTGCCCATCGTGGTCCAGCATACGCGTCTTGATTCACGTCAGGACGCCAATGCCCTGCTGAGCACGATGGCCTACGCTGAGTCGGATTGATTCGTTCCGGAGTTTGCCCGCCCCGATATTCGATGAGTACCGCCAGCAAACCCGCGCTCACGCGGATCGATCGTGTCGAAGCGAACGCGTTCACCGTTCCGACGGATTTTCCGGAATCGGACGGCACGCTGGAGTGGAACAAAACCACGATCGTGATCGTGGAAGCCAGATCTCATGGAATCTCCGGAGTGGGCTACACCTACGCGGACAGCAGCGCCGCAAAACTAATCGATACGTTGTTGCGTGAAATTGTCGAGGGCCGCGACGCCATGGATGTTCCCGGCGCATGGCTGGCAATGATACAGGCGGTCCGCAATCTTGGCCGGCCAGGAATCGCTTCGACGGCCGTTTCCGCAGTGGACATTGCCCTTTGGGACTTGAAAGCCCGGCTTCTGCTGCTGCCGCTGGTCAAGCTGCTTGGGGCAACCCGCACAGCCATCCCCGTTTACGGCAGCGGCGGCTTTACCTCCTATTCCATCGAACAGCTGCAGGACCAGTTGTCGCGTTGGGTTTCGGCCGATATGCGCATGGTGAAAATGAAGGTCGGTCGCAATCCCGGCGAAGACCTGCGGCGCGTGATTCACGCTCGCGAAGCTATCGGATCCAAGACCGCTCTGTTCGTCGATGCCAATGGTGCGTATCGCCTCAAGCGGGCACTCTCCTTTGCCCAGCAGTTCCGCGAAGCGGGCGTTTCCTGGTTCGAAGAGCCGGTTTCTTCGGACGATCTCGAAGGCCTGCGATTGATTCGCGGCGCGGCGCCGGCGGGCCTGGAAATTGCGGCCGGAGAATACGGCTACGATACGGATTACTTCCGCAGGATGCTGCAGTGCGGCAGTGTCGACGTGCTTCAAGCGGACGCGACGCGCTGCGGAGGAATCACCGGATTCCTCCAGGCGGATGCGCTGTGCGCCGCGCATTCCATGCCGCTTTCCGCGCATACCGCGCCGGCTGTGCATCTGCACCTCTGCTGCGCTTCGCAACAGGCCATCCATCTCGAGTATTTTCACGATCACGTTCGCATCGAGAGTTTGTTTTTCGACGGCGTTCAGCAGCCCAGAAATGGGGAGCTCGTTCCCGATCTGAATCGCGACGGGCTGGGCCTGCAGATCCGCCGCAACGAACTTTCGAGGTTCGCGGCTCGTTGAGGTCTTTTTCGCGGAAACGCCATGAGTGTCGCGCGCGCATTTATCCGCAAATGAGCCGCGCGACCTTTTTCGAAAAGCACCGCCCCAAGATGGTTGTCGCTCTGCTGTTGACTTTCGCCTCGGGACTCGCTGATATCGTCGGCTATCTCGGCATCTTCCACCTGTTCACAGCTCATCTCACCGGCACAACTGTTCATCTCGGGCGCATGGCAGCCAACCGCGAATGGAAAGATGCCGCGCCGGCCGTCGCTGTTCTAGCAGCCTTTTTCGTGGGCTCGATTTTTGGACGAGCCGTCATTCAAGTCGGGTCGAGAAAGCGCATTCGCAAAATCGCTTCGATTACGCTGGCTGTCGAGGGCGCATTGCTGGTCCTTGTAGCGGAAAGAGGCGCCATCTTTACTCTCGCACCGCGCTGGCCCATCGCCCTTCTTGCCGCGGCTATGGGCATTCAGACGGCGACGCTGACCGGGATCGGCCCGCTTACGGTGCATACGACATTCGTCACCGGTATGGTGAACAAGACCGCGCAGTTAGTCTCGCGCATCATGTTTCGTGCTTACGATCTCCGGCGTTCCAAGTCGCCAAATGCAGAAGGCCGCCGAGAGCAAAAAGACGAGATTGAGATGACGTCGTTCCTTTTCGGAGTTTGGCTGTGCTACATCGCGGGCGCCGCCGCCGGCACCTGGTCCTTTGCGTTGCTCGGACTGCGGGCTCTCTTTATTGTGGTAGCGCTTTTGGCAACCGCCCTGATTACCGATCAATTCCGGCCGCTCTCCGTGTTGGAAGAGATTGAGCAATCCGAAAGCTGATGGATCCAGGCGAAACCTGCGGCTATTGCTGGAAACCGTTGACGGAAAAATTCAGGCGGTGGGCTGCGCGGCTTCCGTGGCGGGACTGCGCAACTGCATCAGCCGCAACTTGCCGCCGAGCCATGCGCAAGGAAGCGCCGTGACGATCAGCGCCACGGGATACCAGTGATTGCCGTACGCGGGGCCGGCGTTCCACGTTGCCACCGCGCCCGCCGCGCTGACGACAAGACCGGCAACACCGCCGACCAGAGCGTGTCCCATCGGACTGTACGGCGCAAGCCGCGCAACGATGTAGCTCGCCAGGATGCCGTACACCACGCGATACGCCGTGGCCAGCATCAGCGGCCGGTCGCCGACAGGATCACCCCACGGCGGATAAACGTGGGTCAGATGAAGCACTTCGTCTGTGCCCAGCGAGAGTGCGGCGCCCACTGCAAATCCGGCCAGCAATGCTCCGACGCTCCGCCAAACATGGCGCGAAGGACGCTCTTGGTTCATGGCTCTCGTTTCCTTTCTCCATGCCCGTTCTCCTAATTACGCTGGCAGCTCCGCGAGCCGGCTGGAGTTCATGGCCAGGCTCCGCTTCGTCGGGCTCGTCGGCGCGCCCGTCCCGGAGTTCGCGGGAATATACAACGCAGGCGCTCTAACCAACAAGGAGTCTAATGATTCCGGCGGGGCCCGACCGAAGTGCCCTTCAGGGGTTTTTCGGTTGAGTCGGCTGCGGCGAAGCAGGCTGTGATGAAGAAGCCCCGGCTTTCACCGGAGGATGGCCTGGAGGCAGGGCCTGGGTCCCATTGCCGCCGGGACTCGCGGGCTGCAGCAATTCCTGGAAGTTCGGCATCCCGTGCACCGCGCCTTGCGGCTGCTGCGGCGGATTTGCTTCACCCTCGGGATGGGCGATTCCTCCGCCGAGCGAATTGCGCTTGGTGACCACCCAGCGCCCGTCTCGTTTTTCCAGGGAATAGGAAACCTGCATGCCGGCTCCCGCGGGCGCCCCGGACTTCGGCACAAATTCCACGTCGGCGTCCGCTTGATTGCCGTTGATCGTCACCCTTGTGACGTTCATATCCATGGCGTTGAGGTTCAGCGTGCCGACGGAGCGCAGGTGATCCGTGATACCGGCACGCACGGCCGCCGTTTCATCCTGCTTCTGGCGGCATCCGCCCAGGGTCATCGTGACAGTCAGCCCGGCAAACGCAACGCAACACAGGAATTTCATGCGGTTCCTCATTTTGTTAGCTTGCCAAAGGGCGACTGGCAATTCCAGTGACGCCCATCACTAAGAGCATAACTTCTAACCAGGAGCATATGGCCTAAAGCCCCGGCGTTCGCGATGCCGCGAACCGGCCCTAACCGTTTTTCGCAAGCAGGGTATAATCCCCGCTCGTGCAAACAGTTTTCCCCAGAAAGAACGTTGTTCCTAAGGTTTTCCCGGCCCCTGCGGCGGTTTTCGTTTGTCTCATCGCGTGGGCATTGTGCGCATCTGCCGGTCATGCGCGTCAAGAAGACGAAGCCGCGCGAGCCTCCGCAACCGTAGTGTTTGCGGAAGCCGGTTTTCCTTCCGCGGATTCGGCCGCACCCGCGCTGGACCAATGGAAGCTGCTCGTCCCGGGCGCGGCCTTCGCGACATCGGATTTGTTGCCGTCCTTGCTGGCGAAGCCTTCCACGCATCTTTGCGTCCTTCCTTACGGCTCCGCCTTCCCTGAAGATGCCTGGCCGCAACTGCTTGCGTATTTGCGCCGCGGCGGCAACCTCGTCGTCATCGGCGGCCGCCCTTTTACGCGCGCCGCGTACAAGGACGGCTCTGTGTGGAAGCTGCGCGACTACAGCGTGCGCTTTATCCAGGAACTGCTCATTGATCAATACCAGGATACGCCGGGTTCGGAGGGGCTGACATTCGAACCGAATCCCGATGTGGTAACCAAGCTCCCGCAGTTTGCCTGGAGAAAGGCGTTCAGTCCCGTCATTCGGCTGAGCAAGGGCGGACTTTATCCCCGCGGCGGCTCGGCGGGCTTTATCGATGCGCGGCTCGACGCTCTTGCGTGGGGAACCCGCAACGGTCGAAGACTCTCGGCTCCTGCCATTCAAATCGACCACATTCGCGACGCCTTCACCGGCGGCAGGTGGATTTTTCTGAACGCGGACCTCTCCGCGGCTTTTTTCACCGGCGCATCGGCAAAAGCGATCCTTCCGGCCCTTATCAAAGCCGCCGCGCCGGGCGCCGAGAGCTTCAGCGTCCGGCCGGTTCTGCCGTTGTATCTGTCCGATGAACCGGTGGAACTCGATGTACAGCGAGATGCTATGTCACGTGCAGGCGGAAACTTCACCGCGCGCATTAGCGTCACCTCGGATTCGGACCAAACGACAGTCTTTTCTACGACGGTGGCGTTGCCGCAACTTCAGCCCGTCAGTTTCCGCATCCCGCGCGCAAAAGGTTTCTATGTCGTTTCCGCCGGGCTCTATCGGGGAGATTCCCTGCAAGCGATTGATCATTCCGGCTTCTGGATTCGCGACGAGGCCTATTTACGCTCAGGCCCAAGACTTGCCGTGAACGCTGACTATTTCGAGCTGAATGGCCAGCCGCTCGCTGTTGTCGGCACCACGTACATGTCGAGCGATGTGCAGCGCCTCTATTTCGATCATCCCAACGTTTATATCTGGAATCGCGATCTCGCGCAGGTCGCTGCTGCCGGCCTGAACATGATTCGCACCGGTTGGTGGACCGGCTGGGATAAATTTTGCGATGAGAACGGGCGCCCCTACGAACGGACCCTTCGCACGCTCGAAGCCTACTTGATGACCGCGCGCCGGCACAATCTTCCCGTGCAGTTCAATTTCTTCGCGTTTTTGCCGGACGTCCTCGGCGGCGCGAACGCGTATCTCGACCCCGACGCCGTGCGCCGGGAAAGAACTTTGATCGGTTCTGTAGCCGCGCGTTTTCGCGATGTTCCGTTTGTTGCCTGGGACCTGATCAACGAACCCAGTTTTTCCAAATTCTTATGGAGAACGCGGCCCAACGGTGATGCCTTCGAAAACCAGCAATGGAATGCCTGGCTGATCGCGCACTATCCCGATCGCAAAGCTTTAGCCGACGCTTGGAACCTGCCGCTGCCCTCGGCGGAAGCCCCGCTGCCCGTTCCCACAGAGGAAGAATTCGATCCTCGCGGAATGTATGCGGGCCACAACTCCCTCAAAGTCTACGACTTCATGTTGTTTGCGCAGGATGCTTTTGCCGGCTGGGCCAATGGAATGCGCGAAGTTATTCGTGGCGCCGGCGCCCTGCAGCCCATAACCGTCGGCCAGGACGAGGGCGGCTACGCAGATCGATTAAATCCCGCATTTTTCCTTTCCGCCGTGGATTTCACCACCAATCATTCCTGGTGGCAAAACGATGCACTGCTTTGGGACTCGCTTGTTGCGAAACAACCCGGGAAGGCCATGCTCATTCAAGAAACCGGCCTGCAGCGCGAGCTCACGCTAGACGAAGTTGCGCGGCGCGGCCTGGAAAACGACGGCGCTCTCTTCGAGCGAAAGGTTGCCCTGTCTTTTGTCCATGGCTCCGGAGCGATCGAATGGCTCTGGAATACCAACAGCTATATGACCGAGGGCAACGAAGTTCCTATCGGCGCGCTGCGCACGGACGGCACCGAGAAGCCCGAGGCGGAGGTCTTGCGCGGTTTCGCCGCGTTTGCGAAGGCGCTGAGCCCGGAGTTGCGCAAGCCTGGGTGGCCGCAAGTCGCTGTCGTTACCTCTCAAGCTGCTCAGTTCTCCGGCCTTGTCTATACCCAGGTCGCCGCGCAGCAGAATGCCGTGCGCGCGCTCAATTATTACGCGCGGGTTCCCGGCTACATCGTCGCCGAGAATCAAATTGCGACTCTTGGTTCTCCGAGGCTGGTAATCCTTCCGTCCGCTCAGTCCCTGTCGGAGAAGACGTGGCAAACGTTGCTTCATTACGTGGAAGCCGGCGGCAATCTTCTGATCACCGGCCCGATCGCGCGCGACGAACACTGGCACAGAATTCTCCGCGCGGCCGACGTGAACCTGGAGGCGCAGCTCGAGCCCGTCACGTTTCACAACGCGGAAGTGCGCATTGGCCAGCGCACCGTGCCGCTCACTTTTGACCAGAACGCCCAAACCTGGCTCGAATATCTGCGCTTCAAGGACGGAGCGACCTTCGAGCAAATCTCGCGCGGCAAAGGGCGCATCTTTTGGGCGGCCTATCCGGCTGAACTGGCAAGCAACATCGATGCTGCCGCCGCAATCTACTCGGCAGTGCTCGACGAGCTGGGCATCGCGCCGCCCTTTGACCTGAAGCGCGAACTTTCTCCGGGCGTGCTCGTCTATCCCGTGATTTTGGAAGACGCCACGCTCTACATCATCGTCTCGGAAAGTCCCGAGGACTCGGAAATCGATCTTGTCGACAAGCGCTGCGGCAGCCACATCGCCTTGCGCCTGCCCGCCCAGCATGCGGCTCTCGCCTTGCTTCGCAGGTCCGACGGCACGGTGCAGGCGAAATACGGTTTTTGATCCGGATGCGAAAACGGTCCGGTCTCAAAGGAGTTTTTCGTGCCCGAACAATTCATGATTGGCGTGGACGTCGGCGGTACCAAGGTCGCCGCCGGCCTTGTCAACGAACGCGGCGAGATCCTGCAGCATGTGCGTTCGCACATGATCACCAGCGCCGACGCGATAACCGGCCTGAATTGCGTCACGGACGCCATTCGCCAATTGCTCCGCGAAGTTCCGGAGGGGCGAAAACCTGGCGCCCTCGGCGTTTGCGCTCCGGGCCCGCTCGATCCGCGCAAGGGAATCATCATCAATCCGCCGAACGTGCCGTGCTGGCGCAATTTCCCGCTGGCCGACGAACTTCGCAAGATTTTTGGCCTTCCTGTGAAAGTGGAAAATGATGCCAAAGCGGCCGGGCTTGCCGAGGTTTTGTGGGGCGCGGGCAAGGGTCACAACAACGTGTTTTACGCCACCATCGGCACGGGAATCGGAGCAGCTGTCATATTCAACGGCAAGATCTATCACGGGCGCACCGGAGCGGCGGCGGAAGCCGGCCACATGGGCATCCAATTCGACGGCCCGCGATGCCCGTGCGGCAAGCGAGGTTGCGTCGAATTTCTCGCCTCCGGGCCGGCAATCGCGCGGCGGACGCGCAAGAAGCTTCAAGACAATCGCGAGTCCGTGCTGCTGAACATGGCTGGAGGAACGCCGGCAAACATTACCAGCGAACTTGTCGCCAGAGCCGCCGCCGAAAAAGATTCGGTCGCCGTCGAGGTCGTCAGCGAAACAGTTGACCTGCTCGCCTACTGGCTCGGCAATGTCGTCGATTTTCTCGAGCCGGACGTCATTATCCTGGGCGGAGGTGTGTCCGGCATGTTTGCTGCTCACCTGGACGAAGTTCGCCGCAAGTGGAAAGGCGCGGTGCTGAATCCCTGGCCGGAGCAGATACCGCTTGTTTTGGCGCGCTACGGCGAAGAATCCGGTATCGCCGGCGCCGCCGCGCTCTGCGGAACAGGAAGCGCGGAACAGCGATGAATATCTCGCAAGGAGAAAGCAAATGAGTCGCAAGGCGTCGGCCCTTCCAGTCTTCTTGGCTTTTCTCGCCATGGGATTCGGCGATGCCGTCGGCCCGTTCGTCGGGCTGGCTCGCCAGCAGTTTCAACTCTCCAACTTCATGGCGCAGATGGTTCCCCTGGTGGGCTTCGCGATGTTCGGACTTTTTTCGATACCGATGGGGCTGTATCAGGACCGCAAGGGAAAGAAATTCATTCTCTTGCTCGGCCTGGCCATCATGCTCGCCGGCATGTTGATTCCTTCGGTTATGGGCCTCACGACATTCCCCGTGTTCCTTTTCACCATTTTGCTGCTCGGCGCCGGCGCCACCACGTTGCAAGTCGCCGGCAATCCGGTTATGCGCGACGTTTCTCCCGAGGGCAAATATGCCCGCAATCTTTCTCTCGGCCAGTTCGTCAAGGCCATAGGCTCTCTTTCCGGTCCGCTGATCCCGGTAATTGCCGACCGCGCCGCGGGAAAATCCTGGCGCGTGATTTTTCCCATTTACGCCGTCGCCCTGGCGCTCACCGTGGTTTCGGTCTTCACGCTGCGGACCGAAGAGGAAAAAATTCCCGATCGCAAGCCTGCCACCTTCGGCTCCGCGCTGGCTCTTCTCAGAAATGGTTACGTGGCGATGATGCTGCTCGGCATTTTTCTCTACGTCGGCGCGGAGGTGTGCGTCAGCTCCGGCATTCCGCTCTATCTGCAGGACCGTTTTGGCCTGGACATCAACCGCGTCGGACTTCTCGGCACGGGCCTTTTCTTTCTGGCGCTCACCATCGGCCGGTTTTCCGGCGGTGTGATCCTGAACTGGCTTAGAGCCGGCACATTCTTCCTCATCACCTGCGTTGTTTCCGTCCTGGGGCTGCTGTGCATTTTTGCGCCCAGCCGGGCCGTGGCTACTGTCGGCTTCGTGTTGATTGGTCTGGGCTTCGCCAACATCTTCCCGCTTATTTTCTCCACCACGGTCGAGCACATGCCCCAGGAAGCCAACGCCTTATCTGGCCTTATGGTGACGGCCATTGTGGGCGGAGCGATTCTTCCGCCCATCATGGGCTTCCTGGCGGACAAGCTGCATTCCACGCAGCTGGCCTTTTTGGTCCCGCTCGCCGCCATTCTTTACATCTGTGCGGTTGCCGTTGCGAGCCGCAAGCCGCAAATGGCAAAAGCCGGCTAGTCAACTGCGCGTAACGCTAGGCTATGGCCGGCTGGCGTCAACCGGCGAAGATGAGCGCGGATATTCCTTGCACGCGTCCGGCACGCGCTCATTGCAAGAACGGTTCGGGCTCTGCACCGAACGAACCGCGCCCGCGGCTGGGCAGCGACTGCAAGCACCTCTTGCCGATGTAATCGAACAGCGTCTGGTATCCGCGGGGATCCGTAAATCGAATCTGGCTAAGCCGCCCGGCTTTATCGCGGCTGTATTCGTAGCGGAACTCGCGCCCATCGGCGAGCGTCTGGCGGGTGATCTTTCCGTCCGGAGCGTATCCTGCAGTCATCAAAATCCGCTCCCGGCCGTCGAGCACGGCGACCATCCGGTTCTTTTCGTCGTAGCGATACGATTCGCTGTTGCCCTGCGAATCGGACACCCGCACCAGCCTCCCTTCTGAGTCGTAGTCGTAGCTGACCGCACGCCCTTCTGAATCTTCGATCTTTCGGAAACGGTTTTTTTCGTCGTGCTCAAAATTCAGCCACTTGCCCGCCGGAGTGGTGAAGCGCAGCAACTCTCCGCGTTTATCGCGCACCATGTCAAATCGCCGGCCTTGCGGATCGCTGTAGCCCGCGAGAACGAGATATTTGTCTTCGGCCTTTGCGGTTGCCCGGTAAGGAAAGAAATAATGCCAGCCGTCCGTCGTCTCGAGTTCGCAGTCGTATCCGCGCATCAGGATGATTCCCTGTGAGAAAGGACTCAAGTAGTCCACGCTGTTGCGGTATGCCAGCTTTCCATCGTGATCCAGCTTCGGGTCGCGATCGAAACGTGTCTGCACTCCGTTTTCCAGCGTCAAGAGCAGGTACTGTCCCTCCACCCCGGCAAGAGATATGTCGAACGAATCGTACGTGCCGACTCCGAATTCGCCGGATATTCCATCGCCGCTGTAATAAGCCCGTACGAATTGAACGGGAAACTTCCCGCTCAGGTCAAACTCCGTTTTACTCTCGATGAGGAATCCGTTCCAAAGGTTGGCGCCAAAATATTCGGACGAAACGTCGGCTGGAGGTTTCTCTCGCCAGTCCATGTTCCAAGCCGCGGGTTGGTCGGAGCTCAAAATCGCACTGATTGTCGGAGCCATCCCGTCCGGCTGGGCATCCCACCGGCCCTCCGCGCCTACCAGGTCGTCCGACATCGTGTCGACGTCTTCAGGGCTCGACACCGCGCCGTTAACGGCGCTCGTAGAATCGTTGCTCAGGGGCACGTCAAAGCAAAGAAGGTAGACGTTTTTGGTAATCATCTTCTTGACGCGTGAGGGTTCGAGTGCGCGGTTCCACCGCCGTACCCATCTCTGCGGAGTCAGGCGCGCCATCGATACCACGCCGAAACGTCCGTCGTCGCGATAATTGATTGCGTATCGCCAGTCGAAGCTGCGGATGTACATATCGGCCGTTGTCAGGCCAATTAGAATTGCCGATTGGTCCCTCACTTTTTCGGCCAGGCTGCTCTTCATGAGGGCCGTCAGATCTTCGGCGACGACTTGGTGCCTCCGGGGGTTCCAAACCGAGTCGTCCAGCGGAATGGCCGGCAGGATCTCGACGCTCAACCCGAATTTAGCCTTGTAATAGGCGGGCGCCCAATCCAGGTCGGGCGGCGGCACAGTGCCCAGAGGCACCAAAAAAACTTTCTTTTCGGTTTCGCCGGCAAGGAGCTTGTCACGGGCCTCCGGTGGAGTCAGATCGACGACCTTCTCGGAACCATCCAGAGAGAACAGCACCGTTGAATAATGCCAAGTGGGCCCGACGCGATTGGCAACTCCATGAATCCGCCCGTGCCCCTTCGGCCCTTTGATCAAAGCCGTCCATTCGGAAAAATCGGCGCCGTATGCATGGCGCATCTCCACGAACGAGCCCCACCCTTCATCGATGGGTTCTCCGAGCAGCTTCTGGACATCGGAAGAGGCCCGGGCCATCGCCAGCGACTCCTGGTAAACGCGGGTATCGCGGAATTGAGCTCGAAAAAGGAAGAAGATAACGAAGAGCACTCCGATGGGAAGAGCAATAGCGCCGGCGGCGATGATCAGAAGCGAAGAAAGGACACTCGATCGCCCGCCGGTGTTCTGCACAAACACGCCGCAAGATGGACAAGCTTGCATGCCTGGGCGCAGTTCCGCGCCGCACGAAACGCATTTCATGCAACTCCGATATCACGGTTGCTATGATTGTGCAAGTATCGGACTCAAGAATAGAGAGCCCTGAGCCGGGAAAGAGTTACGCCTGCCGGCCGAGCACGGACCTACCTGCCGTAACGGCCCACCGTTTCTCCCTGCGCGAGAACGTGGCCTTTCATGGCGCGCTCAACATCGGCCTTTTTTGCGCCGGCCTTCAGGTTGAGCTTGCCGTCCAGCGCGTACAGCTTGAAAAAGTACCGGTGCGGCTTCCCGGGAGGCGGGCACGGTCCTCCATATCCGATTTTTCCAAAGTCGTTCGTCCCTTGCAGAGCTCCGCTTTCGAGTGATTCGCTCTTCGGAACGCCTTCGGGCAGGTTTTGCGTATCCGCGGGCAAGTTGAACAGCACCCAGTGCACCCACGTGCCCGCCGGCGCATCGGGATCATCGGCGATCAACGCTACGCTTTTCGTTCCTGCCGGCGGTTTGCTCCAGTGCAGCTCGGGCGAGCGATCTTCCGCGTCACACGTGTACTGCTTGGGAATATTTTGCTGGGCTGAAAACGAGTTGCTGGTAATTTCCAGTTTCATGGCTTGGCCTCCATCGGCCTGGCCGCTATGGCAGGCGGCGGCTGTCAGAAGGAGAGAACAGGGAATGAGCAGCGCGATCGTCCGGCTCATACGGCACCTCGGATTTCGTCGGGCGGGGGATACCTCAAGAACCATTCTAGCGCCGTACGGCCCCTCGGCGATTCAGGCTTTTGCCGATTGACTTCGGCTCTTCAAAAACTCCGCGACGTGCGTGTGCTTGCGTTCTTCCGCAATTTGTAAAGCCGTTTTGCCGTCGTTCGTCTTTGCCTGCAATTCTGCGCCGTGCTCCAGAAGCATCCGGACAATCTCCAGGTGTCCATTGGCCGCTGCCGCCAGCAAAGGAGAATAGCCCGGTCCGTAGCGGTAATTCACATCCCCTCCTTCCGCCAGCAGCCACTCGACGATTTTCGCGTGCCCGCCGGTCACGGCGCCGGTCAACGCGGTGTAACCTGTCCCGTTTGTAGCGATCGCGTTCACATCCGCGCCTTTCGCCCGCAGATATGCCGCTATCTCTTGATGACCAAAGGCCGCCGCCAGTGCCAGCAGTGGAAATCCATCGGGAGAAATGCTCTTCGCCAGCAATTCGTCTTTCTCCGCGAGTTCTCTTACCCGTCCCAATTGCCCCGCCGCCACGGCTTCGTGCAGTTCCAGCCGCGCCCCTCGGGCAATCAGCAGATCGCGAATCTCCCGCCGGCCGTTGTACGTGGCCGCCAGCACTCCGCTCTGCCCCTGCGCGTTCTTTGCCTCGAGCAGGCCCGGCTCAGCATCGAGCAGCGAAGCCACCTTTGCTGCATCTCCTGAGCGTATCGCCTCGAAAAATTGCGCTTCTCCGCTCATGTTTGGTCTCCGTGCAATGGTCTTTCGGATCCCGGATCGTGGACGCGCTCCTTGCCGGAAAAACAAACCAGCAAAGCCGCAATCCTTTCGTGCGGGCTTCTTCCAGGGCAGGAAAGCTTCTAGCGCCG